>OGIU01001143.1_pt1 | contig 13258 bp, 9 predicted proteins | sample 1571791 | NCBI WGS metagenome assembly OGIU01 (sample SAMEA2582104, study PRJEB24529) | metagenome | biome: Human gut stool | place: China | collected 2011
CACATCGTGTGATAGCCGACCGTCTGGGCAAGCTTTTGTTCAGATGGTCTTTTTTATTGACTTCTCGTAACAAAGGCTTCTTTATCTATATTTGAGTATCTCATTTATACGAAAGGAGTTTTCTTATGAGAAATCGTTGGTTTATTGCATTAGCAGCCATTGGTCTGCACATATCCATTGGTAGCGTATACGCATGGAGCGTACTTACACGTCCAATCATGGCAGATATGGGTTTTACCTTATCGCAAACAACATGGACATTCTCTTTAGCCATTTTAATGCTCGGACTATCTGCAGGTTTTCTTGGATCCTTTGCAGAAAAAATAGGTCCTAAAAAAAGTGGCCTTCTCGCTATGTTATTCTGGGTAACCGGATTATTCGGTACGGCCTATGCACTTAGCATACATAATCTTACCTTACTCTACCTCTTCTACGGCATCATTGGTGGTATTGGACTAGGCATCGGTTATATAACACCAGTTTCTACGCTCGTAAAGTACTTTCCAAATCGCCCAGGATTTGCTACCGGCTTAGCCATTATGGGTTTTGGATTTGCTTCACTCATTGCGGGGCCTCTTATGCAATACCTCGTAGCTCAGGTTGGATTGGTAGATAATTTCATTATCCTCGGTATAATCTATCTCGTAGTTATGGGCGCCTCTTCTCTCTATTTGAAAGCACCTCAACAAAAACACCTAACTCGAACTACTAAAGATAAATCCACCATGTACGTTCATAACCATGGCATGCTAGCCAATGATGCCATGAAAACTTGGCAATTCAGTGCCCTTTGGTGGATCTTCTTTGTTAATATTACCTGTGGTATAGGCCTATTATCCTTAGAGTCCCCTATGGCACAAGAAACCATTGGTATGACACCTGCAGCAGCTGCATCGCTAGTTGGTATCATTGGTATCTTCAATGGCGGGGGGCGTATCGCATGGTCTACTATTTCCGATTACCTTGGACGAGCACAAACTTACATACTATTCTTTATTATAGAAATCGTCGCATTCTATTTACTTGCCCAAACCAATAGCGCGCTAACATTTCAAATTTTAATCCTTCTCATTATCACATGCTATGGCGGTGGATTCGCCTGTATGCCAGCATATCTTGCAGATCTCTACGGTATACGTCAACTTTCTACCATTCATGGTCGTATTCTAACTGCTTGGGGATTTGCGGGCATCGTTGGCCCTATGCTCGTATCATACTTTCACGAAGCAGGATATGGCTATACTACTGCTTTAGAATGTTTTGCGGCTCTGTTTGTTATAAATACAATTATTGCTATAGCCCTAAAATTATACGGCAAACGAGAGTTACACAACTAATAACTCCATTTAAACATGAAGAAACGGCCTGACATGATATCAGACCGTTTCTTCAATTTTAAATACTAGAAGCGAAGTCTGGCGACCAAACCATTTATGCCTCACTTGGGTATAAATTATATCATATCTAAACAAGGAAAGAAATCGAATCGTTTCTTTCCTTGTTTTCTTTTATAGACCTTTATTGTACATATAAATTCTTTATAGAAACATCTATAGTAACCTATGCCTTATAATCTAGCAATCTACTATAGTCGTTACAATTTATTAACTTAGAAATCCTCTAAAGTATATATAGGTAAGTATCGTTGCGCGAATGCAAGATTTTTATTGAGCTCTCTCCATTTCACCGCATCGCCAATAACATAGACATATTCTTTTGCTCTTGTTAAAGCTACATTAACGTTGTTAGCATTAACCCATTTAATAGCACCATTGGCAGAACCATCACTTTGACAGCCTAACATATAAATCAAAACTTTAGCTTCTTTACCTTGGAAGGTATGAACAGTTCCGATATTATCATTTAGCCAATCTTTCTTATTATCCTCTTTAGTCCAGTTCACAATATCATCACTGATGGATTTTATATACTTTTTAAAACCATATGCGACACTAGTAAATGGTGTAATGATAAAGATATCCTTAAACTTAGTATTTCTTGCTCGTAACTTTTGTATCAATTCAAAAGCAATTTGACCTTGTAGTTGTATATATCTATCTTTACCAGTGCTTGAGCCAATATTACTTGCATCATAAGTTATCCAACAGCTCTCTTTACATGGATCAATAGGCTCTTTAGGGTTCATAGTCCTATTAATCATGAACCCACCATAAGATAACTCATTAGAGACTGTAAACATTGGATCTTTACAGCGTCTATGAATAACAAGTGGGCAACCGACCCAAGATTCGGAACCATCAAGATTTTTGATAATACCTGCAAAGGAATTTTGTGCATCAGCTAAACTTTGTACAGATAACTCTTTACTCCGATATTTACCAATACCTTCGCCACCAATTCTTTCTACAAATAAATCCTGTACAGTTTGTACCGGTTCAATTTGTTTAGGATCACCAACTACGATTGCTTTTTGAGCACGGAATAATGCCCCCACTAGCATATGAGGTGATGCTTGCCCTGCCTCATCAATAATGATGGTACCTAAAGAGCTTTCAGTTTTACAATTAATCAAGAACCGCTCTACTGCAGCAAAAGTGGAAGAAATAACAGGTACTGCAATCATCAGGGAATTAAGTAATGCAGGGAAAATAGTATTAAGGTCAAAGTTTTTCTGCAATTTTTTCCTATCACTTAATGAGCCCCAATACTGACTTAGCAATTGCATGTTCTTTCTGAAAGCATCACTCATAACTACAGCCTTTTGTAATTGTAAGGCATCATATAATAACCGCTCTCTACATTTATTTAAATAGTTACACACATACAAAAACGCCGTGTGAGCCTCTGCACGGCTCTCATCAGATGACATTAACTTTGATACTATATCATCAAAGCAATTTATAGAATCATTAGTACTGGATTTTAATGTACCTAAAATCTCTTGCTGTGTTTTCTCTAATTCTTGAACAGTACCGTCAAACCCTTTAATATCTGCTAGTAGACCATCTTTCGTTTTGATTATAGAATCACGCTCATTGACCAACTGGTGTAATGCATCTAATTCACTTTTAACATTTTGAAGCTTTGTAGTCTCCTCTTCTATAACCGATAACAATGTAGGGTTACTCATAGCTTTTAAAATAGACCAGTTAGTAGCACTCCATAGCTTTTCAATAATAGAGCGTTGATTATTATACTCTATTAATTTAGCCTCAATACTGTTTTTATGCTCTATCAACTTCAACAAATCATCATCTAATGTATCATATTTACTTAATTGTTCATTGATTGAAAGAACGTCTTCTTGTAACTGATTCGTTTTAAGATTCAACTCTTGAATTAGTTGGATATTGTCTTCATATACTGTTACATAATCAAATAATGTTTTTACAAGATTATATTGTGCCTGAAACTGCTTTTTAGCACTTTCAAAAGCATCTTGAACACTAGGAATCCCCATAATAGAGGACATATCTGAGGATAATACATCTAATACTGGCATAAAGGTGTTTATATTAGATTTCTTACCAAGTCTGGCAGAAATTAATCCCCATTGTTCATTACTCTCTGCTAAACGATCAGCCAAAAATGTAAAATATACCTCACTAGATTTGACATATTTATATTTATCATCTTTAGCAAAACAAGATAAATCGACCTGTTTATCAGAGGAATCTGGATTGAATAATGTTGACCCATTGGTTCCTTCTTCTACAGAAGAAACATTCGGTAATTCTAATGTAATATTTTCAACGGCCTTATTGTTTGATGAAAGCACCAGCATGCCATATACTGCAATATCACTAGGTATATTATAGTAAAATGATGCCCCATCTCGTCCAACTATCTTTTTGAAGATATCATTTACATGATCACTTTCACAAAACTTGGCAGCACGCTCAACAATATTATTAGCAATTATATCCTTCAATAACGTGGTTTTTCCTGTACCGGGAGGTCCATTAACAGAAAAAATATCTTTAGGATTCTCCTTGGCAATATTAACAGCAATTTGCTGCATAAATGATAAATTAAATTCAGATGGCCATCTACCAAACGGTAACACCTTTGGATTATACCATTTACGCATCTGCTCTGTATCTTTCAACAAATCATAATGCTCAATATCCTGATTAAGGCTATTGATATAAGACAATACCTTATCATTATCCTTTAATGTATCAATGTGTTGTAACACCAACTGTAAATCATCGAGGAAAAAGCTAGATTTTAAATCATTAATAGGCATTGTCTCAGCTTTAACTAGCTGAATCTCCTCTGCCTGAAAACCACAGTAGCCATAAATATCACCAGCACGGAACATGGTAATACCCATAGGTTCTAAGATATGCTCTCGTAAATATGTATTAATTACACGTGCAGCATTATCAAGAGATACTTTTTCCTCAGGAAGATTAAAACTATCTTCAATTGATTTAACAATCTCATGCCAACCATCTAGCTTAATATCTTTAAACTCCACATCAGGCTGAGACATCATTTGATAAATCACCCAAATAAAAGGAGCAATTTGAAGACTCCCCTCTTTATAGTATTCCTCTGCATCAACAACAAACGATGCACTATACACATTCCCTAAATATGGTTTTTCAGGATATTCAATTTCTAGTTTATCAATGAAAGCTTCTAGTACTTCAGTTCCTTTAACTACACATAACAGAACAGCATGTTCATCATCTAAAACATAGTCCTTTTCATCCTTAAAATATTTAATCTCATCAATAATAGAGTAATTATAAGGATCATTTGGTAACGGTACTACATACGTAGAAACACGTGAATTTGTTCTTTTCCAATAAGGTTTTATTACAGACTGTTGATAAATAATAGTTCTATCATTTTCAGTAGTGAATATAAGCTTTTTAACATACTTCTTAGGAATTGCTTTATACTTAGGAACTTCTTTCGGTTGCAAACATTCAAGTGAATACCAGTAATTTATAATTTGCTTTGCAGAATCTTTCATCTATATCTACCCTCTCATTAGACTAATGAAAATATTATACAGGTAAAATAAAGAAATTTCATGAAAATAAAATAAAAACAGTCCAACTGTAAAGTCAGACTGTTTCTCCAATATTTTACTTGATTAAGAATACTTGATGTTTTTCAGTTATTTTCAAAGGTGCTAGTAATACGCCATTGAGTCATAACGGTTTAGTTATGTATTCGTATAGATTTTAGAGTCTATGTATTCTATCAAATTAGCATATGATGTTTTCCCATCTATATACTTAATTCGTAGTATAATACAAAAGTATTTAATAGATTGGTGATAATAAGAGGATTATATCTACTCTATATTTCATGGATGCACATTTCTAGCCTTCCGAAAAATATAACTAAATCTTTATCTCTGTAAGTTTCTTTCTTAACTTAATACGACTAACTATGCCTTTATTAACTAAAATAAATATAAACCTATATTCTAAAATTTAAGATTAACTATAAAAGGCTTACTTCGACCATAACAAATATTATTTTTTACAAGATATGCTTCTATATAATGTTCACCTCTATATTTTGTTTCTTCACAATGAGTATATCTTCCATACTTTGAATGTATTGGTCCTATAAATTCCCCTCTTAAACAATTAGCTTCTCTTGCCTCTCTCCCAGTATTAGTAACTTGCCAATATAAATCATAATCCTTATTCCATTCATTCTCTACCTCGAATAATAATGTATGTTTATTATAAATAGGGCTTCCACTTTCAAAGTGTTCTTTTCTATCTAAATCTAGCTGTTTATATGCCTTTATCGAAATATTAAATATTTTATTTGCATATTTCCATTTAGGTTTTTGATGATGATCTAAACGATTTATTTGCTCTATTTCATAATAACGGCCTACTTGTAAGCTTTCTCTCAAATTTTCATTTATTAGAGTTCTACTTTCATTGACAGCAAAATCTAACTTTAACTTTTCAATCCATTTAATAAATTGATCAAAATATTCTTTATTATTCTTCCATTTTAGAGATAAGTTTTCAGTTTGATTAGCTGGATTCAATATACATGACTGATTATCTGAATCTTTATCCAAATAGTTTGTAAGGTCCCATATTAAAATATCTACTTTCTCATCAAATGAAATATCAGGTTTTATTGTTGGATAAGCTTTTGCAGCTAACGTTGTAATAATAATAGACGAGGGTTTATATTCTGGTAAATCTCTAAACATTACTTCAGCATGACGCTTTAATAACTGGATTATTCTTCTGAGCTCTGTTTTAACTTTATAATCAGGTATCTTTTCAGTCGAACTCCTTGATTCTAATACAATTTTATCTCTAAAGATATTAAATTGTTCCTGCTCTTTAAACCAATCATAATAACCTTTGGGGTTACTAATTTCCCAATCAGAAGTAATAATTTTATAATTAGGATTACTTTTATCAGTAATACATATGAAATCACTATAATTTAAATTATTACTACTTAAATCATAACTAATTGCTGGAAGTATATCTATATGAAAATTAAATTTATCAACATAAGTTAATGTCCAACATCTTTTTCCATTTTTAATTGGGTTTTTAAAGGGTTTTTCATTATTATATGCTTGTAAAACTTTACCAATACACGCTTTTAAATCAAACTGACTTATATCATGATAACTTAAGTTATTTAATTTACATACTATATCAATATCATAACTTCCATCATCAGTTAATGGTTTGATCATTGTCCCTAATTTAATTGACCCTTGCAAGAATATATCTGGTTCATATTGTTTTAACTCAGATTTTTGGATAAAATCTACAAGAGACTCATATCTAGCAGTTGCTAATTCATACATTGAATCCGATACATCTATATCTTCTAAATAATCATTTAAACTTTTCATATAATTCACAATCCCCCAATACAATACTTATAAAATATATTTTGCATGCGCACCAATCTTGCAATCTCTTCCATTTATACTTATATGTTCTCGCTTAATCGAATCCATATCTACTAATATTAATCTATCATTAGATAGAGATTGTCTAATTTGATTTATATCATAATTATTTAATCGTAATTCATAAATATCAAATAATAATATTTCCATTTTATTAAAATGTTCCGAATATTGTAACATGGGCTCTATTTGTCTAATAAATTCAAACTCACTTCGAACAATAGCTTCTATATTAAGAATATTATCTCTAATCAACTCTTCATAAAATTCTCTATGAATAGTAACTTCTCTATTTTTTTTAGAATTAAACCAATTAAGTATTGGAATAATATATTTACCTTTTACAATAAATCTTAAATCCTCTCCTTCACAAAAGTTATTTTGACTTTCTGACCTAATTTCATAATCATTTTTAATACTCAAAAAGCTACTATAATATTTATAAACGCCACCTATAGGTTGAAATTGATCAATTCTATTGCCCTTTATCAGTAAATATTCATCATCAATTTTTATACGATATAAATAAGAAATACTAAAACGGATATCCTTATTAAAATATAAAAATGACTTAGCAAATAATGTTAAGTATTTACGACTTTTATATATTGTCGCCACAATAGCCCCAATTAATGCAGAAACTAAATTAACTATTATACTATCTAAATAATACATTTTATCGCCTTCCTAAAAATCAAATATGATATAATTTAATTATTCAACACTCTTCATGAAATATCCTTCATTTTTACTTAGGATAAATATATGATTATCTACTCTTCCACAAAACAATCTTTCATCCAAGATTTCGAACAAGGTGTCTTGGTCAAAAAGTTACATCAATCATTAACAGAAAAATATCGCCGTGTTGGCGAATCTGAGATTCATTCATGGCAGACTTCATTATCTTATATGGCTAATGTCATGCGTGATGTTGCTATACCAAACTTAGCTGGTGTTGCCATTGAATACATCGTTCCAAATACTCAAAAACGGGTAGACTTTATTATTACAGGGTTAGATCAACAAGATAAAGAGCATGTAGTTATTGTCGAATTAAAACAATGGAGTGAAGCTTTCAAAGTAACAGATAAAGATAATATTGTATCTACCTATCTTGGTGGTGGTATTCGTGAAACAACACATCCTTCCTATCAAGCTTGGTCCTACTGTAGTCTCATTGAAAACTTTAATGAAGATGTGCAGAATCGACCTATTGAGTTACATCCATGTGCTTTTTTACACAATTTTGATGAAAGCATCTCTCCTGAGTTACGTGACCCCATCTATAATAGTATTTTAGATATTTCACCAATGTTCACATTGGGCCAGATGGATAGCTTACGTAACTTTATCAAACGCTATATTCCAAAGCCTGATACTACAAACATTATGGAATCAATAGAGCATGGTAAATTAAGGCCATCTAAAGCTCTACAAGATTCTATATTAAGTATGCTACAGGGTAATAAAGAGTTTGTACTCATTGATGATCAAAAGGTTGAATTCGAACGCATAAAAAAAGCTGCTCTTGATGCTATTAAGAACAATCAAAAAACAGTATATATTATTCGTGGTGGTCCAGGCACAGGTAAAAGTGTTGTAGCAATAAATTTATTAGCTGAATGTATTCATAGTGGCCATATGGCTCAATACATTACATCTAATGCTGCTCCACGGAATGTATATAGTACTATGCTACAAAAAGGGTTTAAGAAAACAGAGATTAAAGCACTATTTCAAAGTAGTGGTACATTCCATACACGTTCTAAAAATGCACTTCAAATTGCAATTGTTGATGAAGCACATAGACTACGTGAAAAATCTGGAATGTACCAAAATGAAGGTGAAGATCAAATCAAAGAGATTATTAATGCCTCCCTCTTTAGTGTTTTCTTTATTGATCGAAATCAACGTGTTACCTTTAAAGATACGGGTACTATCGATAAAATATTAAAGTTTAGTATTGAACAAAAAGCTCTTATTTACGAGGGTGCACTAGAATCTCAATTCCGTTGTAATGGCTCTGACGGCTATTTAGCTTGGTTAGACAACGTTCTTCAAATTGCAGAAACAGCAAACTATGATGGTTTTGAAGGTGATTATGACTTTAGGATTTTTGATGATCCTAATGCTATGTATGCTGCTATAAAAGCAAAAAATGAGATAAACAATAAGTCCCGAGTTTTAGCAGGCTATTGTTGGGATTGGCCTAAGGAAGGTCGAACAACTTCTCTTATAAAAGATATCCAAATACCGGAACATAATTTTGGAATCAGCTGGAACTTAGGGAATTCTACCACATATGCAATAGATCCAGATTCTATTAATGAAGCGGGCTGTATTCATACCACTCAAGGTCTTGAATTTGAATACGTAGGTGTTATTATCGGTGATGATCTACGGTATGAAAATAGCAAGCTCATCGTAGATATTAATAAACGTGCTAAAACAGATCAGTCTATCAAAGGTATCAAAAAACTTTTAAAAGAAAACCCTGAAGAAGGACATCGTATTGCAAATGAAATTGTAAAAAATACATACCGTACATTAATGACACGTGGTCAAAAAGGTTGCTACATCTACTGTACAAATAAAGGATTAGCCAATTATTTTAAATTAGCCTATAATCATCAATTAAGCTATACTTACAATGAACCTCAAGTTGTTCTAGCGGCACAACCACTAGCAGCCGATAAAACGAGTTCTAATACAACAAAATAGGGCCTTAAAAACTTGATATAGTAAATAGTAAAATGAGCCTGTAGCACTATACTATTATAGTACTACAGGCTTATTTTTAATTATTATTCAACTCATAAATAACGTCTACTTAATATTCTTAATATCATAAGTAACCATTTCTTTTGGCATCTTAGCCCCCAGTCCACTTTGGAATGTATTATAGTAGTCCTTATTGTTATTAGTATCCACATATTGCACAATATCACGATAGTCTTTTACCAATAGATTACTATTATTAGACATAATAAAGTGCGTATATACAAATTGTTTGTCATGAGATATTAACATATACAAAGTTGTTTTAGGGCGCTTAATTTGTAAGTATACAGATGGCATAGCATCATTCCATACAGTAGCAAATTGAATTGGTTGTCGCATCGAATATTTGTCAGACATAATGATACTTCGTACAACTTTTGGGAATATATTCTCTAGATGCTGCATATCAGTATCTGCTATTGGCATCACCATAATCCCCTCTTTATAATGATCACTATCATGTATGTACATATACGAATCGCTTTTATCTACCCGTACCATTTTGCTTGTTTTTAGTGTTAAAAATATAAAATCATTAATTTTTAATGTCTTACTTTTAGAAAGGATATCCTTAGCTGGCTCAATAGATGGTAGAACATAGTTTACCAAAGGTGACATTATAATTTCTTTAGTCTTATCTACACCTTGTTTCTCCAATGAATTCAACTGTTTTTTAGGTGTCAAATTGTAACCGATATGATAGGAAATTGTAGGTGTATCCTTCATTGTAAAATTGATACTCCCTACCATCGGAGTCCCCTTAGCATATGTTACATCCCATGTGGCTTTTTCTATAGTAGGATACATAAATTTATCAGCATATAAAGAAGGATTAGGCGCTTTATACACTCCAGCTGTTTTCTCTGCAATAGCTTTCATATCATCAATAGTCAACTTGTTATATGGAATCTTACTATCTTCCCAAATATTTCCAGCTGGTTGATGTCGTAATTCATAGGCCATAATTCCATTAGGACTCATAATTATTGCCTGTTCGAAAGCAGAGGTGCCATCTGAAATTTTTTCAGTATTACCATACCTACTTGGATATGGCATAGTAAATTTTATATTTGCTCCACCCTCCTTTAAAATAAATACTGTTGAAGAAAAATTTAACGAATGGTTTAACTCACGATTTGAATAAATTACCTTATCTAAATCTATATCACCATTACCTACCACAGCTTTGGGCATATAATCTTTTATTTCTGCTTCAACCTCACGTTCCATCTTGTGTACATCTAAATCAGTCTTGCGATAATTTTGATATGCATCCTTTGATATTGTAGGATCCGCACCTGGTATATTAATATCAATCGCATGACTTCCTAACGTAACACAGCTAAAACATAGTGTAGCCATCAATATACGTTTCATAATAGACTCTCATCCTTTCACATAATGCCTCTCAAATAGTATATATGTATAGAATATCATATTTTAGTTGACATTTAGTAGTACAATATAAGTATAGAAATGAGGAGGTGATACCTATGAAGTTTACAAAACGTATGATTGTCATGACGCTTTTAGCCGTGACAGCGGCTGTATCTACAGGATTTGCTTATGATTATGTATGCAATGGATCACAAGCAAATTGCAATATCAATGCTCAGTATAAATGTAATGCAGATACTCAATACAATTGTAATACAAACGCTCAATACAACTGTAATAATAACAATACAGTTTGTAACAATACTAGCCAAAGTTACTGTGGTCAAAACTCTAATACTAGAGGATGTGGCGGATATAGAAGATAATATGATAAGTACACTAAAAGCCTATAATACTGTATATGTACTATAGGCTTTTATAGAGTTTATAACAAGAATACTATTTAATGCATCAATGTACTGATAAGACACAATTTAAAGCTACACTTGTATTAGGAGTTCATGCGGTTAAAGTATTCAATGGCTTTTGGTGTAAAACCAATATAGGTATTACCAGCTGCGTACGGTCCTAGTTCATATGGTTGGTAAACTAAATCAATGTTCCCCTTACCACGTAAGCAATAGTTATCGGTTACATATTTTACACTCCATCCACTTGGAATATAGCTCTTTGTATGATTACCTGTATAATAACTTAATACATGGGATCGTAAGCCGTTATCCAATTGTGCTGCATTCGCAATTTTTATATAGTTATATAATGGAATGCGTTGACCTGTTACTTTATTATATACAAGACCTCTTGTATTATACATACCATGAGCAGCTCCGGCGTAGTAATAATAGGTAGTTAGTAGGATTGAAACAACTTGACTATCCTCATAGGTAACCTTATAGTTTTGAGAAACTTGATAAATATGTTGGTTGTAATACATATCCTTTGCTTCGAGTACATAATTTGCAATATCTGTATTAATAACTCTTTGAGCATAAGCATGATCTGTATAAACTAAAGGATACTTTAAATCTAAATTTACATCTGATTGACTGCCTGTAACAACAGTTGCATACGTTGGTACAGTTAACATAACACCTAACATAGAGGTCATACATAGCTTTTTAAAGATTCCCATAATAATGTCTCCTTTTACAAGCACCTTAAATAGGTTTATTACTATGTTAGTTCTACAAGCTATAATAAAACTCCTCTTTTATATTTTACTTTTTTGATAGTTTATTTCACTTTATAAAACAGCTAAAACGATTTAGTATTTTACACTAAAATATAAATGTAGCTATATCATACTTTCACCATACAAAAAAGGACCCTCCAAAGAGAGTCCTTAATCTGTATTATTATGCTATTAAGCGTTTTTAGCTACTTCCATAAACTCATTTATCTTATTTCTTATGAAGAGCCATATTTTCAAAAGCTGTACCATAAGCTTCTTTAAAGATATAGTTACCTACAACATATTTAGGATCACGCAAAGCTACATCAACATATTGTTGTGGAATATTACCGAAATTCCCCAAAGCCACACCTTCATAATTAAAATCTTCCACACTATTTATCGTTAATTTCATACCAGAGCTAGCTTGTTTAGCATATATGAGGAGTGAATAGTCTTGTGCATACTGTGGAGTACGTAATACGCTGGCTACAGAATGGTTTATATCATAACGATAAGTAACTAAAACCTTGTGAATATATGAGTTAGTTCTACTACTATTTTTCTTTTCAACCTCATATACAACTGCCTGTACTTTATAAATAAACTGATTCTCTTCTACTCTTTTAATAGAACTCTTATCTACAAAATACGTAATAGCATTTTCCCCTGTGAGAATAGGAACATAATTCTTATCATTTTTAATAGCTTCCATCGATATAGCTTGAATTTGTAATGGTATTACTATACATACTAACAATAACATAGAAAATAACTTTTTCATTAATTTAAATCCTCTCTTTCAATATTTATCACACATTATATTTATAGGATATCATATTATAAAAGTATTGATAATCTATTACTTTCACCATACAAAGAAAGGACCCTCCAAAGAGAGTCCTTATTATGTATTGTTATGTTATTAAGCGTTTTTAGCTACTTCAACAAGTTTAGTGAATGCTGCTGCATCGTTAACTGCCAAGTCAGCCAACATTTTACGGTTAACTTCA
>OGIU01001163.1_pt1 | contig 13096 bp, 9 predicted proteins | sample 1571791 | NCBI WGS metagenome assembly OGIU01 (sample SAMEA2582104, study PRJEB24529) | metagenome | biome: Human gut stool | place: China | collected 2011
TACACTCTTTCCCTACACGACGCTCTTCCGATCTTGCTTTGATATCTCCGTGAATTGTTGCAATGACATTCTCCCGGAGACTCTTATAGATGGATGCACACTTTTTTTCAAATTCTTCTTCGTATGCCGGCTCAAAATCCGTCCTGTACCGTTCAAGCATTTTTTCATATGCTTCATTGGATTTCTCAGCTCCGCTGAATTCACTGGCCGGATATGCAAGAATATATTTATTTCGCGCCATCTGCAGACGTTCTGCCTGTTCCTGCTCCTTATCTGCCAGATCTGCAATCTCTGCCTTCTTCCTGTTAATCACGGACTGCCCGGATTGCTTTTTTAACAATTCCCACACTTCCTGTTCGAGTTCTTCATTGGCAATATATCCCTGCAGCTTTTCCTCCAGCTGCTGTCTTCTAGACTCATTTTCTCCGGAAAGCTGCCCATACCGGCTGGTTAGCTTTGCCAGCTCTGTCTGCACTTCATCGATCTCAGTCTGGATGTCCCGCACCTGCTTCTTTAAAGCCTGTTCCTTCTCTTCGAGTTCTTTGTATGCCCCCTCCCGCAAAAAGCGGATCACTTCTTCGAGTTCTTTCTTGGTTTTATTTACCTTTGCAAGCTCAGCACCCGCCTTGGAGAGTTTCACGTAATGAGATGGCTCATCTTTCAGACACTCAAATTCTCTTGCAGCTTTTAATCTGCGCAGCAGATGATCCAATTCCGTCTCCTGTCTGCTTAAATCTTCCACATCGTTTTCATATTCTGTAAGCCGCGCCTTGGAAACACGGCGTCCAATACACGCTCTGGTCGTATAGTCTTTTTTCTTAAGATGCCGGAAAATAAAATTGCTGTACGAATAACAATCCGGTGTCACACCATCCCTTACCTGCTCCAGTTCCTCCACAGACCTGCATTTCATAATATGTCCCAGATACCGTTTCAGGCATACATCCACATAAGCATCCTCTGTCTTTACTGCATCATATAAAGATCCTTCCAAACAATCCGGCTCACTGTCCGCAATCGCCTTGGAATTAATTAAATCCACATTTTCATATTGCTTCATGTTGCGAAACAGGACTGCTGCCTCATGTGCATATTGTGGTTCCGTGATCAGGGAACGTTTTAGCCTTCCCATGCGTCCCTCAATGGCATTTTTCCATTCTTCCTCCTGCACATCAAACAGATCAGCAAAAATCTGCACCCTGACAGTCGTTCCATAGCGGTCACTCAGCTGTTGGGATAATGCCGTTCTTGCAGACCTCAGATTCTCCTCATATGGTTTGCGGTTATGTTTCATGTCATCCACCAGCCGCTTTTTTTCTTTTAATTCTTTTCCGATCTCGCGCCTCTGCTCACTGTAATCCTCCACTTCATTTTCGATATTCTGCTTGGCAGATTCAATTTTTAAATGCAGGTTCTGGCACAATTCCTCCGTTACGTTTCCACTGCCAAGTTCTGCAATCAAATTTAGAACCGGATTACTGATATAATCGGTGATCACATCATCTTCTTCCCAGTTTTTCATTCCAAGAAGGATCTTGTTCCACTGTCTCATATTATCCGCAAGCATCAGGCTGCGTGCATCCAGTTCCTCATACTGCTGCTGTTTTCCACCCAAATCACTGGACTTAAGATCTGCACTGACCTGAATCAGTTCCTGTTCGGTTTCCCCACGCACAGCAGAACGTTCTTTTATCTTTCCCTGCAGCTGCTCCTGTTTCTCTGCAATGATCTTTTTATCCTCTTCCGCGGTCTGAATTCTTGCCCGCAAATCTTCAATTCCAATGCAGCGGATCATTGCCTCTGCCCGGATCTTATCGGACTGCAGACGCACAAGTTCCTGCCCGGATGTCTGAATATCTGTCAGTATCTCGATTCGTTTTCTCAGATCTTCTATTTTATCTTTGATCTGCCGGTAAGAATCCAATTGTTCACTAATCGTGGCAATGGTATTGGAAGTGTTCTTTGGAAACATATAATCACGAATAAACTGTCCCGTTCCATTGGTCATTTTCAGGGCAATTGCACTTTTTTCCATCGTGATAAAACGGTTCTGATCAATATACCCGAGAATCACATCATACAGAGTTCCCAGGTATGCCTCTTTGGAACCATAAATGCGGTTGACTTCTCCCTTTCCACGGTTGTCATCGGATTTTGTTCTGGCACTGACCAGCTTTTTGATCTCCTGATTGGAATAGCAGACGCCCTGTTCCGTCAGATATTCAGACTCCGGCATTTTCCCGGAGTGACTGAAATACACAAATTTTTTAATCTCAGAATCTGATTTTCTTACTTCAAACGCAATTCCAATACAGGTTGTAATATGGGTTCCGGTATCTTCAATTTCCAGAGCAATTACGGAACAGAAATCACAGTCTTTACGATTGGCAGATCCGTCTTTTTGTTCTCCGCGCAGATAACTTAACACACTTCTGCGATTTTTTGCATCATCCGCTGCTTTATTCAGAAAACTCGGTGAGAAACTTCCATACAAAATGACCTGGATGGCATCCATCACTGTCGATTTTCCAGATCCGCTTTTTCCACTGAACAAATTCACATATTCATGAAACTCCAGTACCTTATGATCAATGCCTCCCCAGTTGTTAAGGCACATCCTTGTAAAAACTTTTTTTGCCTGACTCAATTTATTCACTCCTCATTTCGTCTTGTGTTTCCCACTGATCCTGCGTCTTTTCCGAATACTCTGCTTCCTTTTGTTCTTCCGTTTCCCCGGTTTCTCCTTTGAACATTTCAACCAGCTCATTGATATCTGCCGCTGAACAGAAAATATTAATGGTACTGTAAATATAAATTGGGGAATCGTCTTCGAGATTTCCAATGGCACTTGGCAGTTCGATCATCTGGTGTGTTTTCATCAGAATCAATGCCTCCTGCCACTCCTGAGCGGTCAGTCTGCGCGTAATCAAGTTTGTTTCCTTTCCATATCTTCGGATCTCCGCAAGACTGGTTGTCGTGGCATGTAGTCCTTCTCCCATAATTTTATCCCGATAAATCAATTTCATAAGGATCACCAGTTTCGTTGTTAAAAGTGTCATACGCTCCGTCAGCACGCCATCTCCTGTAATCCGGAAAATATGTTCCTGCGGATCATGAACCAGTTCACAGTCAAGCACCTGCAGATAATCTGCAATAAATTCCCGATTTCTCGCACATACCTGATAGTGAGGATTATCCTTCTGGATCAGAGTAACCGGATCACACTTTGTCTGCAAAATACAGGTCTGCCGAAACAAATCCTGTATGGTTTTTCTAATATTTTCCGCCTCACTCTGCGAAACATTTTCCATGTATTCCAACATTTCTTTTTACTCTCCTTTTTTTGCATCGATCATCAGTCTTGAGAAAACAAACCCCTGCTCTCCTTTGAGCTCACCCTCGATGTGTACCATATCCTCCTGTCTGGTATCCTCCGTTTCCTCCTGCCACAAAAACAGCAGTTTTTCCAGATCTTCTACGGACTGAATCGTCTGTTCATCCGTGACAAATCTTCCATCCACGATATTTTTCTGCCTGAATTCCTGCAACTGTTTTTTCGTATAAAGCGGCTTTGGTACAAAATCGGTCATCTGAGTCTCCTCGTTGTGCTTTTCCATCGCAATCGGGTGAAATCCTGCATCCTCCGCATTTTTCCGGTTGTAAAAACTTCTATCGGTTATATTCTTAAACTGTGTTCCTACTCTGATCCGGTCACGCATTTGTTCTAACACCTGTGGGCTGTTTGCATGATGATCCAACAAATTAATTAACTTTACAATATGATCTTCATCCGAAGAGCCTTCCTGCAGAATATAATGGATTCGTGCCAGTGCACGCTTGGCAAAGACAGTTTTCTGTTCGATCAGCTTGTTATATTTTTTTTCGATCAGATCAAATTCCCGCTCCACCTGATACACAAGCTGACTGGCACTTTCACAATATTCCAGACGATACTGGTTTCTTTTGCTGGTAACAGTTCCCTCCACAAGTCCGGTACGCTCTTTTACAAGCTGTTCCCTTTTTTGGTCATTTTCGCGAAGAATCTGGCTGACCAGTTCTTTAACTGCTTCCTTATAACGGTAAAAGCTGTCTGTTGTCGTAAGAATTGCATATTTTTTACTGTCACGGTTGTTAATTTCCTCTACCAGAACTTTCTGAATTCCAATAAAATTTTTTTTCTGCGACAATTCCTCAAAATAGGAACGCATTCCATCCTGCATATTGGAAAGAAGCTGTCCCAGCCGTCTGGACGTCTGGAGTGCGTTTTTTAAAATATCATTATTTTTTTCTGTATCCGAATGATACGTAAACAAAGCACTGTAAATCGAAAGGATACTTTCCCTCTCCCGGCTGTCATCTTCTGTCTGAAGCTTCTGAAACAATTCCGTAAACAGCTGGCTGTATTCCGGGAAAGAAATAATATACGTATTTAACTTTTCATCAAAATCGCTTTTTAACCATCCCCACCGAATCAAGGTATTCAATATGCCAGACGGCGAATCTTCCGGAAATAAGGTATCCGGCTCGTCCTCTTCTTCTATTTCCTCATCCTCCCAGATAATCCTTGCCTTTGCAATTGTATCTGCAATAATCACACGGCATTCCTCTATCGTCAATCCAAGTGCTGTATACACTTCATTATTTTCCTCATAAATTGCCACAAGAAACTGCATATATGCATCACGGTTTTTCGTGCGAAATAGTTTATAAAATTCCTTTGGAATTTTCTTTTTTAAAATCATGAATGAATTTCCTCTTTATTTTCTACAACAGCCGTTCCTGTTCTATCGTCAGACCTGACTTAAGTATTGCTTCCTTTAATGGTTCCGAAACCAGATCACAAATCGTCTTCAAAAACCGAACTTCCTTTGGAGAGAAAAAACCATGACAAAATATATAAAGAGTATCTTTTCTATAAGACATGTCCTCATAGTTTGCTTTATTTTCAATTGTCATGATTCTTTTGCAACCTGACAGTGCATACGCCTTTGCATGTTCCATTGTCTGTGTATTTATAATCGTTCCATAAATCTGTGATGAAGAATCAATTACTTTTTCATCATTTATAATATACTGCAGTGTGCCTTTCCACTCAAGCGTCTGCGCATAAGAATGAATATTATGCGCATCCAGCAGTTCATCATCACTCATTTCCTCTATATAAAATGGGGATTTTGCTTTTAAAACAGACAGTATTCTATCCTCATAATTTTTTTGGAAACATTTGGAATTGTGAAGGACACGCGCACTGAACACCCGTTTCCAGATGTGTTCCTTTTGATGTGCAACTGCATCTATACATACAAAAAAAGTTTCATCTTCCAGTTCTTTCTGCTCTTTGCCTCTGTTCAACAGATCCAATAAATCATCATAGTAGGAGCACAACCATGCACAATCCTGTCCTTTTCTCCGCCATTTTTCCACACGGGCAATGAGACGAAGCTGCCTTTCCCTTGGATCTTCGATTTGTTCCCTTTCACACAATTCCGGAATAATCGCAACATCATAATCAATTTTCTTAATACTTGTTTTTACATCTTTCCAATTTGGCTTAAACTTCCCCATCTTTCCCGCATTTGTCTCATTTTCAAGAATATTTGCCTGATCCAAAAGCTGTTTTCTTCCACCCACGATTTCCATAACATCCGCATCGATATACGGATGTTTCCATCCACTGAGCATCCCCGCCCTGTAATGATCGGTATTGGTTTTATCAATGATCCAACGGGCTAAAGTTTTATGTTCCTGCTCTTTTTTTCTGCCCACGTGGTCTCTCCTTTATTCCTATGATTTCATCCACAGGAAGTGCCGCGTAAAAAGCTGATGCATATCTGCCAAAAACGTAGACATAACACTTCCTGAACCTTTTACCTCTTCTTCCGTCGCTTCCTGCTGTAATGCTGCGATTGCTGTTTCAATTTTTTCATTTCTTTATCTTCATATATTTAGTATAACGAAAAATTTTCCGAATTGCACCTATTATTTAAACATTTCGCATGAATCATCACCGACAAAAAGAGAACAGTGCCCCGATTGATCATCTGACACTGTTCTCTTTCTTTTGGTTTTATCCCTGTTCTCCGGATTCCGGTACATCTGTACTTACCGGTTTTGTACTATTCTGCGGCTCCACTTTTGCCATCGTAACCTTTGTTCCGTCATCCTTTACTACAAAGTTCACGGAATCAAGTCCCGATACATTCACATTGCGGTTTACCTTCGCATCGTAAGACTCTGCGTTGATAATATCTGCCAGATCAATTCCGGTTGCTTCTTTCATGCTTTCAAAGACTTTTGCCATGACCACCGGCACATTTCCGGCAATCTGATCCACACCATTGCTGCCGCCTTCGCCACCTCCAATGATTGTGATCTTGTCAATCTGACCGAGCGGTTCTGCAACTTTTCCGGCAATATCCGGAAGTACCTTGATCATCATTTCCGCTACTGCAGCCTTATTATACTTCGCATATGCTTCTGCCTTCTTTTCCATGGCTTCTGCTTCCGCAATACCTTTTGCCTGAATCGCAGATGCCTCTGCCTCACCGACTGCCCGGATACCGGCTGCTTCCTGCTCTCTTGCAAAACGCATGGCTTCTGCCTGTGCCTTCTGCGCTTCCGCTTCCCGCTGTGCCTCAAACTGCTTTGCCTCTGCGTCCTTCTGACGCTGATAAAGTTCTGCTTCCGCGCGCTGCTGGGCTGCATATTTTTCTGCCTCGGCTTTCTTCTTTACTTCTGCCTCCAGCGACTGCTCCGTAACGGCAACCTGCTTCTGCTTTAACTCAATTTCACGCTCCTGCTTTGCAATATCTGCATTTGCTGTGGTAACTTCAATGGTCTTACGTTGTTCCTCTTTCTGGATTTCGTAAGCGGCATCTGCCATCGCCTTCTTTGTATCGGCTTCCATCTGAAGTTCTGATTTTTTGATTGCCAGTTCATTCTGTTTCTTCGCAATCTCTGTCTGCGCTTCCACTGCCGCATCATTGGATTCTTTATCCGCTGCTGCCTGTGCAACTTTAATATCTCTCTCACTCTCGGCTTTTGCGATGGCTGCAGATTTCTTAATCTTTACAATATTGTCGATACCGAGATTTTCAATGACATCATTTCCATCAACGAAATTCTGCACATTGAAACTGATGATATCCAGTCCCATCGCTGCCAGATCCGGCTCCGCATTTTCTTTGACAAGGTTGGCAAATTTCTGACGGTCGGAAACCATCTCCTCCAGCCGCATCTTACCAACAATCTCACGCACATTACCTTCAAGCACTTCACGTGCCACACTTGCTATGTACTCTGTATTTTTATTCAGAAAGTTCTCTGCTGCCAGACGCAGTTTCTCCGGATCATTACTGATCTTGACATTGACCGTGGCATCCACATTGATATTGATGTAATCCGCTGTCGGTACGGCGTTACTCGTCTTGACATCAATCGGAATCAGACGCAGATTCAGTTTATCCAGACGCTCAAAAAACGGAATCCTTATACTTGCCTTTCCAATGACAACTTTTGATTTCTTTTTCACACCGGAAATAATGTATGCCATATCCGGTGGTGCTTTCACATATCCCAGCAATAACAGCAATACAACGATCACCACAATAACCGCCGGGACAAGATACGGTATCAGATTTTCCATAAAAATCCCCTTTCTGTTAACTACTCCTGCTACCTTTTTATTGTAATATACTTTTTAAAAATTGTCATATTATTTTCTTATGATGTTTTCCTTAACTTAACCTTAAAACATAGACACTTGAAATTCTTTCCTGTTAAATCCATGAAAAATATTATAAAATAATTTGGAAAAGTTTGTAACGAAACCATCTTTTCGCCGTCTAATCTGTGTAAAAAGGAGGTGACCGGTTCTGAATTATGAAAAATTGTACAATTCCTATTACCTGCAGGTTTACTCTTACGTGATGACAATCGTCAGAAATCAGTCCCTGGCGGAAGAAATCACACAAAATACGTTTTATAAAGCGCTGACTGCCCGACACGGCTATGAAGGGAAATCCCGTGAATTCACATGGCTGTGCAGCATAGCCAAAAACCTTGCAGTTGATGAATGCCGCAAAAACCAAAAATATGCCTGTTTCGATGCATCTGCAGCGGAAACATCCGATGATATTGCAAACCATATTGCGGATCAGGACTCTGCGCTGCAGATTCATCTCGTACTTCATGAACTTCAGGAACCTTATAAAGAAGTCTTTCAGCTAAGAGTTTTCGGAGAATTATCCTTTTCACAAATTGGAATAATCTTCGGGAAAACAGAAAACTGGGCGAGAGTTACTTATCACAGGGCAAGATTAAAAATTAAAGAAAGGATGGACCACTATGAATCATAATCCAAACGAATGTGACATTGTGCAGGATCTCCTGCCATTATATTACGACCATGCATGCAGTCCTGCCAGCTGTGAACTGGTCAGACAGCATCTTGCTGACTGCGCTGACTGCGAAAAAATTTACGAAGATTTAGCCAATCATACCATTGACAACGTAATTGAAACCGAATCCTGCGAAATTCTGGAACGGCATGCCAAAAAAGAACGGAACCTGGCATACAAAGCCGGTATAGTCATTGCCGCCCTGCTGCTTGTTCCGATCCTTATTACCTTTATTGTATCCATGGCCGGCGGCAGCGGACTCGGCGTATTCTCTGTCGTAACCGCTTCCATGATGCTTGTCGCAGCACTCACTGTTGTTCCGCTTATTTCTTCCCAAAAACGGCTGATGAAATGTATTTTATGTGGTGTCGGTGCCCTGCTGCTGATTTTATTTTTTGTAAATGCCATGAATGGCGGAGGAGAATTTTTCTTCTGGTCCGTTCCGACTGTATTCGGACTTTCCGTTGTATTTTTCCCTCTGGTGATACGCGAAATGACATTACCGCCTGTATTATCCGATAAAAAAGCCCTTATTATCATGATCTGGGATACGCTTTGGCTCTACCTGACCATATTTACCGTATCTTACCGTTCCGGATTAGGCAGTCTGAAAACCGGATGCATTGTGGCAACAGTTCTGATGATTGGTGTATGGCTCTTTTTCCTCATAATTCGCTATCTCCCGGTCAATGGTTTTATCAAAGGCGGTCTGTGTACACTTCTTTGCAGTATATGGATTACCTTCTCCAATGATGTTTGCAGTTATCTTCTGTATGATACCAGACAGCTTACCATCCGCCATGCGAATTTTTCCACCTGGACGACAGATCTCAACGTAAATGCCAACGTGTATGTCATCCTTCTTGTCGCCGGAATTCTCATCAGTGCTTTACTGATCGGAATCGGGATTGTAAAAAAGAAAAAATAATTCCAACAAAGTCCATCGGATGACCAGGCTGCGTTTGCCCGACCTGTAGACGGCAATATTGCAGCCTCTATTCCGAAAAGCTTCCATTGATTCTTATTGTAGTTTCCATCCGGCGCTCTGCATCTGAAGATTTGTCATATGCCGGTAGATTCCGTTGGTGCTCATTAACTCCTCCGGTGTTCCTTCTTCCGCGACTTTTTTCTACAAATTCTTGTGTATTCATCCGAAATATTACTATTTGCCTTTTTAAAAAATCAAATAAATCATGTGTCGAAGTGCTCATGTTCATTCCCCACCATTCTTTATATGCCTATTTTAACCGTTTCACATACTCATAAATTCGCTTAAGCATTCCATCTTTATCTTCTCCTAATTCTCCACGAATTTTGTCACCAAATCCCATATATGTATTAAATCCAAGCATATATACAGCCATTGCCATAGATAATTCACCGTTTTCATCACCATACAATGATGCCACTTTTCTCAATTCATCAATAACCGTATCGTGTGGTACTTCAACACCGCCTTCTTCATTTACAACAGAATTGATTACCTCCGGCAATGCCATACACATCTTGTAAAATGCATCTTCTTCACCAGTAAGAATTACATAAAACTGATCCATGCTTACACGGCGAATCAATCTATGCTGTACATTTTTCCCATCAACTTTTGTTGACCATTTTATATTCTGTGATTTCTTCGCTATTGCTTCAACCAACAGGCATGCACAATCATCGTCTTCCAGAATCTGTCCTTGCATCTTTATATATGTTTTTGCGGAGGATGCAGAATTCATAGTATTGTGTTTGTTCTTCATTTCTACATACATTGTATGTACAATATCTCCATCTGGCATTTGTATTCCATCTGGATTTCTGTAAATAACATCCCAGCCTGCCTGCGGGACTTCGCATCCTTTGAAATAAGAAAAAATATTCTGGTGAAAATATCCTATATCATTATTATTAGACTTATCTCTCTGCCGGAAAATTTCATTATTTACAATTTCTTCCCAGCTTGTACGATACACCGATTTATCAAAAATCAGCTTGATCGGATCAATCAGGTTACTATTGAACCGCTTCAAATCATACGATTCCAGTTTTTCTCCATATTTCATAATCGTTGCACGCACATGCTTCTTAAAATCTTCTTCTGATATAAAATCTAAATTCCACGCCATTTATTTTATCCCCTCTAATGATTTATGTATCTCCAACCCAATTTCATATGCTAAGTTGACAGGAACAGCATTTCCAACCTGTTTATACTGAGATTGAACACTTCCACAAAATTGCCATTCATCTGGAAATGTTTGACATCTTGCATTCTCACGTACCGTAAACGGTCTTGCTTCCAATGGATGACATCTTTCTGTTTGCTTCTGAGACGGTGAAGTCAATACCGTCAATGATGGTTCATCCAGACTCATTCTCCTAAGAATTCCTGTTCTTCCGCCTTCCATATCCCAACAACTTTTCATATATGCTTTTGCAATCTCCGGATCAATATCTCTCCAATATCCTCCAGGTGGAACTAATTCAAATATTTTTCTTTTATTTTCCCCGTATGGCACTCCTGGTCCTTCTGGGCAATCCAATAAAACATCTCTCAAAACAGGCTTATAATCATGTTCTTTAGGAAATGAGAATGAAACTTTTCCCACTAAATCATTCCTAATTCCAACAGTAATTAGCCTCTCTCTTTTCTGCGGCACACCAAAATCCCACGCATTTAAAACTTTTTTCTGAATGGTATATCCCGCCTGTTCAAAAATATTTGTTATTGTTGCATATGTTCTTCCCTTATCATGAGTCAGCAATCCTCGCACATTTTCAAATAAAAACATCTTTGGCTGTAATTTCTGTAAAAAAGTTGCATAGTGATAAAAAAGTGTTCCTCTCGCATCTTCAAGTCCTAATCTTTTTCCAGCATAGGAAAAAGCCTGACACGGTGCCCCTCCCGATAATAAATCCAGGTCTCCTTTTTTTATGCCAAAATAATCTTCCAAATCTAAACAAGATATATTAGCTATATCATCATGAATAACTCTCCAGTTCGGCCTATTGGTTTTCAAAGATTCTGCAGCATCTTTATCAAACTCTATTAGTCCCAATGGTTCAAATCCAGCTTTTTCTATCCCTAAAGCCAAACCGCCAGCTCCAGCAAACAGTTCTATGGTTGTAAATGCATCACTATCGATTTGTATTGGTTCATCTTTTTGTATCTCTACAACATCTTCTATCTTGCAATTTAATGTAAAACATATTTTTTCTATTGATTCAAATGAAACTGGCTCATTCTTTCCTAATCGAGCTAACACATTAAAACTTATTCCTGACGCTTCCTTCAATTCTGTGCGGTTCATTTTTTTATCTATCAGTAATTTCCATAATTTGTCATAACAAATCGCCATTAAAATTCCTCCAAAATCAAAAATAGTACAACTCATATTTTATCATATACCACAATTAGCAACAAGCAATTTTCTCACCATATCGTTAGATTTCCTCTTGCATGTTTCTTAACCCGTTTGCTATTTATCCTGTTTTTTGATAATATATTCTCAGCAGTTCAGGCAGAAAGAAGGTACCTATATGTCGCGTGATTCCGCTACTGTTTCAAACAATATGCGTAAGATCCACAGTAAAGATACTTCCATAGAGCTATTGCTCCGAAAAGCTCTATGGCACAAAGGTTATCGCTATCGTAAAAATTATAAGGCTCTCCCTGGTTCTCCTGACATTGTTCTTACCAAATATAAAATTGCTATTTTTTGCGATAGTGAATTTTTTCACGGAAAGGATTGGGAGATTCTCAAACTCCGACTTGAAAATGGGAAAAATCCAGACTTTTGGATCAAAAAAATCGAACGAAACCGTAATCGTGATTATGAAAATGATAAAAAGCTTCTATTTCTAGGCTATACTGTCCTTCACTTCTGGGGACAAGACATTTCCAAACATACAGATGAATGTTTACAAACCATTGAAGAAACCATTTGGGATACAAAATTTTCTGATACAGCCACTGACTATGATATATCCGAAGAATAGATCAAACTTATGCAAAGCCAAAGTTTCCTACAGAAATTAAAATGTCCGTTTTCTCCGTATTGATCCCGGTTGTCACACGAGCCACGGTGTAATCTTCCATTCATGCTTTCTTTACCTCTGCATAATTTCTAAATGTCGTTACTATTGTCTTTTCTTCTTCTAGACGCTCGATCAGTACAACCGCTTTATTCCCCTGGTAGATAATCCAACTGCACACACTGCTCTGCAGCTCCTGTTTTATTCCGGTATGCGGTTTGGTGAATTGCTCGCTCTCACACCTTCTGATATCGATTTTACGGCAAATACCATAAGTATCACTAAATCATATCAGCATAACTCCAAAGGCGGCATTTTGTCCCCACCAAAGACAACCAACGGCATAAGAACCATAACAATGCCGGATGCTATCATGAAAGAGCTGCAATGGTACCAAAAAAGGGCTCCCAATAATGGGAACCCTTAATTTTAAGCAATTTATAATTACTCGATGATTGTAGCAACACGTCCAGATCCTACTGTACGTCCACCCTCACGGATAGCGAATGTAAGACCCTGCTCCATAGCTACTGGATGAATCAGCTCGATTGTCATCTCTACGTTATCACCAGGCATGCACATCTCTGTTCCTGCTGGAAGCTCGCAAACACCTGTTACGTCTGTTGTTCTGAAGTAGAACTGTGGACGATAGTTGTTGAAGAATGGAGTAT
>OGIU01001170.1_pt1 | contig 13058 bp, 15 predicted proteins | sample 1571791 | NCBI WGS metagenome assembly OGIU01 (sample SAMEA2582104, study PRJEB24529) | metagenome | biome: Human gut stool | place: China | collected 2011
TGCTAGAAAAAACGATGATTCAAATAAAGTCACTTTGGATTTGGCAAGGGATGATACTATTTCGTGGAATGAAGCTATAGAAAAATTTGATACAGCCAAAAGAAAGGTTTTGTTATTAAGAGAAGATATTAAAAAAGACCAAAAACTCTTGTCGGTTTTTTATAAGGAAAGAGAAAATTTGGCTAAGAGAAAATGGGAATTAAAACAGTTGACTATAGAAAAAGAGCAGCTCAATAAAAAGTTAAATGAGATAAAAACGGAATTAGAAAGTAATGAAAAGGAGACTTTAGAGCAGGAAGAGGAAATCAAATATATTCAAGAACATAGCTCTATTTTTAAGAAACTCCTTATCCTTTTGGGGTTAGGAAAAATAGGTAGACATGTTGCTGAAAAACAAAAATATGTCGACGAGTTAATAATTAAGCACGAAGACATTAAGTGTAGGTATAGTTTGGCCGTGAGAAATACAGAAGAAGTATGTGGAAAAATTGAAAATCAATATAGCATAATCTCTACTCTAGAAAAGAAAGTACAGATACTTGAAGAAAAAGTATATGGAAATAATGAGTCGTTGAAAAACAAATACAAAAATAATTTTGCGGATAGAAATTTCTATGATGCTATTAAGGAATCTGAGAATTCACAGAATGCATGTCCGTGGACATTTGACGAATATGATATGGCTAGAGAAGAATTGTTTTTTGCTTCACTACAGGTGCGAAAAGCATTTATTTTGGAGTCGCCATATATAAAAAGAAATCTATTTGTATATGAAGCATATAATAATGGGAAATATACAATAGAAGAAAAAAAGGAGATTAATTATGAAAAAAGATGCTGTATTATCTGAAGATAGAAAATATCGTTACTTACTTTCTCGTAATTGGGATGATACTAAACCTACAGTTTTGTTTATTGGTCTGAATCCTTCTACAGCTGATGAAAAAAAGGACGACCCTACAATTAATAAATGTATCAGTTATGCTAAAAGTTGGGGATATGGAAAAGTACTGATGGCAAATCTTTTTGCTTTTAGAAGTACTGATCCTAGTATCCTTAATCATGTAAGTAATCCTATTGGGTCAGATAATGATTTTTATCTTCAAAAAGCTGCATCGGAAGCCGATTTAGTTATTGCATGTTGGGGAAATCCAGGTAAACTACTTAATCGTGACAAAGAAGTTATTTCCTTAATCTCAAACTTATATTGTTTAAAACAAAACAAAAATGGTACACCACATCACCCACTCTATTTATCCAAGGAAACAAAACCATCTCCCTATATACAATAAACTCTTATTCAATTCAGAGTTACTGAGGTTAAATAAGGGTTCAATACGAATCAATACAAAAGAAAAACGCTGATTTCAAGCGTTTTTTCTTTTTGCAAAATGCAGTATATTGCACTGTATTTCAATTCAAACTCTACCTTTTGCTCTACCTTTTTTAATTAAAGGTGATGTCTCCTTATTCATTATATAACATCAATAAACAAGTCTTCCCATTGAGTAATAGATGCTGGAAGAATCGACTTATTGTTCTTATAGAAATCCAATAAGTCTTTATCTGTTATCCGAACTACATTCTTAAGCTGATCTAGATTAATTACTAGTGGTGCATATAGATAGACTATATATCCTTTCTCAACATATTGTTTAAACTCTAATGCATCAAGTTCTTTTGCTTTTCTCCCCTTCACTTGAACTACTGCTTTTCTAGGGTTATCAACATCCCTCGAAATCATTTCACACTCAATCTTAATAGTAGTAGATTTATTTGCAATTGAATTGGATAGAACATAGTAGTTTTCTTTTATTTGGAGATAGGAAATAACAAGTTCCTCTAAATCAAAATCTGGTAAATTATCTAGAAGCCTGCCCTCAAATGGAATAACCTTATAAAATTTACTCTTTGACATCTGATTGAAAATCTTCTTTGAGTATTCTATTATTATTTCATCATGAATTCTTTCAACTGTTCCTCCTCGAGGTCTATTGAAAGAAGATTTGATTTGACCTGGAACTTGCATTCCAATATTATAAGCCTCTACAGGTATGATTGCTCCAATATCCAAGTACTCATCACATACTACCTCAACTTGTGACCTTACCCTACAAATCCAATAATTTCCATTTAAGTCTCGTGTCCAAAATAGATCATCAGCCTTTGTATCTCTAAAAACATTTATTGCAGAGTTTGCTCTACCTCTCTCTTCTTTTATTCGATTGTAGTATTCTTGAAAATCATCTTTTTTAATATCACTACTTAATCTACTCCAGCCAAGTGCTAGATACTGTTTAGAACCATTTAAACAAAAATCAATTAATTCTTTTCTAACATTATCATTGTTTCTCTTTAAATGTATTCTAGCCACGTAGGCCATTTCACTGTCCATCATTTCCCTTTAAAATAATCTCCTGAGCCTCTTTATATAAATAATAATAACTAGTACGACTTATCTCTGATTCATCTATTAATCCAATAAGAAAATCAATATCTTCACTTGCTTCTTGGCTTAGTTTAGACTTTACTTCAACCAAATTCTTGCGAAGTTTTACAAACAGTCGGCCAAATATTTCAGCTTCTTCTTTCTCTTTCTTTTCTTTTTCTCTTTGTTTCTTTATTACTTTATTTTTAGTAGCCATCGACTGTAATTTGTCATAATTTATCTCACCATCTTCGAATTTATTTCTCACAGATTCCATAAATTTAGGTGAAATACGAGTTCGATTATATGCTTCTTTCACTAATCCAGTGATATCCATCCACTGAGGGATTTCTGTAGACTCGTTAAAAATTTTGACCTCATGGTTCGTAACAACTAGTTTCTGTTCTTCATCAACATAGTGTCCCTGTTCCTTATGGCTTTCTATATCAGAAAGGTATTTCTTCACTCTCCATTGTTTTACAATTCTCTTACCTTCGCTAGATAATCCGTAAGAATGTACATATTGATATAACCAATCAGGGAAATCGTCATCTCCTATTGTCCATCTATCTTTTTCGTGACGGGTTGTCGTATTTCTTAATCCACGTAATCCACGATCTGAATACTTAACTTTATTATAAACATATTTAATAACTTCATCTCTTTCCTGAGTATACTCATTCCAATATTTACTGTACTCAGCGTAGGGTGCGAATTGTTTTGTTCTGTATATAACAGTACCCATAATTGTAAACTCCTTTAGGAACTCTCTAACTACTATTTCTTATTACGGCAAAACTAGAAAATACACAAATGAAATGTCTCACTTATTGTTATTAGTATTTTTTAGAACGAAATCGCATAAACACAAAAAGCATCTCGTATAGTAAATTCGAAATGCCTTGAATATTTTATTTCGCCAACTATTTTGGCTAAGTAAAATATTTAAAGTATTTTTTCATCCTAAGAATCTTTGTAGTGAAGATGATTTCTTAATTCTGTAATTTCTTTGTTTCTATATTACTATTTTTTTCATCAAAATTATTTTCAAAAAACCATTTATATGCTCTTTCTGCAATAATTTTTGTTTCTAAATAGTCTAAACCTCCACCAACTACAGCTCCTACACCTGGAACTAATTTCCCTAAATTAACAATCCCTGTATTTCCAAATTTAGTAATTAATCTGAAACCGATTTTCTTATTAATCGAGATAAGTACTTTCCCAGGGATTTTCTCCACCATCTTTATTGCTACTTTTTCTCCTAGCTTAATTCCAGCCTTCTTTAATATCTGATTGACTGCAACACCAGCTAAACAAGCATAAACTAATGTCTGGGTTTGATCGCTTTTTAAATCATACCCCGCCATATATGCACAACAAGCTATCATACGCATCTGCACATATAATACATTCGCAATATTGGCAGGTACTGCTACTGGCAAAGTAATAATACCTCCTAATCCACTAACAACTCCTGACGTGGTACATTTTATCATTTGTTTGTTTAACATTTCTTTGCAAGCTTTTTCTTTGGAATCATATTTACTTAAATAATCATCTGCAAAACTATCGATTGGCTTACTAACCATAGGAACGCCATTTAATATTTTTTTATATGAATCATCTAGAAAATTCATGATATCTTGCTGTGAGACAATGGCTTTACTTACCATAATTTTAATCCTCAGTATAAATTCTAATTTTTATAATTTTTAGTATTATACCACTTTTAAGATATTTTTTCTATCCTTGTAAAAATATCTTAACTGTATGTTTCACTTAATTTTTCTTTATAAAGATACATTTATATAAAATATTCTTGGTTAGAGGGGATATGAAATGAAAGAAGTTGTTATTCTGTTTCTATTTCTAATAAGCTCTGTTATTTTAGTTGCTTGCCATACTTTACAAAACAAATCGCTAGACGGTGGATATTATTGGATTTCTAGCGAAAGAAATGAGTTAGCCTTCACCATCAAAGAAGATAATGGTATTATCAATCATGGTTAAGCTGAAAATTTTACAGGTAATAGAAAAAATAGTACATTTAACCTATCAGGTACTATTGTTACAAATTCAACTATAAAATATCAAACCAAAGATGGTACTATCATAGTCCAGTATATCAGGTATAAAACGTGAATACTATAAAAATGGTAGCAAATCTTATAATTAAGCTATTAAACAATATATCTATAGATAGAAAGGATACATAATGCCAAATCTAGAAGAACAATACGAAAATCTTTATGATTTTACTAGAAATTTTGAGATATTGATTCAAAAGAATATTTTTAACGGACAAAACGTTGAGGAAGTGATGAAATTTGGAAATGAAATTATGACACTCTGTAAATCTAAAGCTTTTTATGTTTCTACAAATGATATAATATCTCTCAATTCATTCAATGAGCTATTAATCAAAACACCCGATGTTTCAAAACCCTACTTGATATCTCAGGTTGAACATTTTTATGCTGATATTATTGAGCCTAGTAAGGATGAGCTATACTAAAATGTACTTACGACAATAATATGATTTTGTAACTTTGAATATCACTTATTCAAAAGAAAAACGCTAAATTAGGCACTGCACCCCAATAATGGGACAAGAGAAAAACCTATTATGCGACCAGTTTTCTAGTGTCTCATTTTATGGGTGCAGTGCCTTAAAAGCGTTTTTTTCTATGTTAATTTCGAAAGCGTTCACGGTCCCTATAAACTTGAAAAAACAATGTTTTTTTGTTATACTACTTATAGATTACAATTGGAGGATAACACTATGACTATGCATGGAGGAATACGTGAAGGAGCTGGACGGAAGAACAGCACCCATAAGAAAAAACCTATTACAATTTATCTTGATGATAGAGATATTGAAACGATTGAAAATCTTCCTTTGCCAAACCAAAAAACTTTTTCTCAAAAATGTAGAGAGTTAATCAATATAGGAATCTCTGAAATAGAAAGCAGTCTCGAAGATAACAGAAATGTCGTAAAATTTATTGATTTATTCTGTGGTTTGGGGGGAATACGTATTGGATTTGAACAAGCACTTGCTGATTTTGGATTAGTTGGAAAATGTGTTTTCTCGAGTGATATCAAACCAGCCGCTATCAAAGCCTATACTAAAAATTTTAATCATAACCCAAAATGTGACATTACTAAAGTAAGCCCTGCGAGTATTCCAAACTTTGATTTCCTTTTAGCTGGATTTCCCTGTCAAGCATTTTCACAAGCTGGACTAGGATTAGGTTTTCAAGATACTAGGGGAACATTATTTTTTGATGTAGCCAAAATCTTAATGGAGAAAAAACCTCTAGGATTTGTTCTTGAAAATGTTGAAGGTCTTGTAAATCATGATAAAGGTAAAACTTTTAAAGTAATTATAAATACTCTAAAAGAATTAGGATACCATATTCAGTATAAAGTATTAAACGGAAAAGATTTTGGGTTAGCACAATCAAGAAATAGAATTTATATTATAGGATACAGAAATAAAGAGGTACATCAATTAGATAATTTTAATAATAGTTACTCTACTTTAAAAGATATTATAGATGAATCTACACCTCCAATTAAATCTGAATTCACCGAAAAACTTCTTTCACATTATAAGATTGAAGAAATTTATGGTAAGGCAATCAAGGATAAACGTGGAGGACCTAATAATATTCATAGTTGGGAAATTGGATTAAAGGGGGAGATAACCCCAGAACAATCTGATTTATTAAATCTTTTATTAAAACAACGTAGAAATAAAAAATGGGCAGAAATCATAGGGATAGACTGGATGGATGGAATGCCTTTAACAGAAGAAATGATTAAAACATTCTATGATAGTCCTAACTTAACAGAGATGCTAGAAGACTTAGTTAGTAAAGGTTATCTCGCTTTTGAATATCCTAAGAAAAAAGTTCGAAATAAAAGAGTTCCAGATGAAACTCTTCAAAAAGGTTATAATATTGTAACTGGAAAATTATCTTTTGAATTTTCTAAAATTTTATCACCAGATGAGGTCACACCAACTCTGGTTGCCACTGATGTTAGTAAGTTAGCTGTTCCTGTAAAAAATGGAATCCGCAAATTAACAGTTAGAGAAGGACTTCAACTGTTTGGATTCCCTGTTAATTATGATTTATCCGATTTATCAGAATCAGAATCTTTTGACTTATTAGGTAATACTGTTTGTGTTCCAGTTATTAAAGCAGTATCTAACAAATTATTAGCTACTCATTTAGAATTTATAAATAACAATTAATAAGCCAATACTTTTGCTTTCCATTCATCTGGGGTGAAATGCAGTTCATCACTTGGGAATTTTTCAAAAGCTTCATAGATGGCATTTATAAATTCTTCCTTATTATTAAAACTATCTTTTTTATGGAATGAACAAGGTCGGATTGCATAAGGAGCTTTTCGTTTCACCTGCAAACCAATTGGATACTTTGTTGACTTATTAGTTATTTCCCAGATACGCTTAAGATACACTTTTTCAACCGTAAAACCTTTTGAAAAACCATCATTTGCAGGCACATAGCCCAAGATGATGAAGTAAGCATTTAGTTTTCCTGGGCTTTCGTATGTTTGTTGAATGAAACTATGAAAATTAGCTATATCAAAACTAGGGTTATTAGTGTAATTCCATGCTTTAACTTCAACGTCATATTGATTACTACCAAAGTGGGCTACAAAATCAGGAAATTCTTGTGTATGATCTCCAGCCTTGATATCAACCTGTAAATGTTTAAACCAAGCAGGCAGCCATTCCTGCAATGAATTACCAATAATATCATTACTTGAAGAAACAATTGGATGGTTTGCAAAGTTTATCGTTATATTTCCATGCTTACCCTCTAGTTGTTCTCTCGTATATTCATACAATTGTTCAATAGTATCTAATTTTTCCATGTTAGTACTCCTTATTCTTATTAGACTTCACGTATCATTCTACCATATCCTAGAAAAAAAAGCTGGTATTATCATAAGTATTACCTTACTATTCTATTGATACATTAGTACATTTTAACATTTCTCTTATTACTCTAGGAGAAATTCTCCAAGATGAAACTTAGGTACCTGATAAATACTTTCTTCTAACTCCTATAGAAGCTGAGCATCTTCAGGATTTCCCAGATGATTGGACAGCGTATAAAAAGCTAGAAAATGGAACAGTTGTTGAAGTTTCAGATAAAATCAGAATGTTTTTTATGGGAAATGCATTGGTCACTGAGATTGTTAGAAAAATTGGTGATTTTATCAAAACTATAGACTAAAAACAAAAGTACGGACTCTTCCGTACTTTTTATTTTCCTTCTAAGCTTAACGAATGGTGGCTATACTCAAATATCCTTATGTTTTTCATTTCTTTTATTTGCTTTACTCTAAAAACAAAATAATGATTTCTTCCATCTTTAGCATTTTCTTGATTTAATCTGAAGTAGTTAGTGTGACATAATGCCATCGTGCGAAGAATATCATCAGTCAAAAATGTTAGTGGAACGCTCATATTAGAATACCTTTGGAAATCCTCCTCAAAATGTGAGTAGCTTTCAGAAAAGTAATCTATTTGTAAATCACCTGCGTATAGATTCCTTCTATCCATTTCTTTTTCCTTCTTTCAATGGTATAAAATTCCCAACTATGATTCCTACTACTCGTGGATCTTCATCATAGGAGATAAGGATATCATCATATCTGGGATTAATCGAAACTAAGCGTAAACCTTCCTCTTCACGGTAAACTCGTTTAATATAAGTCTGATTATTACATACTACAGCATAAACTGCTCCGTCATAATCAAAACCTGTCTCACGGATAAGAGCTATAGACCCATTTTGATATTTTGGCTCCATTGAATCCCCCGATACCCACGAGGCGAAATCATGAGCTAGTTCTTCATTAAAATAAACAGTATCATAGTTTCGATCATCATAAACTGATGCTCCAATACCTGCAGACATTTTTTCGTATACATGGTACTCATAGAGATTTTCTGAAACTGATACTACTTGTTGAGTTTTCTCTTTTTGCACCAAGTCACGAGCATATTCTACTACTTGATTTTTACCTTTATTCGACAATGTATTATACAGACGAACAATCTCAATCTCTGTAAAATAGCCTTTGGGTACTCTGAGTATTTGTTCTAGTCGTTGTACTTTATCCTTGGATGGTTCTTTTACTCCACGTTCCCATGCAGAATAGGCTTGATAGCTGATTCCTAATTGATCCGCTATATCTTTTTGAGTCATTTTTAGCTCTTTTCTACGAGCTTTTAGTTTTTCTGGTTGATACATAATTCACCTCACATTAATAGTAACTGTAATTCTGCCTTTTTTCTTGCCTCTTTATCTGAGAATTTTTCTTTATCCCAAACATATGCAATCGACTTTCCTTTGTTATAAACAAGCCACGTTTTTAAATTAATATTTTCTTCCTTGATTGCTTTCCAGTTATCTTGTTTTAATAAATCTGGGTATTCTTGGCTTGTTACAAAACCTACCTTTCTAACTCTCTGCTTAACCTGATTAATAAGGGAAGGTTGAAACTGATGGAACTCCTCGATAATTTGTTCTCTAATATCATGAAACAAACGATAAATAGAAGCGTTATTCCCTTCAATATATGTCTCAACTGCTTGTTTGATTTCATTATCTTTACCAGAATAATATTCTCGTAAAAAGTCCAAAAGACGAAAAAATAAAGCCTGTTTTGATACTTCGAGACTATTTTGTATTTGATGGAAGGTCTCGCAACTATAGTATATTTTTGATAAAAGAACAATATCTGGCATCAATACCACAGCCGAAAAGATATTTGCTTCACGTTCTAGTAAATTCTCTTGATTATAAACTGATTCTGCAAAATAATTACCATCATGTTTAAGAATAAAATGTCCTAACTCATGACATAAGGTAAAATTCTGTTTTACTTTTGGATTATCTATCTCAAAAGAGAAACTGATTCCCAATTCATCAACTACTGTTAGTCCTTCAATTTTATGACTTGAGAAATGATGAGGAAGTACTTGAATATTGTTTATTTGAGTACAGAATTGAAAAAAATAATCAAAACGATAGTTCAGTAAGGAAATATTTTGGTCTTTCATAAACTGATATAATGTCTGTTTTGTTGCATTACTTACTCTTGTATACAGTTCATCCAAAGCATAGTACCTCCTTTAAGTATCATTCACAAAACTAAACCAAAAAGGTTGAGTTTATTGTACAAAAAAAGTGGACGATTGTCCACAATAAGCCTCATTCAAATTTAGCATTTGAATATTTTTTTGCAGCTTTTTCTTTATCAAAAATAATATCCTTATCTCTAATACGAATATCATCTATTGAATAAGAAAATTCTTTAAATTCTGGATTAAATCTAGTCACAAAAGAATAAAAAATACCTCCCTCTCTAGAGCATTCTTGTATATACTTTGGTATTCTGATATGCAATTCATGAATTCTATCACTTTCAATAACCTTCTTAGCACTTTTTAAAACTACCCTATAAGATAATACGCAACTTTTATCAACGTAAACTGCAAATCCAATACGAGATATCCCTGAAATATCTTTCGAACACGACAATTCTACTTCTTTACTATTTCCACTAAGATTAAATAACGGAATTGCATCTATAGGAACCGCTGACAGTACAGGTGGACGAAGCATAAATTTACCAATATTACGTTCAAAAAATAGCGAGCGTTCAAATATTAATGCAGTTGAAGTTTTAAATGTAACTAACAGTGTTGAATATTCTATATTTTGATTAAAAAAATCATAAAAATCAGATAGGTCCAGTATATATTTACTTGTTACATCCCCAGGTTTAATATATTGGTTTTCGATTTCATTATTTCTTAATCTTTCCTTTTCTAACGTTCCACTTTTTGTTGCTGTTATTTCCAAATAAATTTTTTCTGAGTTACCTATAATATCCCCATTATTGTAAGCAATCAGAATATATTTTTGGAGACCCATATTAAAGCCACCATCATATTTAATATCTGGAAAACCCTCAAGTTGCTTTTTAATATCAGTCAACCGTATTGATGTAATAACTTCCTCATTTAAACTTTTTAGCGTTATCTCATTGTAAACGTAATTAGAGTAAAGGCCACTGAGGTTATCTACTCTTTCAAAGCCTCCAGTTTCTCCATCAATATTGTAAATCACTTCCGATTCTATACTAATTTTCTTTCTTCTTTCATACCCATTTTTTAAAACTGGAAGTAACACAATATTACCTATTGCTGATAGGGCTGAGATAATAACATTGTTTTTATTATTTACAAAATCTATAAGCTCTTTAATCATCTCTGTTACCTTTTAAATAGTTTCTTACGTTCTTCCATAAACTCAATTAACTCTTTTTTGAATATTTCTTTCTCTTCCTCAGTTAGACCTTTTGAATTCATACGGAAAAGTAATTCAATATTATCTAATTCATCTGTTCTCTCTTCTGAATTACCAACTAAATAGTCTACTGATACATTCAAAACTTGAGCTATTTTGACTAGATTTTCTTGTGTTGGCTTTTTTATTCCACGTTCCCATGAAGCATAGGCTGGTTGCGAAATCCCTAGTTTCTCTGCTACATCGACTTGCGTTAATCCTGCTTGTTTCCTAAGATCTTTTAAGCGTTCCGAAAATTCCATTTTAAACCTCTAAAAAATTTTTTATTTTTTTTCAAATTATCCCTTGACATATATAACCGTTGGTTATATAATTTAAATATAGCTGATAGTTATATCTATTTTAAAAATAATAACGCCAAACTTTCAGCATTATGATCATTGACAACTAAATAAAAAGTGCGTCTGACAACCAGAGGACTGATCATCAGAACAACACATAAACTTCGTACCTTTATTGTAATTGTTTTGATAAGTAAAGTCAAGTCCGTTGATGGTTGAAGTGAAGATAAAAACAAGTATTTTGTGGGCTTCCACGCATTTCGGACCATTAGCACTTTTGCCGAATAGTAAAGTGAACTGGTTGCGCAAGATTGCGTAAGAGAATCCCTTTGGTATGATAAGGACTACCTAAAGAGATTGGCCGGGCAAACGATGGTAATTCATGCAAAGCACCTTGCTAAACGTTGCCACCGTGGAAAGAGGGATTTTTCCAACCAAATAACTTTTCTTTACTGCTGTCTATCTTTTCTAGATAGGCTTACTCTCAAGCTACTAAGTCTTTATTTTAGCTTAGTAGCTTTTTTACGCTTACAATAAAGGAGAAACTATGACTAACTTTTTTCGCATTACAATGTAAACGCCTCTACGATAACTATGAATTCACCTATGGCATGTTTAGCTACTCACCTAAACTACAAGCTAAACTCTATGCACAAGCTCTTCTTGACCTCGATCATTTAGTCCAAGAAGCTCGCAAGAATAACTATCCTAGTGGTGATATTCAGTTCTATAGTCGACAGTTTAAACGTAAACTATTTACCCACTATTATTCAAGAGTGAAGCAATTAGCTTAACTCTTTTTCTTTTGCTTAAATTTAGAAAGGAAAATTCTATGATTCCAGAAACACTTGTTATGAAACCTGACTTTATCGGTCCTGCTTACTATGAAAAATTAGGGAATGCCCCTCGTTTTATCTTTGGAAAAGAGGGTAAATACCAACGCCACATTCTTAATAGTGAGAAACACGGAGCCTTCCACGTCATTACCCCTGCTTCTACCACCGTCTTCCCAGAAGATGCTCTTGTAGAAGCTATCAACCCGATTTTTCTCTCAGATACAGCTCTAAACGGGAATTCAGTTGCCCCAGCACTCAATGTCTTTGCGGAAAAATTAGTCCTAAAAAAATAAGAAAGTAAAGGAGAAATACCTATGGCTAAAATTGGATTAAACTACGGAGAAAAACTACAAATTGCGGACAAGACCTATCGTGTCATTACGGATGGTCTTAACGTGCCTGAAGTCCTTGGAAAACTATCTTTCCGTGGCATTGAAGGGCCTGATATTATCTTTGAAGAAGACCGTACCCAACGCAATCCTGACGGCTCATTTGTCCAAGTTAACACTGGAGAAATCCGTGGGATTGTGGTGGCGATTCACTCTTCCATCCAGCACGAAACTCTTTTTTTCACCATTGCCGATATGGCACAGTCTGAAATTGAAGACCTAGGCATTAAATACCGTGAAGAAGTTGAACTAGAAGATATCGTTATCACCCATACGCACGTTAACCGCAACGATATTTACAAGCTCTTTGCTTCTAAAATCAAGAAAAAGAATGGAGGGGCACCCCTTAAGGAAAACAAACCTCTAGACAATAAGAAAGATAATTAGGAGGTGATGCACTATGAAACTCTTTACCTATCGGGGGATAAGAGTTAGGGCCTTTTATCGTCATATTTGGGGAATCACCTGGTTTATCTGGTGGTTCCCTTCTTTGTTAACTATTGGACATTATTGCTATGTCAACCTAGAAGAATTGAAGGATCATCCCTTGCCACAAGTTTACTTTATCGGGGGTGTCCTTGTTGCTTCTTGCTTAGTGACTTACCTACTGAATCGCATGTGCTACGAGAAAATCGTCTTCTTTCAAAAGCTCAATAGCCTACGGATTTTGTCTCGCTTCCTGATCGAAAACAACCTCT
>OGIU01001172.1_pt1 | contig 13056 bp, 10 predicted proteins | sample 1571791 | NCBI WGS metagenome assembly OGIU01 (sample SAMEA2582104, study PRJEB24529) | metagenome | biome: Human gut stool | place: China | collected 2011
CATATACCGGGCAAACCGGTCCATTCAGGAAACCTCTGTTTATAACTTTTCCCAACGCTACTGCATGAAAAATAACTTCAACAACCCAGCCGCCAAAAGAATAAATAAGAAAATACAGACATATCTGAAAATACGTCATTCCACAAATCATTCGTTGCTCCTCCTTGCTTTCATCAAACCACTTTTCATATCCCATTATCACAGTTCAAACAGAAAACTTACCCCAGACTGTTTTGTAATGTACTGATCAGTTCCTCTATAACAATTGGTTTGGATAGAAATCCATTCATACCACATGCCAGTGCTTTCTTTTTGTCTTCGTCAAAAGCATTGGCAGTCATGGCAAGAATTGTAATTCCCGCCAGTGAAGGATCATCCAGTGAACGGATCCGCTCAGTAGCCTCATATCCGTTCATTACAGGCATCTGCACATCCATAAGCACCAGATCATAATCACCTGGTGTTGAATTCTTAACTTTCTCCACAGCCTCTGCTCCATCTTCCGCTGTATCAACCCGAAAACCATATTCACTAAGGAGCGCTACTGCAATTTCACTGTTCAGTTCATTATCTTCCACAAGCAGTATGCGCCTGCCTCTGAAATCTAAATCTGCTGCCGGAAGAATCTTATCCTCTGCCTGGGCCTGTTTCTGACCGATGGCAGCCATCAGAGTCTCTCTGATATCTGACATAAACAGAGGTTTCGCGCAGAATGCAGTCACTCCTGCAGTTCTGGCTTCTGTTTCGATATCTGACCAGTCGTATGCCGTCAGAATAATGATCGGCGTATTGTCATCAAGACTGCGGATCTGACGTGTAACTTCAATTCCATTCATATCCGGCAGACGCCAATCAATGATATAAGCATGAAATGCATCCCCCAGCTCCATTGACTGTCGTGCACGGAGAACAGCCTCTTTACCCGAGACTGTCCATTCCGAACGCATTCCAACCTTTACAAGCATCTTTGTTACACTGTCACAGGTGTTAAAGTCATCGTCTACAACCAATGCCTTAAGACCCTCTAGTTCCGAAATCTTCTCTATGCGATGATGCTCAGGCTGAGTCCGAAATGGCAGACGGACTATAAACTCGGTGCCTTTGTCCTGCTCTGTCTGAACCTCAATGGTTCCGCCCATCATATCCACGATGTTCTTGGTAATGGCCATGCCAAGTCCTGTACCCTGAGTCCTGCTGACTGTAGAAGTCCGCTCCCGCTCAAAAGGAGAAAAGATCTTCTGTACAAATTCCTGACTCATTCCAATTCCGTTATCCTTTACCCGAAATTCATACAGTTCGCTGCCTTTTACTTTTCCCGGGTACTGTCTGAGACGGACAGAAACGGTTCCGCCTGCCGGAGTAAACTTAACCGCATTTGACAAAAGATTCAGCAGTATCTGGTTCAGCCGCAGTTTGTCACAATAGACATCCTCATTCGTAACATCCATGGCATCCATATAAAGCTCCAGCTGCTTCGCATGAATCTGTCCACTGATGATCGTCTTCAGATCATGAAGCACATCCGACAGACAGACTTCTGTTTCTTCCAGATGGATCTTTCCGCTCTCAATCCGGCTCATATCCAATATATCATTGATCAGTGAAAGCAGATGCTTACTGGAAGAAAGAATTTTGCCCAGATAATCCTGAACCCTTTTTTTGTCATCAATATTACTTGCAGCCAATGTTGTAAATCCAATAATCGCATTCATTGGTGTCCGGATATCATGAGACATATTGGAAAGAAAAATACTCTTCGCCCTATTTGCAGTCTCTGCCGCATGGACTGCCTCAGAAAGAGCCTGGTTCATTTTCCGGTCAGAGGTACGGTCTGACATAACCAGAATATATTTCTTTTCCCCGTTTACCTCACTTCCCATTGCAATATTATGAAACCAGCGCCTTTCCCCTGTCTTCCGATGTATAAATTCACAATCCCACTCCTGCTGTTCATGAACCGGAATTTCTTTCAGATGATTCTTCTGCGAGTCTTCAGAATCTGCAGGGTGCAGTTTTCTTAAAACACGAATATCCTTGCGAATCTGTTCTACTGTAATACCCAGCAGTTTTTCCGCATTAGGGCTGACGTAATCCGTCTGATATGTTTGGGCATCCAGCATCAGGAAAACGTCATCCACATTCATGGAAAGCTTTTGAAACAGCTCATCACGGTACCGGATCTCCACATCCTTTCTTCTGAGATTTTTCCTGTTTTTCTGGATAATAAGACTGATAAAAAAGGCAGCAATGCAAAGTACAACAGCTCCAACAAGAAGCATCGTGGTAAACTGCAGATTGTTCATACTGGCATTGACAATATCAGCCTGGACAAGTCCCAGAAACATCCAGTCCTGAATATCCGATTTTTCATAGACCAGATAATAATTTCTTCCATCCAGATTCAGCAACATCGCATCAGTACGTCCCGCTTTAAACTTCTCCAAAAGGACATTGATCTCTTTTTCAGACATATCAGAATGCCTACTCAGAAAACCGAAGAAATTATACACGTTCCCCCATAACTCGGAAGAATGATCAATCACAACACGACCATCCGGATGAATAATAAAACTCTGGGCATTTCCATCAAAAGCAGAAATATCCAGTACATCTACGATATCAGAATTTTCATAAGCAATGGCAATTGCATCGTATTCAAATCCCTGATAAATTCCATGCGCCTTAGGTGTGGCAAAAACAAGCAGCTGGGATTTTCCGGGAACTGCTGCATTCGCTATCACATCATTTCCCTGCCGGATATCCTCTTCAATATTTTCCTGTAATCCAAGATACCCGGTTTCACCTGTCGCCATCTTGTAGTCACCGTCAGATGATAGAAAAAAGAATTCCAAAAAGCCTGCATCTTCCTGCGCTTTCTTTATATAATCACGGATCTCGTCTTCACCGGAAATATTCTGCAGATTCTCGCCCCAAATATGGAGGTAAGTCAGGTTCTTATTTGTCAGTTCTCTCAGCATCTGATCAGACTGATGAAGAACTTCCGTCAGATGAGAAACACTTTCCTCGTAAATAGATTTCGACATAAACTTATAATATCGGAAAACAGCCAGAACAACTCCTATAAAGAGAAGAAGAAAAGCAACTATTCTTAATCCTTTTTTCCTGACAGGTTTCTTTCTATTTCTATTATAATTCTTAACATCCATTTTTCTCACCTCAGGGTTATGTAATCTTCAGGTTCTGCAAGAACGGCATTACCACCTGAAACATATGCTGTCCAGGTATCTTTCACAGATGTAGCTCCTCCATCAAATATCATATTTTCATCTACAGGATAAGTTTCCATATGCTGCGGTGTGGCAAGACAGGTCACCGTGAAAGTATCCTCATCCCGAACTGCCTTTCCATCCTTTGTAACTTTACTTAATGTATAGCCATCTTCCGTTTCATTAATTTCCACAGAAATACCACTAACCACTGGCAAAGAGCCACGGTTAAACGGAATAAATCCTCCCTCATAGCCTTCTACAAAGTTTTTGATTATTTCTTTCAGCTCAGCCCCACTCATCTTGCTGCTGTAAGCCGCCAGACCATTTGGCATGATCATGTCACCTGCCATTTTTTCTGTGTAACCGGCTTTCAGCACATTTCCCGTAAAGCTGTTTCCGGTTGCGATCAGCACATCTGACCCATAGATGCCACGTAGCGTGTTTGCCATAACAGAATATGCTGCATTTCCTCCACTGCTGTGGAAACGGTTGGAATACGACTTCTGTGAATCCAGCACGATATCCTCAGAAGCAGTTTCTTCCTCAAGAAGCTGAGAATTAAATGACTGGTATGCCTGCCCTGCATCGTATTCTCCTGAGATCATTTTGGAAACCACATCCTTGGAAACAGAGAAAAAGTCACTTGACGCAATACGGATATACATATGGTTTTCTTCGATCACAGGTTTTATATCTTTCAGATATTCCGTAAGCTGCATATCCACCTCCTGACTGTAGCTTAACAGATCCTGTCCATCACTAATGATCCTGTTCTGCGCATCCTCTGAAAACATTGTATCCAGTACCTCCATTGCTTTCTTTCTGCGTGTTTCATCCTTTGTCAGATCATGGTTTAAGGCCACCTGGAAATATGGCGTAGTCATAATCCACTTTTCACCGTTCTCCTGAAAGAATGGAAGAAATGTTGTGTTAATGCCCTGATCCTGGAACATTTTTACACCGAAAGAACTGCCAAAGTACATGGCAAGCTTGCCACTTTGATACATCTCAACTATATCATCATAATTCATATCCAGATCATCCGGGCTCAGACCAGTATCCTGGATAAATTGCTCCATGCGTTCAAAAGCCTCAGGCCAGATAGTACTGTCCAGACCTTCTCTCTTTTCATTATCAGGATCACTGTAGGCAGTACGCCACTTGCGTCCATCTACAGAAGACAACTCTGATGCTGACAGACCCTGCAGTGTTTCCATACAGGTATAATCATAATAATAGTCTGCAGTAAACCCACGGATTCCCACTTTGTCAAATGCCTGGCAGGCAGAAACAAAGCTTTCATAATCTGTTGGGAGAGGGATATCATACTTTTCAAAAAGATCTTTGTTAACTACAAAACCGTGTGCATCCGCACACACTGGAATCCAGTTTACGCTTCCATCCTCATTCATAAAATTGCTAAGGTAGCTGTCATAGACCGCACCTGCTGCATTGGTTGTAGAAAGATCCATAAGACTGTCTTTTAGGGGACTCGCATCATGCAGTGAAAAACGACAACAAGTTATAATATCCGGCAATCCACCGTTTTCCTTAAGAAACTTGTAGAAATCCAGATTATTATTTCCTACTACAAATTCAACATTGATATCCGGAAGCTGTTCCTGAATATATGGTGCATATTTTTCATACAGGCTTGTGCTCCATAAGTACACCGTAATTGTTTCCCCATCTTCTTTTTCTGCACTTTTGCCGCCACAGCCTGACAAAAGTGATATAGCTGTCACCATTACCAGAAAAACCAGCAAAACTCTGTTACATTTTTTCTTTTTCATTACGAATTCTCCTCTGAGTTTCCTTTGCATTTTTCTACGCCGTAAAAAAAACCTATGACTACTGCCATAGGTCTTATTTCTGATTGAATAATAGCTCCTGTCACATACAATTATCCTGCTGCTTTCGGCATATTAATATTCCATGTACTCTTCCCCATCGAGGTTCTTCCAGTAGAACTTATCGTCCAGTATCATATAACTGTGTTCTGAGTTTTCTTTAGGAATTGAAACTGAACCAGGATTCATGTATATGTAATTATCTCTCTTCTCACACTTAGGTACATGTGTATGTCCGCAAAGTAGAATATCGCCTTCCTTTAATGCAGGTATATTCTTCTCATCAAGCTTGTGTCCATGTGCAAGAACGATTGATCTGTCATTGAAATTAAGATATGCCTGCTCTGCAAGTACATTAAAGTCAAGCACCATCTGGTCAACCTCTGTATCACAATTACCTCTTACGCATATAATCTCATTGCGTAAAGGATTGAGCATTGCAATAACCTCCTTAGGTGCATATTCCTTAGGCAGGTCATTTCTCGGGCCATGGTAGAGTATATCACCTAAAAGAACGAGTCTGTCTGGCTTCTCTGCTTCATATCTTTCAAGCAGCTTTCTGCAATAATATGCAGAACCGTGTATATCTGATGCAATCATTATCTTCTTCATATTCTGTCCTTTCCTTATGTAAACCGATTCTTGATTATCTTGCAAGCTTATTAAATGTTGGCACTTTATAATGTGAAGCATTACTTAAAAACTGAGATAAAGTATTAGGAACCTTGTATGTATCAAGTACCTTCTTCATAAAAGCAATTGATCTTTTCTTATACTTCATACTTCGTAATACTGTTACTGCGGCTCCATCATCATACCCCCTTGCAAACTGCTTTGCATATCTTGCAAATTTAGTTTTATCAAGTTCAGGAATGTTAAAATAATTCTGGAATATCTCCATTGCCTCAATAATTCTCGTATTATCAAAATCAAGTTCTACTGCAGGTCTTTTCACCTCTATATTACCAATATGACATACAGACTGCTTACACACGTTAGAATACAGGCTTATACTATCAGACTTAACATTCGTAAGCGAATATTTGTTATACAGGTGTATTCCGGTAAACATTCCGCTTGAATTATCCTCTCCAAAGAAATAATTCAGTAAAAGCTCTGTAATATCTCCCTGCGCATCTGATTTCTTAATATACATGCCTCTTCCAACACGGATTATCTCACCCTCGTCAGAGAGTCTTTCGACCGCCCGGAAGAATGCTTCCTGATTCATCCGCACAAATCCATGCTCATACATATCATTAGCCGACACAATTGTGCCATCTGCCACATTATCAAAGTAATCTAATATCTTATCTCTATTCTTCATAATTCTTTAGCATAGTGAAGTTATTACACTTCTTCAAGATTGATTGTCTCTGTTTCTTCTGTATCATCAGCAGATTCTTCCTTTTCAGTTTCTTCTGCTTCTTCCTTATCTGTATTTGTATCAGATGCTTCTGGTTTTTTCTGCTCATTATCAGATACTTTTCCATTAATTACCTTGACTTCAACCTCAACGTCTCCGTCTTTCTCATCAAATATAACATCATCATCAAAATCATCCTCTGATGCGAGGCAGTCATCCTCATCAACAAAATCAGGATCTTCCTCATCTTCTTCATCGACATAGAAATTAACAGGAATTACTTCTACATTACTGCATACAGCCTTACCAATAATATATACTGTGTGGATTCCTTCTTCGTCAACATTATCAACAAGATTCTTAACACCAGCTATCTTTCTTGAAATATCACATGTTGCATTGACACCTTCTGGAAGAATGATAGTTACTGAACTTGCATTACTTGAGAAATTAATATATACATCCTTCTCAAACACTGCAAGACCGAGGTCAAGTACTGTCTTAGAGGCCACTGCTTTAAGCTCGCAGCCAGCAAATACCTCATCTTCAACCTCTATAACCTTCTTCTCTCCGATAGCATTATACTTACGGATTTCATCATCAAAACTATCATTCTCTTCTTTAGCGAATCTTTCCTTAGTCTGCTTGAACTTATCAAAAGCAACCTTGCCTGCTACAGCAGCAGCGCCCACTCCTAAAACAACCTTAGCCAATCCATGTTTCTTTGCCATAGTATTATCCTCCAATTCACGCATTATAATGCAATCTACTCTTTAAATTTAATCACCACAAAATCTTGTTTTAGTATATCATACTCCCTATACAAAAATCAACGCGAATAGACACATCCGCAATAATTCTGCCTGTATAAATTATACTCATGTGATAGTTCAATAGAACGCTTATATCCCTCTTTTTTCTTAAAATCTGATAAAAGATATGGCATATCATATTCCTCTGAAAGCTTTAAACCTATTTCATTAAGCTTGACGCTGTTCTTTAGAGGGCTTATTGTAAGCGTTGTCGTAAAATAATCAAATCCACCAGCCTTTGCAGTTTCACAGGTCTTTTTAAGCCGCAGCTCATAACAACGGAAGCATCTCTCCCCGCCTTCCCTGCACTGTTCATATCCTTTAGCTATGTCATAGAATTCCTTAGTATCATAATCGCCTTCTATGAAGGAAACCTTATACTTTGCCGGAAATTCACTGATGAATCTCTTCTGTTCCTCTACTCTCTTCCTATACTCTTCTTCTGCTGATATGTTCGGATTGTAGTAGAATACAGTTATATGGAAATAATCAGAAAGATACTCTATGCAATGGCTGCTGCACGGTGCACAGCAGCTGTGAAGCAGCAGTGTTGGTACAATTCCGTCTTTCTGGAAGCCCGCTATCTTCTTATCAAGTTCTTTCTGAAAATTTCTCTGTTCAAAAGGTATTCCCATATTACTTAACCTGTCCTGTTATCTCTTCTAACGCAGCGTAAAGCTTTTCCATCTGCTCATCAGTTCCTATTGTAATTCTTAAGTAATTATCAATAAGTGGCTGGTTAAAATATCTGACAAATATGTTCTTTTCTTTAAGTTTTTCAAATATTTCCTTAGCCGGAACACTCTTGTGTGTTGCAAATATAAAGTTAGCCTTAGAGTCAGGGAATGAGAAGCCTAACTGTGAAAGTCTTTCCTTAGCATTCTCTCTGGTCTTAACTATCTTACCCACGCACTCTTCAAAGTATTCCTTATCATTGACAGACTCAATGCCATAGCTTATTGAAGTTCTGTTCATTGTGTATGAATTGAATGAGAATTTGACATCATTAAGAGCCTTTATAAGCTCAGGATTACCAAAGCAGTAACCTATTCTCATACCAGCCATTGAACGTGACTTAGAAAATGTCTGGACAACCAGCACATTTTCATACTTATTGACAAGCTCCATTGCTGACTTTCCGCCAAAATCAATATATGCCTCATCAACAATAACAACTACATCCTGATTATGTTTAATAATATCCTCAACCTTATCAAGTTCCATATAAAGTGCTGTAGGAGCATTAGGGTTAGGGAATACCACTCCGCCATTCTCCTTGTAATAATCTTCTGGAATTATATTAAAATCCTTATCAAGCGGCTGCTTCTCATATGGAATTCTGTAAAGGTCAGCCCATACACTGTAGAATGAATATGAGATATCAGGAAACAGTATTGGCTTGTCAGAATTAAAGAATGTCAGGAAGCACATTGACAATACATCATCAGAGCCAACTCCGACGAACACCTGATTATCATTCATTCCGTAATAAGCTGCAATTGCATGTACAAGGTCTGTAACCTCAGGGTCCGGATAAAGCCTTAAATCGCTGATATTCATTCTCTCTGCTGCCTCAAGCACCTTAGGTGTTGGAGGATATGGATTCTCGTTGGTATTAAGCTTTACAACATCTTTAACCTTAGGCTGCTCTCCCGGCACATATGGCTCAACTCTTCTGATATTCTTCTCCCATGTCTTCATATATAAGTCCTCTTCTTTCACAAATAATTATAACCCCATCTCTTTAGCAACTTCTGCAAAATGTGGTAATGAATTAACAATTGTCTCATAAGATACACAGTATGCAATTCTAACATATCCAGGGCATCCAAATGATGACGCAGGAACCATAAGGATATTGTGCTTCTTGGCTGCCTCACAGAAAACAGTTTCATCTTCAACAGGCGACTTTACGAAAAGATAGAAAGCTCCCTCTGGCTTTACACATTCAAAGCCTAACTTTGTGAGTCCTTCGTATATTACCTTTCTGTTCTTGTCATATGCTTCAAGGTTAACCTGTGCATCAACACATTTTGCAACAACTCTCTGCATAAGTGAAGGTGCATTAACGAATCCTAAAATTCTTGTAGCTACAGAAGCTGCTGACTTAACATCTTCTGAATCTGTAACCTCATCAGGAATAACAAGATATCCGATTCGCTCACCTGGAAGTGAAAGCGACTTACTGTATGAATAACCAACAATAGTATTGTCGTAATATTTAGTAAGATATGGAACATCAACACCGTCATAAGCTAACTCTCTGTATGGTTCATCTGCTATTAAGTAAATCTCTGTTCCGTACTCCTTCTGCTTCTTATCCATAATAGCAGCCATCTTCTTTATAGTATCCTCTGAATATACAACACCTGTCGGGTTATTAGGATTATTAACGATAACAGCTCTTGTCTTAGGTGTTATCTTTGCTTCAAACTCGTCAAGCTTAGGCTGGAAATCCACAGTATTAGGTGAAACAACGACTAATTTTCCACCAAAATTGCTTACATAATTCCTGTATTCACCAAAGAATGGCGCAAATGTCATAACCTCTTCGCCCGGATTAAGTAATGTCTTGAATATTGTATTAAGCCCGCCTGCTGCTCCAACAGTCATTACAATATTAGTATGGTTAAAATGTGTTCCGAATCTTCTATTAAGTGACTCAGCTATAGTCTGTCTCACATCCTCATATCCTGCATTACTCATATAGCCATGTATAAATGTTGATTCTTCATTATCTACTATATCCTTAACTGCTTCATTAACCTCTGCAGGTGCTGGAACATTAGGGTTACCAAGTGAGAAATCATACACATTTTCTGCTCCGTATAACTTGGCAAGTCTGTTGCCTTCCTCGAACATTGCACGGATTACCGAACTGTTTTTTACTAAAGAAACCATTGAATCAGCTATCATTGTTTATATCCTCCAAAAAAAATATGACTACATTATAATCAAAATCATTTGATTTTACAACTTTCAATAGATGTAATCATATGTTATTATTTAGATTAGTATTTCATTAATTCCAACTGGGGGAAGAATATTATGTCTAAAACTCTTTATTCAGTATACAGATATATTGTTTTAGGTCTGTTTCTTATTATTAACATATGGCTGTTTCTGCTAAGCATTTTCAGTACGAGCAGACTGACATCTGATGCAAGTGAACACACTTATTACACAGGAGACCATGCATGGCTTCATATAATCATACTTGTAGTTCTTATTGCTGCAGCCTTTTATCTTGTGAGAAATAACATTTTCACCAGAATTAACAGTTATCTTTCCAATAACGAGAAAACATTTATACGAATCCGCAATATATGTCTTATTATAATTGGTATAAGCGGTGCTGCCTGGGTTCTGCTTACGCAGAGTAATGCAGGCGCTGACCAGTATTATGTGCTTGATGCTGCAAGAGGACTTAGAAACGGTGATTATTCGGCATTCCGGTACAATGGCTATATAGCAAAATACACTAACCAGATTGGGCTTCTGTTCATTGAATACATTATAGGTTTCATAGTTGGTGACTATAATTACTTATTCTGGCAGCTTCTTAATGTTGTGATGATTGTATTCACTTACAAGATGTTTTCTGACATACTTGGGATTTTAAAGCTTCCGCGGATTGCAAGCCTGTCCACTATTATACTGGGAATTCTGTTTTTCCCATGGACTCTCTACAGCGTATTCATATATGGCAATGTTGCAGGATTATTCTTTGCCACTTCCGCTTTCAAATACACAATGCTTTTTATTGACAGCCTTAAAGAATTTAACAGCTTTAAGATTTCATATATTGTTATAAGTGCTGTTTCCATGATGTTAAGCGTTATGGTTAAGAATAATTATCTTATATTCATGATTGCGCTCATAATCTATACGGTTGCAGAAGCACTAAGACACAGAAATATACAGATTATTCTTGTTACATGTGCCGTAATTGCAGGATTTGCAATTCAGGCCATTGTTCCAAAGCTTGTTATCGAAAAGATTTCCGGCTGCAATCTTGGAAGCGGTGCTTCAAGCTGGACATGGATTGCAATGGGACTTCACCCATCTGATGGCAATGTTTATGCAGACGGCTGGTACAGCGGGCGTATTGCTGCATTTTACGAGAATAACGATTACGATACTAAGAAAGAAGCTGAGGTTTCTAAAGCAGAGATTAAAGGTTATATTGACACATATAAAAACGACCACAAAGCATTTACATCATTTCTTTCGAAGAAAGTTGCCTCTCAGTGGAATAACCCTGAATTCCAGTGTTTCTGGATAACCAATGTCCGCAGCAGTGATATTGAGAAAAGCCCTGTTATCTCGGATATTCTTTCACTAAAGGGAAGTTCAACATTTATCGCATTTCTTAATATAATGCAGAGTATTATTTTATTTGGAAGTATGCTTTATGCTGTGAATACACTTATTGAAGGTACTTTCGCAGGTGCTGCTGTGCTTCCGCTTACTTTTATAGGCGGTTTCATATTCCACCTGTTCTGGGAAGGCAAATGCCAGTACACGCTTCCTTATTTCATGCTGTTACTGCCTCTTAGTATTATTGGTTTTTACAGCATGGCAAAGAAACTGTCCTCAGTCTCAAAGAAGTATTTATACAAATGTGGTGTATTCGCTGTAATTCTTTTATTCATAGCAATTATATTCAACCGTTTTATTATTCTTAATCAGGATAATAAGAGTTACAGGCAATACAGGGAATACACTATTGAACAGCAAAAACTTTAACGGGAGGTTTTTATGAACAGACCTGATTGTTTATATATTGTAATTCCATGCTACAATGAGGAACAGGTTCTGCCTGTTACTTCAGGCATGTTTCTTGATGAACTTAACCATCTTATCAAAGCCGGCAAAATCAATTCTGACAGCAGAATAATGTTTGTCAATGATGGAAGTTCTGACAGTACATGGGATATAATTACGGATTTATCAAAGAAGGATGAACATTTCATCGGAATAAGCCAGAGCCGCAACCGCGGACACCAGAGCAGTGTGCTTGCCGGTCTTATGGAAGCTTCCCAGTATGCTGATATGACTATATCTATAGATTGCGACGGACAGGATGATATTCATGCAATGGAAGATATGGTTGACGCTTACCACGATGGCTGTGATATCGTCTATGGTGTAAGAAATGACCGTTCAACAGATACATTTTTTAAAAGAAACACAGCCAAAGGCTTCTATAAAATCATGGCAAAGCTTGGCGCAGAAACTGTATATAACCATGCCGATTACAGGCTTTTATCAACGCGTGTGATTAATGAACTGGCACAATTCAAAGAAACTAATCTGTACCTTCGTGGGCTTATCCCGCTTGTCGGTTTTAAAAGTACAAGCGTATATTATTCAAGAAGCGAACGACTTGCCGGAAAGTCCCACTATCCTTTCAGCAAAATGCTTAACCTTGCATTAAACGGCATAACAAGCCTTAGTGTAAAACCACTCCGTCTTGTTATGTCACTTGGTATTATCGTTTCAATCCTCAGTTTCATCGGTGTTATATGGGCTGTCGTTGACAACCTGCTCGGCAACACAGTAACCGGCTGGGCAAGTACAGTATGTATCGTATGCTTCATGGGCGGAATACAGCTTATGTGCCTCGGGGTTATCGGGGAATACATCGGGAAGATATATATGGAGGTCAAGAATAGACCCAGGTTTATTATCAGTGAGAGGACTTATCAGGGCAATGAAGATGAAAATCAGTAATAAAAGCGCGGCATATAATCCAAGACTGATGTAAGATCGGAAGAGCGTCGTGTAGGGAAAGA
>OGIU01001174.1_pt1 | contig 13030 bp, 10 predicted proteins | sample 1571791 | NCBI WGS metagenome assembly OGIU01 (sample SAMEA2582104, study PRJEB24529) | metagenome | biome: Human gut stool | place: China | collected 2011
GGTGTAATCTTCGTTAACCTGGTCGACCCCAAAGGCCTGGAGGTACTTTTGCTCGGCGCCGTTAAAGCCCATCGCCAGGATCACGACGTCAACGTCTTGCTCCTGTTCGGTCCCCGGTACTGGCTTATGGAAGCGGGCCTTACTGGTGGTGACCGACTTGACCAGGCCGTTTTGCCCGGTGAAGCCGACCGCCGTCATCTCGTAGTCGGTGATCACGCCGCCAAAGAGTTCCTTGGCTTCCTCTTGGCCATAACCGGTCCGGGAGGTCAGCGGCCACTCCGGCCAAGGGTTATTGGGCAGGCGGTAGGTTGGTGGGCGCCGGTTGATTTCCAACTGGCGGACATCCTTGGCCCCCATCCGGACGGCGGTGGCGATGCAGTCGTTACCAGTATCCCCACCACCAATAACGAGGACCTTCTTGCCGGCCAGAACCTTCGTCGCCTTGGTGCCGTCCTTGACCACCTTCTTAGTCGCTAGCGTCAAGAAGTCGACGGCCTGGTAGATCCCCTTGAGTTGGCGCCCCTTGACGTCGAGGTCGCGGGCGCTGCGGGCACCGATCGCCAACACAATCCGCTGGTAGTGCTGCTTTAGTTCCGCCGCCGTGACGTCGACGCCGACCGTCGTATTGACCACGAACTTGATGCCGATTTCTTTCATCACCTCAATCCGGCGAAAGACGATTCCCTTAGGCAACTTCATGTTCGGGATCCCGTACATGGCAAAGCCGCCGGGCTGGTCGTCCTTTTCAAAGACCGTCACGTCATAGCCCAAGCGGTTAAGCCGCCAGGCACAGGAGAGCCCGGTTGGCCCGGAGCCGACGATGGCGATCTTGATCCCGTTACGCTTAACCGGCAGGCCACTTTCCTTGACCCAGCCGTACTTAAAGCCCTGGTCAATGATGAAGCGTTCGTTGTCCTTGATCGTGATCCCCTTGCCGTGCAGGGCCTCGTTACAGGCGACTTCGCAGGGCGCCGGGCACACCCGACCGGTGAAGTCCGGTAGGTAATTGGTCTTGGTCAACCGCTCGAAGGCCGCCCGGTCCTTTGCTTGGGAGACCATGTCGTTCCACTCCGGGATCAGGTTGTCGTTGGGGCAGCCACTGACCGCCTTGCCGCCGGAATAAAAGAAGCCAACGTGGCAGTGGGGCACCCCGCAGTTCATGCAGCGGGCCGCTTGCTTGCGCCGTTCTTCGTCGGATAAAACATGTTGCAACTCGGCGAAGTCCTTGATCCGCTCTTTGACTGGCCGGTAGGGATTGTTGACGCGGGGGTATTTCATAAAACCAAATGGGTCTGACATAATAGTTCCTCCTTCCCTACTTGGCGATGGTCGGGGCCGCCCCAACCAGCTCCTCAAAGGCCTTTTCTTCCAGCTGGTCGGCCGGGGTCCCCTGCTTTTTGAGGGCGGCGATCGCCTCGTTGATGGCGCGGAAGTCCTTTGGGTAAACCTTGACGAAGTTAGCCGCTTCCTGGCCCCAGTTGGCTAGGATTGCCTTGGCCTTTAGCGAGCCAGTGTAACGGAGGTGGGCTTCGATCAGTGGTTTTAATTGACCGTCGTCACCCTTCTCGTTGAGCTTGAAGAGGTCAATCATTTCCAGGTTACACCGTTCCTTGAAGGTGTGGTCGGGATCGTAAACGTAGGCGATCCCCCCGGACATCCCGGCGCCGAAATTATGGCCGGTCGGCCCAAGGATCACCGCCACCCCGGCGGTCATGTACTCGCACCCGTGGTCACCAATTCCCTCGGCCACCACCTTGGCGCCGGAATTACGAACGCAGAACCGTTCGCCGGCCAGCCCATTGAAGTAGGCCTCGCCAGACGTAGCACCGAAACAAGCGACGTTACCGACGATTGGCGACTGGCTGTAGAGTTGCTTAGCCTCTGGTGGGGCCGCCACAATCAAGCGGCCCCCGCTGAGCCCCTTACCGACGTAGTCATTAGCCTCACCGGTCAACTTGAGCTCGAGGCCCTGGGTGATAAAGGCGCCGAAACTTTGGCCGGCCACCCCGCGGTAGTCAAAGTGGAGGTGACCAGCGGCAACGCCATGGTTACCGTAGCGGCTCGCCAACCAGCCCCCCAGCCGAGCCCCGGCCGCCCGGTGCTCGTTGTTAATCGCTTCCTTCATCACGAAGTCTTGCTTGGCCGCCACCGCTGCCTCGGCAAAGCTGTTGAGGTCCGGCCACTTATGCTTGGGTGAAAAGCGGTCGACTGGCTTGCGTTGAATGCCAACTGACGTCCCCAAGAGCCGCGAGAAGTCCAGCGACTTGGCTTTGCCCTTGGCGACGTAGCGGGGGTGAATCAGTTCGGTGTGTCCGACCAGTTCGTCGACGGTCCGGAAGCCGAACTTAGCCATTTCCTGACGCAGGTCCTCGGCCAAAAAGCGCATGCAGTTCTTAACGTATTCAGGCTTGCCGATGAAGAACTTGCGCAGCGCCGGGTTTTGGGTGGCGATCCCGGTTGGGCAGGTGTTCTTGGAACAAACCCGCATCATGATGCAACCAATTGAAACTAACACCAGGGAGGCAAAGCTGAACTCTTCGGCCCCCAACATGATGGCGACCGCAATGTCGCGGCCAGTCATCAACTTCCCGTCGGTTTCAATCACCGTCCGTTGGCGCAAGTTGTTTAAGGTCAGGGTTTGGTGAGCCTCGGCTAGGCCCATTTCCCACGGCAGGCCGGCGTCCCTGATCGAAGTCCGCGGGGCCGCCCCGGTCCCACCATCGTAACCGGAAATGACGACCTTATCGGCGCCACACTTCACCACCCCAGTCGCAATCGTGCCAACCCCGGTGCTGGACACCAGCTTAACGTTAATCTTGGCAAAGGGGTTAACCTGCTTTAAGTCGTAGATCAACTGCTTCAAGTCCTCAATCGAGTAAATGTCGTGGTGCGGCGGCGGCGAAATCAGGCGGACCCCCGGCACGGAGCCCCGGATCTCGGCGACCCACGGGAAGTTCTTGTTCCCCGGTAGCTGGCCCCCTTCGCCAGGCTTGGCCCCCTGGGCGACCTTGATTTGGATCTCCTCGGCGCTCATCAGGTAGGCGGCGTTGACCCCAAAGCGGGCCGAAGCGACCTGCTTGATCTTGCTGTTGACGTTGCGCCCGTCCTTTTGTGGCTTGAAGCGTTGGCTGTTTTCGCCCCCCTCACCGGAGTTCGACTTGGCGCCCAACTCGTTCATCGCCTGGGCAATGCATTCGTGGGCCTCCTTAGAAAGAGAACCAAAACTCATCGCCCCGGATTTGAAGCGCTTGACCAGTTGGCTAACCGGTTCGACCTCGCTGAGCGGGACCGGCTCGCGATTGGGGCGAACGTTCCACATCGCCCGTAAGGTCGTCGGGGTGGCTTGTTCCTCTTGGTGCATCAACTTAGCGTACTCCTGGTAGAGACCATAGTCGCCCAAGCGGACGGCCTGCTGGAACTTGTACATCGTCATTGGGTTGTACAAGTGGTGTTCGCCATCCGCCCGGTACTTATAGCTCCCCCCGGACAAGAGGGCGTCCTTGGCGCGGCTGCCAAAGGCGCGGTCGTAGCGGGCCAGGTACTCGGCCTCAATTTGGTCGAGGTTTAGCCCACCAATCCTGCTTTCGGTCCCGGTGAAGTAGCGGTCCACGACTTCCTTGGCGATCCCAACCGCTTCAAAGAGCTGTGCCCCCTGGTAGCCAATGATCGTCGAAATCCCCATCCGGCTCATGATCTTGATGATCCCGTTTAAGGCCGCCTGGCGGTAGGTGTCGACCCGTTCCGCCAAGTGGTTGTAATTCAGGGTGGCGTAAACCCCGTACGGGTGAATTGCCGAGGCGCCGTAACCAAGTAAAGTGGCGTAGTGGTGGGTTTCGCAGGCCTCCCCGGTATCAACGATGATTGAGGCTAACTCCCGCTTGCCTTTGCGAACTAGGTAGTTGTTCAAACCGGCCACGGCTAAGAGGACCGGGACGATTAGGTCGTCGCTAGTGGCGCCGCGGTCGCTTAAAATAACGATGTTGGCGCCGCGATCGATTTGTTCTTCGGCGTCCTTAAAGAGGTCGTCTAAGGCCTGCTCGAGGCGGTGCGGGCGTGGTTGGTTACCGTAGCACAGCGAAACCATCGCCGCCTTAAAGCCCCGCTTGCCGGTCAGGTGGCGGATCTTTTCAAAGTCGGTTGACGACAGGAGCGGCGAGGCTAACTTGATCTTCTTGGCGTTGGCCGGCACGTCCTGGGTGATGTCGCCATCGCTACCCAAATACATCTCGGTGCTGATCACCAGGTCCTCCCTGATCGCATCAATCGGCGGGTTGGTCACCTGGGCAAACTGTTGCTTGAAGTAAGTAAACAGCGATTGGGGCTGCTCGCTTAGGACCGCTAAGGGTGAGTCAAAGCCCATCGAAAAGACCGGTTCGCCCCCCGCCGTGGCCATCGGAATAATGGCGTCTTGAATAATGTCCTCGGTGTAACCGTGGCGCCGCCAGAGGGTCTGCAAAGCATGTTCGGACAGGTGCTCAACCACGTCGGCTTCCGGCAGGTCGTCAATCGTCAGCTGCTCTTCTTGTAGCCACTCTTGGTAGGGATGTTGATGGGCGTAGCGTTGCTTTAATTCCTGGTTGTGATAAATCCGGCCCTCACTGGTGTCAATCAAAAGCATTTCGGCCGGGCCGAGGACCCCCTTTTCAACTACGTCGGCCGGCTTCACGTCGTAGACCCCCGTTTCAGACGCCGCCACCAAGACGTTATCCTTATCGAGGACGTAGCGCGACGGCCGCAAGCCGTTGCGGTCCAAAAAGGCGCCGACCTGAACCCCGTCGGTAAAGCACAGGGCCGCTGGGCCATCCCACGGGGCGACAAAGCAGCTGTTGTATTCATCGAAGGCGGCCTGGGCGGCTGGCCGGTGCATGGCCGGACTCCAGGCTTCCGGAATCAGCATCATCAAAATCTGCGGGATATCGCGACCGTGACGGTAGAGGTACTCCATGCAGTTTTCCAGCTTAGCCGAATCGGAGTCGTCCTCGTTATAGATTTCAATCTTGTGGGAGACCATCCAGTTTTCGGCCCGCTTCAGGGTGTTAATTTCCCCGTTGTGGGCGATAAAGCGGAACGGTTGGGCCCGCTCCCAGCTCGGGAAGGTGTTGGTCGAAAAGCGGGAGTGGATCAAAGCGATCGAAGCTTTCATCGTTTCTTCGTGCAGGTCCGGGTAAAACTCGGAAACCTGGTAGGCGTGCAGCATTCCCTTGTAACACAGGGTCCGGCTGGAGAGGCTAACGATGGCAAATTCGGCGGCCGAGAAGGTCTTTTCTAAAGTGCGGCGTAGGTGATACAGTGCGTCTTCAAAGGGGCGCCCCGCCTGCACGTCGGCCGGACGCTTGATTAACACCTGGACGAAGCCCGGCATCGCCTTTTGGGCGGTCGGGCCGCAGTTTTCGTAGACGTAGGGCACGTCGCGGGTGCCTAAGATCTGGTAACCGGCCCGGCGGATCTCCCCGTTAACGGACTTTAGCATCGCCTGCTTTTCGTCGGCCTCCTGGGGGACAAAGAGCATTGCGACGGCGTAATCACCCTTCTTGGGGAAGTCTTTGAGCCCCGCTTCCTTAGCGTAGGCCTGGAAGAAGGCGTCCGGCATCGACAGCAGGATCCCGGCCCCGTCACCGGTATCTGGTTCGGCCCCGGTCCCGCCACGGTGGTTCATCCGCTTGAGCATCGTCAGCGCGCGTTCAACGAGTTGGTGGCTGGCCTGGCCGTCCACCTGGGTAATAAAGCCCATCCCACAGGCATCGTGCTCGTAGTTAGGCGTGTACATGGTTTTTGTTCGATCAATCATTTCTCAATCCACCTTGCCTGATTGGTTCCGTTCGTTTTAAATTAGACTAATTTTAATCGTATTCTCATTTTAGAACGGATTGGTCAAAATACAAGCACTTTGATAATGATTGATAAAATTGGCTATTTTCTTATTCGATGGTTACGTCACCAATTATTTTTAATTTATATTTTATTATATTCTAATTTTCAATAATGCACCAACTAATGGTCTATGCCGTCACTGACTAAACCCGTTTTTATCCGATGATAAACGCTTATCGATCACTTATCATATAATTAGTCATTTTCATTCGTTTCGTTAGTCACTTTGACTGCTTATCCGAAATTTGTGATTCGGCACCCCTTGTTTTGCAACGGTCACTAACTAAATTTCACATGTTATAATGATATTACAGAAAGATAAAAGCGCTACCAAAAAGGAGGCCTTCATATGAAAGTGACTGCTGCGGTTGTGAATGGCGAAAAGCGTGACTTTGAACTCGAAGAAATCGAATTAGATGCTCCTAAGGACAACGAAGTTTTAATCAAACTAGTCGCTACCGGTGTCTGCCACACTGACGTTGCTGGCCAAGATGGGCTCACCACCCCGATGCCAGTCGTCTTGGGCCATGAAGGCACCGGAATCGTTGAACAGGTGGGCGCTGCCGTGTCATCCGTTAAACCGGGCGACAAGGTAATCCTTTCCTTTTCTTACTGTGGCAAGTGCCGCAACTGCTTAGAGGGTCAACCGGGGATGTGCGAGAAGTTCAACGACCTTAACTTTGCCGGGCCAAACTTCGACGGGACCCACCGGATGCACAAGGACCGCCACGACCTGAGCCTGTTCTTTGGCCAATCAAGTTTTGCAACCTACACGGTTTGACGAACACAACATCGTGAAGGTGCCCGACGACGCCGACGTGGACCTCGCCTACCTAGGACCGCTGGGCTGCGGGCTCCAAACCGGGTCGGGATCGGTGCTCAACTACCTCAAACCCGAACCCGGGGCAACGATCGCCATCTTCGGGATGGGTCCCGTGGGGCTGTCGGCCGTCATGGGGGCTAAGATCGCCGAAGCCAGCCGGATCCTGGTCTTTGACCTCAATGACCAACGCCTCGCCATGGCGAAAGAGCTGGGCGCCACCGATGTCTTCAACAGCAAGGATATCGACGTGGAAGCTACGGTCAAGGAACTAATTCCGGGCGGGATCGACTACTCCCTAGACACAACCGGGAACGGGTTCGTGATCAAAAACGCCATCCACATTCTCCGCCCGGCCGGAACCTGTGTTTTGATCGGGATCGGCGGCGACATCCAAATCAACGTCATGAACGACCTGCTGGCCGAATCCAAGAAGCTCGTCGGGGTCGTTGAGGGTGATTCAATTCCGCAAGAATACATCCCGAAACTGATCAAGTACTACCAAGACGGCAAGTTCCCGCTCGACAAGCTGATCAAGGTTTACGACTTCCAGGATATTAACCAGGCCTTCGCCGACTTTAAGGCTGGTAAGGTGTTTAAGCCGATTGTAAAGATGTGAGTGCGACCCAGCCTCCTCGACGGGCCGTATAAGCTAAGCTAGGGCGGGGATTGGTGCCTTGGCACCGTTCTTCGCCCGTACTTAGATACTAGGCCCGTGGTTGGGAGCACGTTATCTTGTGAGTGCGACCCAACCATCAAGCAGGCCGTGGGCTAAGAAGTTAATAAGGCCCAGGTGGTTGTGCATCCGTTGGAAATAAAATGAGACTGGAGAAACATTGCTTTCCCCAGTCTCATTTTTTAGTTGCCACTTCTTTTAACCTGCTTCAACAACTCCCTCAAACTCTCATTCGGGTTGGTCTGGTTATACATCAACTTGAAGGTGAAGTGGCGGGCCTGGTAGTCCTCCGGGATCAGGTAGCGAATCGGTTCGGTCGGATTGGCGAGGCGGGCAATTAACTTCTGCGGGTAAAAGGCGATCGCTTCCCCCATACTAACCAGCATTTGCATCTGCTCGTAAGAATGGGCCCGCTGGACGTCGAAGGTCCGCATCCCGTGATCGAGTGGCACGACCACAGCTTCACCCACGCCGCCTTTGTCTTAGATGGGATCTTCGTTAACGAAAGCCAGTTTGACCAAACCGAACTCTACTTTGGCCCGGGAAACTTTGTTTGCGGACCCAAAGGGCAAATCATGCGCCACGGTGCCAGTCCCGAACAAGACTGTCACTGCTACTTTTTAACTGACCAGCCCTTCTCCCTTCACTACCTCGATCAAGAAACAGTCGCTAAAGCGCGTCACTAATTCTCTCAAAATACTCCTTCATTAGAATAAGGGCGTCAGCCGGTTATCCAAAACCACGCTGGCGTCCTTTTGATTCTCCTTACAAAACCATCGACCAAATTTTGGCGGTGTGGTACACTAGAAATGCAAAAGGACAAGCGGTGTGTCACTTTATCCGCTCGTCCCTTTGCGTTCCGGAATTTAAGACTGCTAGCTAGTCGCTACTTGCGATTAGCTTTTTTTATTGCTGACGATTACTCAGATAACGTGCTCCCAACCACAGACCTAGTGTCTAAGTACGGACGGAGAACAGTGCGTTCCGCACTAACCCCCGCCCTAGCTTAGCCATACGGTCTGTATCGGAGGTTGGATCACACTCACCTTTCTCTCGCGTACGCTTTGGCCAAGTTGACCGCAGCTACCGACAATATCAAGATTGTCAGAGCGATAATCCGCCGCCTCGCTTTCCGGCATACTTTTCTTCCATTCAGATCATCCCCTTTCCGGAGTCAGGGAGTCACTTCCGGAACGCTGTAGCTTCACCAAGGTCGCGAGCCCTAGCTCCACTACCCTTCTATTTTACCTAATTTTGACATATAAACCAACCATTCGTTCGCTTCCAAAAGGTTGGTTCCCACCTAAAAAACAGCCCACCAGTCGTCATCCGACTAGCGAGCTGCTTTCTACTTTCTAGATATTGAACTTACATACCACCCGTCGAGAAGGTTGGTCGCACTCACCCATAACGTACTCCCCAGCCGTAGGCCTAGTGGCTAAGTCTGGCCACAGAACACCGTCGAGGGCGCTAACCCGTGCCCTATCCTTACCCCACAGCCTGCTTTATGGTTGGGTCGCACTCACTTTTTCCAATTATCCTCAATAAACTGCTTACGCCCACCAGCCTTCTCTAGCTTCATCCGTTCCGGGTCCTTCTTGTAAAAGTCCTGGTGGTAATCCTCGGCCACGTAGAAGGGCTTTGCGTCTTCAATCGTGGTCACGATCGGGTCAGTGAAGCGGCCGCTGTTGGCTAGGGCATCCTTGGAGGCCTGGGCGATGGCGCGCTGTTCTTCATCCTTGACGAAGATCACCGGCCGGTAGTTATCGCCGCGGTCTTGGAACTGGCCAAAGGCGTCGGTCGGGTCGGTTTGTTGCCAGTAGATTTCCACCAGGTCCGCATAAGAAACCACGCTGGGGTCAAAGGTGATCCGGACCGCCTCGGTGTGCCCGGTTCCCCCGGCCTTAACCTGCTCGTAAGTGGGGTTAACCACGTGGCCGCCGGTGTAGCCCGATTCGACCTTTTTAATTCCCGGGTAGGTGTCGAAGGGTTGGACCATGCACCAAAAGCACCCGCCGGCAAAAATTGCTGTTTCACTCGCCATGTTTCTTCCTCCTTAGTTATTACCGAATTGTGGCCAGGCCGCGATTTGCGAACCCTTGTAAGTCTTATCGATGACCTTCTTAGTGGCCTCGGTTTGGTAGGCCGCCACGATCTTCTTGTAGGTGGCGTTATCCTTGTTCTTTTCCTGGGTCGCGATGATGTTAACGTACGGCTTGGTTGACTTGTTGACCGGTTCCAGGTAAATCGCATCCTTCTTCGGGGTTAGGTTAGCCGCTTCGGCGTAGTTCCCGTTGATGATCGAAGCGTCGACCGAATCCAAAGCCCGGGCCGCCGTGGCTGGGTCGACCTCTTTAAACTTAAAGTTATGCGGGTTGGAAGTGATGTCGTTTAACGACGGCTTGATGCCGCTGTCTTTTTTGACCTTGATTAAGCCCGCCGATTGCAAGAGGTTGAGCCCGCGCCCGAGGGTGGTTGGCTCGTTTGGAATCGCAATCGTCGCCCCGTCTGGTAAGTCCTTAATCGACTTGTAATTCTTGGAGTACAGGCCCAGCGGTGAGATCACGGTGTTCCCAATCGATACCAGGTGGGCGTTTTCCTTCTTGTTGTAGGACTCAAAGTAGTAGCGGGTCAGGCAGGAGTGCAGATCGATCTTGCCATCCTTTAGGGCGACGTCTGGTTGGACGTAGTCGTTAAAGATCACAAACTTAAGGGTGATCCCGTCTTTTTTCAACCGGTTGGCCACGTTCTTCCAAACCGGCAGTGAGTCGGTCCCCACCAGGCCAACCTTGACCGTCTTGTGACTAGTGCTGGCCAGGCGCTGGTGCACTAAGCCGCCAATCCCCCCGAGCACGACTAACAGGGCTAAGACTAGCCACAACCATTTGCGATAACGTTTTTGCATAAGATATCCTCCTCGAAAAGTCCAAAAGAAAACGTCCCATGAGGCATTACTACCTCATGGGACGTTGATCAACGTGTTACCACCCATTTTCGGTCCCCGCGGGGACCCTCAACCGGCTCCAACAAGCCGTAACGGTGATAACGGGCGTTAACCCGGTCGGGGCTCACCACTGGCTCACCCCGGCATTGCACAAAGACCATCTTCAACCGTTCAGGGAGTTCAGCTTTCACCAAGCGCTGACTCTCTGGGCACCCCTCCCGGTTTACTCATCTTTCTAACTTTTCTTTAATTTGATTTTAAAGGTATCATACTGAACCCAGCCTAACCTGTCAAGCTGAAATTTAATAAGTTATGGATGGCTAACAATCGAGACTGGGAAAATTCTGCTTTACCCAGCTGCTCGTTGTTTTCCCGAATATTAGACAGATAACGTGGCAAATAACCGCAGGTCTAGTGTCTAAGTACGGACGAAGAACGATGCGTACCGCACAACCATTCGTCCTAGCTTAGTCAATACGACCTGCCGAGGGGGTTATTTGCCACTCACTCCTTTCCAGTGCTGATCGATAAACTTCTGGCGGCCGCCGGCTTCTTCGATCATCATCCGGAAGGGATCCTTTTTATAGAAATCCTGGTGGTATTCTTCGGCCGGATAGAATGGTTGGGCCGGTTCAATCGTGGTGACGATCGGTTGGTCAAAGCGCCCGCTGTCCTGGAGTTTTTGCTTCGAAGCTTCGGCGATCCCCTTTTCTTCTTCGGTTTGGTAATAAATCACCGGCCGGTAGTTGTCGCCGCGGTCCTGGAACTGGCCAAAGGCGTCGGTCGGGTCGGTCTGTTGCCAATAAATCTCTACCAAATCGGCGTAGGAAACCTTACTGGGGTCGTAGGTAATTTGGACCGCCTCGGTGTGCCCAGTTCCCCCGGCGCAGACCTGCTCGTAGGTCGGGTTAGCCACGTGACCGCCGGTGTAGCCGGACACGACCCTTTCGATTCCCGGGTAGGTGTCAAAGGGTTGGACCATGCACCAAAAACACCCGCCGGCAAAGGTCGCCGTCTTAAGTTCTGCCGTCATCTGATCAGATCCTTTCTGCTTGTCCTTGCCCCTAAGGTTACCACGTTTAGTTAGTTTTGCCCGCCAACTTGCTCACCACCACCCCAATTGGTCAGGGCGTTGCGACCATTAAGCAAAGCCCGGTCAATCCATGTATAATGGACAAGTTAGAACATTAGAAACGAGGAATGAATTATGATTGGAATTTGGGCCAACGTCGCCGCAATAATCGTCGGGACCGTGATCGGCTGGGTCTTTAAAAAGGTGCTGACCGACAAGTACGTGGCCACCTTCTGGACCGCTTTAGGGCTGGCCGCCCTCGGGGTCGGGGCGCAAACCGTCGTCGCCAACCTGCCCAAGAGCCACTACCCGGTCCTGTTTATCATTTCGCTAGCGATCGGGCTGCCGGTCGGGACCTGGCTCAAGCTCGACGACCGGGCCAACGCTTGGATCGACCGGACCTTCCACACCGCACTAGGGGAAGCGGTGGCGACCGCCAGTTTCCTGGATTGCATTGGCGCCCTGGCGATCCTCGGGCCGGTTAACGCCGCCACCACTGGCAACCAAACCTTCTTGTACACCAACGCCATGCTGACCCTGGTCTGCGCGATCGTCTTTGGGGCCGGCTTTGGGCTGGGGATGATCCTCGAAGTACCGGTGCTCTTCATCTGGTTTACCGCCATCTACTTGGTCGCCAAGTTTTTGTCGGCCTCCTTTTTCTCGCCGGCTTTGATCACCGAAATGTCGATCGTCGGCGGCCTCTTGATCGTGGCGGCCTCCTTTTCCTTGCTCAAGATCCGCGAGTTTAAGAGCATCGACATGCTGCCGGCCCTCTTAGTGCCGCTGCTCTTCTTCATTGGCCTGGCCATCTTTTAGGTGACCGCCATGGCAACGGTCATTACTAGCATCCTCACCTTCATCTCGACCGGGATGGACTACCTAATGGTGCTGTTAATCTTGTTTCACCGCTACCGGACGCCCCGCCAGCGGCTAGCGATCATCTGCGCTGACTACGCCGGCACCGGCATTTTAGTCGGGCTCGCCCTGATCGCCGCTTTGATTTTACGCCGGGCCCCTGACCAGTGGTTACTTGGCTTCTTGGGCCTGGTCCCCTTAGCCATTGGGTGCCACCTGTTGACCCACCAAGAAAGCATGGCCACCCCCGCCAACCGAGTTTCCGCCAACCACCTCTTTTTGACCGTCACCTTCATCACGGTCGCCTCCTGTGGTGCCGACAACCTGGGGGTCTACATCCCCTACTTCGCCACCCGCACCTCCCCCGAACTGGTAATCGTGCTAGTCACCTTTGCCGTCATGGTCGCCGTCTTTTGCCTCTTGGCCACCATCATCACCCACCTACCGGCCGTCCGGGCACTCCTGGACCGCTACGGGACCCTGTTAGCCGGGGTGATCTACCTTGGCTTAGGGATCCTGATTTTGGGTGAAAACGGCACCGCCCTTCATTTATGGCACTTAATTCACCACTAATCGCAACAGAAAAGCCCCGGTGTGACTTCCGTAATCACACCGGGGCTTTATTTCGTAAGCGGTAGCTTAAATATGTAACATATTGCTACCGATTAACATTATATCATTAATTAGAACGCTTGCACCATTAATTATCACCCACTAGCGTCTCACCATTACTTAATGTCAACCACCACTGACTAAAGTCAGTGGCTTGTGAGCAAGCACCCTTCTGATGAG
>OGIU01001178.1_pt1 | contig 12968 bp, 10 predicted proteins | sample 1571791 | NCBI WGS metagenome assembly OGIU01 (sample SAMEA2582104, study PRJEB24529) | metagenome | biome: Human gut stool | place: China | collected 2011
TAAAATATTGTAGAAGATCTTGTCCACTCGAGAGTCCTGCACCTACAATAACACCTATGTAGGCAAATGCAATTTTCCATGATTGTTGCATTATATTTTCCTCCTTCCAAATACATAACTTAGTATACAAAATAATATTATATCATACTAATGATTCAGTTTATGGAAACCTCACCGCCAATCTCTATAAGATTAGCTAAGACTGGACCCATTTATAGGCCTTAAGTTCAATACACTAACTATTGAATTGACGGCGTGTACATGTGAAAGTACTGCCTCATAAATGTAACATATATCACATTTTTGAGGTGATAGAAATGAGATAGTAAGAATGATAAAAATGCATAGTGTGAAAATTTTATTAAAAGAAAGAAAATAAAAGAAAAACCACAGAAAATAGGAGTTAGAATGTTTTAATTCCCATTTTTCTGTGGTTTAAACTCATAAATCGATTGATTTATATGAATTTGTTATAGGTTGATGACTATAATTTAGAATATTATTTATTTAAGTTTTCTACAATGCCTAGGATATCCTCTGCTTTACGGGCAATATGTGTTACGCCTAATTCTTGGTGGAGAGATTCTTCTCTAAAGCCCCAGGTAACACCAATGCATAGTAGGCCGGAGTTTTCTGCAGTAGCAACGTCAACTTCAGAATCACCTACATAAATAGATTCTTCTGGTGTAGAGCCTAGTTCTTTTAAGGCTTGAAGTACCATGTCTGGAGCAGGTTTACGTTGTAAGCCAGGTCTTTCACCGATGGCAACAGGTAAGCGATCGCCAAAGTATTCTTTGTTGAGAGGTGTTACACCTTCTTGGATTTTATTAGATACGATAGCTAATTTATAGCCTTGGTCACGCAATACATCAAGCATATCTAGAATGCCTGGGTAAGGAGCTGTTGTATCTTTTAAATGCTCACCATAGTAAGCTTTGAACTCATCAATATATGGTTCTAATTCATGATCTGCTACTGTACTAGGCAAGCATTGACGCATCAAGTACGTTACTGCATTACCAAGTGCTGCCTTTACCTCTGCTAGAGACTTTTCAGGGAAGTTATGTGTCTGTAGTACATGATTTACAGCATTCGCTAAATCTGTAGCCGTATCGAGCAATGTGCCGTCGCAATCAAAAACTATGGTTGTATATTTCATGGGAACCTCCGATGTTAAATCAATATGTACTTTATAAGTATATGATAAATATAGAGAAAATCAAGAGAATAGCCGTATTAGTTACTATAATTATGTTACAATAGTAGCAGTAATTATTACAGTGTATAGGAGGTGTAGTATGACTGAAATACAAGCTCTTTTATTGATAAAATCTATTCTTGAGTCCGCGGATATTCACGGTATTGAAAATATTCTAGCCGAGGATTGTGAATATATGTCCACAGGTCGTGGTATTATTGGCCGCAATCGTAATGAAAGTATTGAGTTTTTATCCTCTATGACTGAGTCTATTAAGGCTGATAATGTGCCTGTTACGTGCAAGGTGATGCATATTACCGATGTGTACGAGGAGGATGCGCTATTCCATGAGGGCCGTCATGGTTTGACTGTTTCTTATGAAAGCGGCGATAACTATGTGTACATGATTTTCGTAGACGTCAACGATGAGGGCCTTGTAGACCGTATCGTATCTAGTCAGGAAAACTATAGTATTGAGTATGATGACCTTCGTTTTGGCGATGATGAAAGCGAGTATTCTTTTATTTCTGCCCCAACTACTGTGAAAGATTGGATTACAGCCCTCAGTATGTGGCTTGAAACAGCCAATGTTGATGTGGATGATTTTTATCAGTACATCGATGAAGACACACGTGTTGTATTCCAAAAGGGGGATGCTGAATCGATTACTCTTGAAAGTGGCCTTGATGTAGAAGATTACTTTGATCAGCTTATGAACCAACACTTTGATGCGGTACCTCATATCATTCGCGATGAAGAAGATGGCCTTATTTTAACCTATGGTCCTATGAGTGCCATTGCAACTCTCAATGAAGAAGGCGCACTAGCGCTTATTAGTATCTATATTGACACACGCGACGAAGATGAAGCCACTGATGAAGTTGGCTATATCGAAGAAGAACTAACCAAAACAACAACTACTGAAGAAGATTTATTTTAATTAACTCTATCAGTAACATGTACTATACTTAGTCTAAATATATATGGTTAGTGAGATACTACCAGTTAAAAGAATTATGTTTAGTCTAACTACATATGATTAATGAGATACTACCAGTTAAAAGTATTATATTTAGTCTAGAAATGTAAAAAACTACCAGTTAATTTCACGTTGTAGTAGATCGACCTCCTGTTATTGAAGATCGGTTTACAAAACAACATGACTAACTGGTAGTTTTAAATTTAATTAGAAATAATTATTTTTAACTGGTAGTATCTACATTTCATCATGGTCCTTAATGAGACCAGCCTTTTTCTTTTTCCAGTAGGAGTAGTAGAATGGCAAGATTACGATACAGCCACCTAGACCCCATAGTAATTGGTTAGTTTGTGCTTGAGCGAGCATCCAAAGGGATGTGCCAATAGCGATGACTGGGATTAAGTAGCCACCAGGGATGGTGTAGGACCGAGCTTTATCTGCCCATTTGCGACGGAAGATAATAACGGCCAAACATGTTGGTAGGTATTGTGTAAAACGAGATACCGCACTAATAGCTGCTAGTGTTGTAAAGGAACCAGACCATGCGAGTAATACACTAGCAATGGCTGTAACAATAGCTGCTACATATGGTGCATTGTAACGATTGCGTTTGGCTAGAGCACTTGGCAACATACCATCTTCTGCCATGGATGTTGCTACACGAGGTGCATAGTAAGCTTCTGCAAAGTTGATACCACCCATAGAAATCAAGGTACCTATTAATACGATATACATACCAACAGGACCAACGATTGCATTAAACGCATCTTGTACTGGAGCTTTTGTATTTGCTAAGTCAGTACCAAGTACACCAATTGATACAGCAAGGATAGCCATATATAGGACAGATACAAGAAGCATGCACATGATAATCGCACGTGGCAAATTCTTTTTAGGGTTTTTCATATCCTCTGCAGCAATGGCAATAACTTCAAATCCTGTATAGGCAAAGAATAGAAGAACTGCTGCTTGTGCAAATGATCCATCTACATAGGTGTCTTGAGGGAAGACTGGTGTAAAGTTAGCACCATTTATAAAGAAGATACCAATCGCAATAAATAGAGCAAGAGGGACAAGCTTAGAAATGGTAATTAAGTTATTAACGAATTTAGATACGTTAACACCAAAGATGTTTACAATCGTAAGACCTATGATTAAGATACCTGAAATGACATCTTTTGCAAAATCATTACTTAATGCTGGTACTGCAGCACCAAGTGCGGTAGCAAAGCCAACGGCCATCGCCGCCCAGGCAATAACGGTTACAATCCATTTGAGAACGCCTACTTCAAAAGCCCAAAAATCACCTAATGCATGCTTTGCATATAGATAAGGTCCACCATTACGTGTAAATAGGCTGGCCGCTTCAGCAAAGCAAAGGGCGATACAACCTGCAATAACGGCGTCAAATAGTAGGACGCCTAAACTAGCGGAACCAATGATAGAATACGCTTTGTTTGGTAGTAGGAAGATACCAGTCCCTACAATACCATTGATGCCTAGGAGTACAATACTCCAAAAGCCAAATTTTCCTGTTTCTTTCATACTAAAACCTTCCTATTATTTAGTTATATTTTCTCGAGCTGCTGTTACAAAGGCAGCAAATAAACGTTTTGCATTCTCGTCGTTTTCAGACATCATTTCTGGGTGGAACTGGCAGGCTACTAACCAAGGATAGGAAGAATCTTCTAAAGCTTCTACGGTACCATCCTTAGCTCTTGCTACCACTTGTAATCCTTTACCAACATGTTTTACTGTTTGATGATGGTGAGAATTTGTAATCCATGTAGAGCGGCCAATTGCACTAGCTAATTTAGATTCAAACTCAATGTCTACCGTGTGAGTGCCAAGAGAAGGGGTTTGGTTTTGGGAATGTTTAATCGTACAGTTTTCGTCATACTTCAAATCTTGGTATAAAGACCCGCCACGATATACATTTAAAATTTGAATGCCGCGGCAGATACAAAAGATAGGAATTTGTTTTTCTTCTGCTGCTTTCAGTAAAGCAAAATCGAATTGATCTCGTTCAGGAAATACATCACCTAAACCTTGCAATGGTTCCTCACCATAATTAAGTGGGGATACATCGTGACCGCCAGATAATAATAAGGCATCTAGTTTTGATACCGTTTCGCGAGCAATATCAAGATTTTTAGTAAATGGAATGATAACTGGAATGCCACCAGCTTCTTCGATGGAGCGTGGGTAGTCTTGGTTTACGTATGAACGTAACAAATCTACATAGGCACCGCTGTTATCTCGTAAGATATTGCCAGATACACCAATAAATGGTTTTGTCATAATATCACCTCATATGTGTAAAAAATTGTACAATTAGTATAATTTTAGTATATCAAATATTTGTGAATAAATAATACTACTATTGTAATTAATTATAAAACTTATACGTACTAAAATATGTTAAGAATGATACATTTTCTAAAATTCATATTGCTTTTGTAGGAAAATTATATACATATATGTTTTGTTAAAAACATGGTATGATAGATTACGAATAAACTGTACGGGAGGTTTACTATGGTTTTTCTTACATCCTTACAGAGCATCATACCTATTGTATTGCTAATCTCGCTAGGGTATATACTAAAAGGGCGAGAGATGTTTCATCCTATCTTTAGTGGTAACCTATCTAGATTTATCATGTCTGTTGCGTTACCAGCTGGTGTATTTGTATCGGTATTGCATCATCTACACACATCGGATTTATGGGATTTGCGATATGGGATGCTAGCCGTTACATTAACTTATGTAATAGCATATATCGTAGCGTTCTTTATGATGAAAATGTTGAAAGTTCCTCGTGGACGGCGTGGTATTTTTATCAATATGGTAGTTAATGATAACTGTTTATTTATAGGTTTACCTGTGCAGATAGCACTCTTTGGACCTGAAGCATTACCATATTTCTTGCTCTATTATATTGGGAATACCATATCTGTGTGGCTAGTAGGGGTATTTTTAATTGAATTAGATCCGTTACCGAATCCAGATAAGGGGTTAGGAGATAGTTTTATTAATGGACCTGGAAATAAAGAGAATCAAGGTGGCAGCGAAGGTAATGAAGCGAATTTCGTTAAATCTAAAAAAACTAAATTTGATTGGAAGAAGTTATTGCCACCGCCATTATTAGGGTTCTTTGTAGCATTGATATTCTTATTCTTTGAAATTCCTTTAGCACCCATTTTACATACTACATTGAATTACTTAGGTGATATGGTAACCCCATTATCCTTAATTTATATTGGTATTGTCCTTCATGATGCGGGGCTAAAAAGTATGAGTCTTAACAAAGATTCCATTGGTGGTATTATCGGTCGTTTTGTAATTTCACCGATTATCATGTTCTGTGTCATTATGGGCTTGCAATATGGAGCAGGTATAGTACTAGAGCCAATCGCTATTATTACATTTGTTGTACAATCGGCGGGACCAGTCATTGCAGTACTACCAATCGTAGCTAACGAAGCAAAATCTGATCTGCCCTTTGCTACAGGGCTTGTCATGATTAGTACAATACTATTTGTGGTAGCTATACCAATTATTATGGAAATCCTAACTATGATGGGCATAACAGCATAAACTAAAAAGTCTGACTATATAGTCAGACTTTTTTTTCCTATATTTTTTCTATACAAGTGAAATTGATAAAATATAAAATAAGTGTTAAAATTATAAACAAATATATGCGTTTAAGGAGAGAGATATGATGCTAAGACGTTTGTTATTGTTAAGTTGTATTGGGTTTATAGGGACTATAGGCGTATCTCAGGCCATTGATGTTAATATTCCTGGGGCTCGCCCAGATATTGGTAAAGAAGCATATCAAGAATATCGTATTCAAGGAGAATTCGCTAAGAAGGTTGATGACTTCCAAGAGTCTGAGGTTAAAAAATGGGCACAACATGAGCCAAATTATGATAATGAAAAATTAGGTGATGATATTTATGTAGTACAAGAATTGACTAGAGCAATACATCATTCTAGGAGTGTATATATTATTACAGAAAATGGGGCTGATATTAAATTTACAGGCTCAAAAGAAAGTATAGTAGGTTGGTCTATTGATCCTAAACATATGTCTAAGTCTTCCATTAAGAGTGTGGGAGGAACTATTAATGCCGTATCTGATTTTAGATATGAAACAAGACAACAGCCTAAAGGTTCTAAATGGGAAGATACAAATATAGAGTATACTGATTTAAATAAATCTCTTTTACAGAATACTTTGAATGAGAGATTAGAAAAGCGAAAAGACTCAGTTCGATTTGTAGATGGTGATGTATTTACTTATCCTGGATTTGAAAAAGCAACGTGGGATGTAATAGGCTTTGATGATCATTTGGTTGTGGGGACAATCAATTTTACATTACCTAAAACACCTAATCTTTCTTATCATATTGGTCAATCTCTTAATAAAGATATTATAAAAAATTATATTAAAGATGATACTCAACGTTCTATCTCAGATACAATGGGACCTTTGGCTAATTTTGTTTTACCTTCTATTAAGCCGGCTAGTGATGTGTTAGCATATACTGATCCTGTTCATTTGGGACCTTATACATTTAGGGTATTAAAAAATAGTAAATTCAAGAAACATGAGGTTATAGGCCCAGCTGAATATGATGTTTATATGTCTGGACGTATTAAAGCTGTATTTGGTAAGCAACCATTTATAGAAGGTGCTAGTGTTGAAAAACAAAATATTTTATATAGTTACTTAAGAACTGTTGTTAAAAAATATGGTTTAAAAGGTCATAAGAGATTACAATATGCTACAGTTTGGAACAATGGTATTCCAGCGTTATACTTTGAAGCTAACAAGGAAAATGCAACACTATTTGGTATGGTTTTGTATGATAATCAGTATGTTTATACGTATTATTTACACAAACCTGATGATGTTCACGTAAGTAACTATAAATTGCGAGATGTTATTCAATATGTAGCTGCTAAACATAGTAAAGCTTGGAATGATAAAGCTTTTGTGGGAATCGGCATTTCACCTGTAATGTTAGATGTGATACAAACAAATCCTACTATTAGGGATATTGTGAAAGATAAAAAAGCACATAATGATAAGAAGTAATACTATAAAAAGATAGCGTAAAGTGAGTGGCATAAAAAAGAGGTTTAACACTTGAGTGTTAAACCTCTTTTTTTTGCTTATCTAAAGAATCTACCAATGAGTGGCATGCTTGCACCATCGTTTTTATTAAGTCCTTTTAAAAGAACCATGATAATAACGTAGAGCAATAAGCCTTCGATACCTGTGAGTATGAAGTTAACCCACATTGGTAAGATATCTGTTAAGTAGTGGTAACTCATAAAGATGAGTATACCCATGACACCGGCACTGACCACGTTTTTCCAGAGAAGGGAAATATCGAGGAAGTAGCCTGTGTATTTTTTGATGTAAATCAAATTGAGTAAGGCTGCAAAGCCGATGTCGGCTACGGTTGCCCAAGCGGCACCGCCGATGCCAAGCCAAGGAATTGCCGTTAATGTCCAGTTAAGGATAACCTTAATGACAAGAGAAATCCCCATGTTGATAACTGGAATGCGCGGTTTGTTAAGGCCTTGTAAAATCCCTGTTGTAACTTGGTGTACACCGAGGAAGAAGATAGAGAACGCTGTGATTTGTGTTGCTAATTCTGCCTTAGGTGCATTGTAAATCAACGTAACAGTTGGTGCCGCAAGTACATATAATAGTACCGTAAATGGTACGGTTGCCATAAATGTTAAGCGCATAGAACCAGCAGTGCGTTCGTAAATACCTTCATGATCTCTCTTAGCAAAAGCATGAGAGATGGCTGGTACGATGCTCGTAGCAAGGGCTGCTGTAATAATGGTAGCCAAGTTGATGAGCGGCACTGCCATACCTGTAAGATAACCGAACAGTTCTGTTACTTCATTCATCGGGAAATTAGCGTCTAATAGGCGACGTGGTACGATGAGCAAATCAAGATTGGCCGTTAATGGTAACATGATGCTAGCTAAGGAAATCGGAATGGACAACGATAATAGTCGCGATAAAATTTCCTTGGCCGATTCGCGTGGACCATCGTAGCTTTCACCAGTACTACTGGCCTTAGGCAATTTGTAGTAATAGTACAAGAGCACGAGAAAGGCACCAAAGGCTCCGACGCCAGCGCCTAGGCTAGCACCGCCAGCTGCAGTAGGTAAGCCATATGGCAATAAGATGGCCGCTGCACCGAGCATGACGATAACGCGCAATAGTTGTTCTACGATTTGGCTGACCGCCGTTGGGGTCATCATTTCATAACCTTGGATGTAGCCGCGGAAACAGGAAATCCACGTTACAAAGAATACTGCCGGAGCAAGTGCGATGATTGAGTAGTAGGCACGACTTTCAGCAATGAGACCGCTAGAGATAAGCCAATCTGCGCCAAAGTACATGGCCAAGCTGGCGATAAAGCCCGTAATGGTCAGCATTGTGAAAGAAATATTAAATACTCGTTTAGCACCACCAAAGTCGTGTAATGCTAATCGTTCTGCCGTCAAAATAGAGATGGCAATCGGCACACCTGCGCTCGAAATTTGCAATAGTAACAAATAGATAGGAAAGGCCATCTGGTAGATGCCGATCCCTTCACCGCCCAAGATGCGGGATAGAAGAATCCAGTTGATACTACCGATGGCTTTCACTACGAAACCGGCAATGGTTAAGATTAAGGTTCCTTTTACAAATCCACTAGCCATAGATTATAGTTTGTGGGAAGAACCTAATACATCTTTAATTTTGTGAGCTACCATGCCTTTAATAGCATCACGAGCAGGTCCTAAATATTTACGAGGGTCAAATTCGGATGGATTTTGTGCCAAGTATTCGCGTACAGATGCAGTCATAGCAAGGCGAAGGTCTGTATCGATGTTGATTTTGCAAACCGCCATTTGCGCTGCTTTGCGAAGCATTTCTTCAGGTACGCCTTGTGCGCCAGGGATGTTGCCACCAAATTCGTTACATTTTGCTACGAATTCAGGCAATACGGAGGAAGCACCATGCAATACGATAGGGAAGTTAGGCAATAATTTACCAACCTTTTCCAAACGTTCAAAGTCTAGGTATGGTGTGCCTTTGAATTTGTAAGCACCGTGGCTTGTACCGATAGCGATAGCCAAGGAATCAACACCTGTTAATGCTACGAATTCAGCAGCTTGTTCAGGGTCTGTGAAGCGAGCGTCTGCATCGGATACGTTAACGTCATCTTCAACGCCAGCCAAACGACCAAGTTCAGCTTCTACTACAACACCGTGCGCATGAGCGTATTCAACAACTTGTTTTGTAATTTTTACGTTTTCTTCAAAATCATGGTGAGAAGCGTCAATCATAACAGATGTAAAACCGCCGTCTACGCAATCTTTACAGATTTCAAAAGAATCACCGTGGTCAAGGTGAAGAGCGATTGGTAAATTGCTATCTTCCAATGCTGCTTCTACTAGTTTTACAAGATAAATATGTTTAGCATATTTGCGAGCACCTGCAGATACTTGCAAAATAAGAGGGGATTGTTCCTCTTTTGCTGCATCGACGATACCTTGTACGATTTCCATATTGTTAACGTTGAAAGCACCTACTGCATAGCCGCCTTCATAAGCTTTTTTGAACATTTCCGTAGTCGTTACTAATGGCATGTTGTCCTCCTTGGCTTTATAGCCGATTGTATGTATTTTGAAAGTATTGTCATCAACTTATGATGATACATATCTATTCATTGTTAGTATATCAAGAAACGATATAAAGCACCACAATTTTATAAGGTTTTCTAGATGAATCTGTTAGAGACATAGTAAATCGTTCATATCCGTTGGCATAGGTGCCCGTAGTTCTATATACTCCTGTGTCATAGGATGGGTGAAAGCTAGGTAGCCAGCGTGCAATGCTTGACGATGAATATAATTCAAATGACCGCCATATAAATCATCACCAGCTAAAGGAAAACCTAAATGGGATAGATGTACACGAATTTGATGGGTTCGGCCCGTATGCAATACACATTGCACGTGAGTAAGAACCTGTTGCGTGCTCATATTTATATCCATTTGTATTGTCTGGGAAACTATGTGGTGTGTCAATACCGTCACATCTGTACGAGCCGGTTTGCCGATTAATGTGCAACATCGTTCGATGATGCTACCAGGTTTACGTCCGATGGGATAATTAATGGTTAGCGATTGACTTGGCATAGTGCCTTCAACGATGGCGTCATAAACCTTTTGAAATTTTGTGCGTTGCTTATCAAAGGCGTGTTGTACTACCGATGTTTTAGCGATGATGACGATGCCCGATGTGTCCTTATCGAGGCGATGGACGGGGTGAAAGTCATGAGCTTGTTCGGTTTCGTCATAATAATAGAGCACACCATTTGCCAATGTTCCATCGCGCACCGTTGAGGTAGGGTGCATAAGAACACCTGCGGCTTTATTTACAGCGAGAATGTAATCGTCTTCGTATACGATTTCCAGATTCATTGGAGTGCGTGAAAATTCTTGTTCAGGTGCTAATTTCATAAGCAGATGATCACCGCCATGAACAAGGGTATCCCATGTAGCCGGTTGTCCGTTAATGGTGATGATCCCATCATTTTTTAGACGCCGGCGCATGCGCTGTGAAATATGCTGTTGTTTTATAATATGATTTATTGATTGCGTGTGTATATTAGCATCTACAATCAAGTCGATTATGGTTGCTGTTTTCATAGGTCCTATTATAGCAAAAAAATAATGAATGAAGTATTTTCATAATTTATTGTATATATATATGACTATATAGTATAATTTATATTAATAATTATTTATATATTTTTTATATGTATAGACCTTTGAGTAATAAGAGGAGAGATTTATGAAACTCAACAAGAAATCTTTATTAGTCGCATGTGTGTTGGCGGCTATGTCTACAAGTGCTTTCGCAGCATCCACTACAACATCTACTAGTACCACAACTGTAACAAATACAGATACACCAACATCTACTAGTACGCGTGTAACACGTGAGCAACATAGTACATCCGCATCTTCTACTACGTGGAAATCGGAGGAAACTCATAGAACTACATCAACGAGTGCTAGCGTAGGTGTAATGACACCTCAAAAACTAGAAGAACGTAGTGCCTTGGCCGGTTACATTGCTGCCGATGTATCTGATGTATTAAACCCGTATCGCGATGCACCAAAATCTTTGAAGTCTGGCAAAGGGATGACTTTCAAAAATGATGAAGTTCTTGAACATGGTGTGCTAGCATCTATGAAACAAGGCGGTAAATGGGGGATTATTCGTCCAGATGGAACCGTAGCAATCGAACCTAAATATAAAGAAATTCGCGATGTTGACTATAAGACTGGTAATGTATTAGCTCAAGTAGATAAGAAAACAGAAACTTGGGTAACACCTAAAGGTGTGGAAATTTCCGAAGAAGAAGCTTTAAAAGACCGTATTAAACAAGAAGTTACACAAGAGTATGCAAGTGATGGCTTTGTAGAATTTAAACAAAAAGGAAAATACGGTTTTAAAACAGCAGATGATAAGGTTGTAATTGAACCGCAATTCCGTCAAGTGTTAACTGGTTTTAGTGAAGATCGTGCATTTGTTAAAAATGCAAAAGGTAAAATTGTAGCTATTGATGGTACTGGTAAAGAGTTATTCGTTGCACCCTCTAAAGAGATATATGGCTATCGTAATGGCCTTGCTGAATATCGTCGTTCCGTAAGTGGTTTTAACCTAGGTGGTCTAGTGGGTGGCTTTATCGTTGGTGGCATTGTAGGTGGTGCTCTCTTGGGCGGTCATCATTATCATGTAGGTGGTTTTGTATATGATGGTGCAAAACGTGGTTATATTGACCGTAATGGCAATATTGTGATTGACAGTAAAAAAGATAAAGTATGGCCTATGACATCATATGGTACGGTAATTAAGGATTCTGGTAAACTATATTTTGTTAATCGCAAGGGCGAAATCGTTATTCAACCAGGTGATTATGATGCTGGTGAAATGGATAAATTTAATGGTTTGTTAGCATTAAAAGATAATAGCACTGATAAATGGGGCATTTTTGATGTGTCTACAGGTAAGCAAGTGGTGTCCTTCAAATATGATTCTATTTCCTTTGCCGGTACAGATCGTTTAGTAGTAGTGAAAGACCATGTTAAAAATCTTATCAATATGTCTACGGGAAAATCATTATATTCTGCTCAAACAGAAGCGACTATTGAGCCATTTAACAGTGATACTGTAACATGGGTTCATACAGGTAAAGACGCATATACTATTATCGATAATGATGGTCATGTATTATTTAGAGATACTAATAATATTATAGAAGATGTGAAGTCTTTTAATCATGGCTTTAGCTCTGTTAAGTCCAAAGGAAAATGGGGCGTTATGAATGCTAAAGGTGAATGGGTTGTACAACCTACTTATGAGGCTGTAAATATCCTATAATTGAACTTTTGCTTAATAAGCGGATTACTTATTCTACAGCTCGTAGGACAGAGGACCGTTTATATTGATTACATATAAAAAATAAATTAACGAGTAAATGGCAATGTATGAATATATCGTACATTGCTATTTTTATATAATGAATAGTTATAATCTAAATTCTGAAATTCCTAGTAAATATAGATAATTTACGATATAATTATATAGATGTATTCCATTCAATGAATACGTGGATGATGATGAAAATAATGCGTGAACCCCATGCCCAACGGGTTCAGGTGTAGGAGGTATAAAATGGCTAAAGATTG
>OGIU01001188.1_pt1 | contig 12876 bp, 9 predicted proteins | sample 1571791 | NCBI WGS metagenome assembly OGIU01 (sample SAMEA2582104, study PRJEB24529) | metagenome | biome: Human gut stool | place: China | collected 2011
ACATTAACATTTTTAGATACTGAAAATGGAATGAATGCTTCAACAACGTTAAAAAATAATCAAGGAAAGAAAATTCAAGTAATATTCAATACAACTTTTGCTAAAGACGAAAATGGTAATCTTTTAGCAACAATGGGAGAGCAAATACCAAATCAAGCAAAATTAGAATATATAAATACATCAAGTGATAACAAAGTAACAAAAGAATCTGAAAAACCAGAAATTCATACAGGCGGAGTTGTTTTATATAAATATTATGAATTAAAAGATGAAAAACACTCATTAGAAGGAGCAAAATTTGGAATCTATGCAACAGAGGAAGATGCAAAAAATAATAAAAATGTTATAATGACAGTAACATCAGATAAAAATGGACTTGTAAGATTTACTGGATTAAAATATGGTGGAGATGCAAAAAGTAGTGAAAGCAACAAACAACAAGATGGAACATATAAATATGATGCAGATAAAGCAAGTACAAATTATTGGATAGCTGAAATAGAAGCTCCAAATGGATTTGAAAAATATAAAATAAGTGAAGAAATTAAGAAATCTATAGATGCTATGGGGTATAAGAATCCTTCTGATGTGCAGAAAAGAGTTATTCCTGAAGCATTAGAGGGTAAGGATATAGTGGTGAAATCACAAACAGGTAGTGGAAAGACAGCAGCTTTTGCCATACCAGTATGTGAAAAGGTAATATGGGATAATACTAAGCCGCAAGCCTTGGTATTAACGCCTACAAGAGAACTTGCCATACAAGTTAAAGAAGAAATTCAGAGCTTAGGTAGATTAAAAAGAATAAGAGTGGCAGCTATATTTGGTAAACAGCCTTTTTCAGAGCAGATAAGAGAGTTAAAGCAAAGAACTCATATAGTGGTAGGTACTCCAGGTAGGGTGATTGACCATATTGAAAGAGGGACATTTGACATAACAGGTATAAACATCTTAGTAATAGATGAAGCAGATGAAATGCTAAATATGGGCTTTGTTGATCAGGTAAAATCTATTGTTTCAAAACTTAATGATAAAAGACAGACAATGTTATTTTCAGCAACAATGCCAGAGGAAATTCTAGATTTAAGTAATAGTTATATGAATAATCCTGAAAATATTGAAATTAAGGCTCAAAAGCTGATAACTGATAAAATTACCCATGAGTTATATAAAATAAATGAAGAAGATAAATTAAATGAACTGCGTAAGGTATTGATAAAAGAAATACCAGAAGGGGTAGTTGTGTTTTGTAAAACAAAGGAAAATGTAGATAAAGTAGCAGAAAATCTTAAGAGAAAAGGATATTCAGTTGATAAGATACATGGTGGAATGATGCAAAAGGATAGAATGGCTATCATGGAAAGATTTAAAAAAGGATTCTTCAGAATACTTGTGGCTACAGATATTGCAGCAAGAGGAATCGATGTTGAAGGTCTTACTCATGTAATTAATTATGATCTTCCAGTGGAAAAAGAAGCATATGTACATAGAATAGGGAGAACAGGAAGAGCAGGATCTAAAGGAAAGGCCATAAGTTTAGTAAATCAGTATGAAGGTAGACTTTTAGGGCAAATCCAAGAGTACATAGGCTTTGAAATTAATGAGATTGAGCCAATATCAAATAATGAAATAAGAGAAAAAGAAGCAAGTGCCAACAAGCTAAAAACAAATCCTAAGGCTAAAAAAAATAAGACTAAAGAAGTAGAAAAAGCAATCACTAAGATATATTTAAATGGTGGTAAGAAAAAGAAAATAAGAGCAGGAGACATAGTTGGAGCTATTTCGAGAATTGATGGTGTTAATTCAGAAGATATAGGAATTATTGATGTACAAGATATTGCTTCCTATGTGGATATATTAAACGGCAAAGGTAATAAAGTTCTAAATGCTTTAAAGGATATGACCATAAAAGGAAAGAAGCTTAGGGTAGAAAGAGCCAAGAAATAATTATGAATTAGTTAGAGAAAAATAAAGAAGCTAAAAATTTTCAGCTTCTTTATTTTTAGGTTATATGAAAAATTTATTGACAGTTTATTGGAATAAGTATAGAATTTAAGTAAGTAAACAATTTCATGAATGTTTTTTTATATACTTTATTAAAATAATTAACAAAGGTTTATGAGGTGGAGATATTGATAAAGGGTAGCTTTGAATTAATGAAACAATTAAATATTTCCGTTGTTTTAAAAGCTGTAATAGGTAATGGAGCTTTATCAAGGGCAGATATTGCAAAGATTACAGGACTGACTCCCGCCACCATAACCAATATTACGAAAGAGCTAATGGAAAGAGGATATCTAGTTCAAAGTAGGATTGGTGAATCAAGTGGAGGAAGGCCACCTATAATCTTAGAATTAGATCCAAATGCTCGCTATATAATAGGTGTTAGCATTGGAGTTGGAAAAATAGAAGTAGTAATAAGTAATATTATAGCTGAGATACTAATTAAAAAATCAGTGGATTTAGAAAATCAAGATAGAAATAAAGATAATGTATTATCAATAATAGTAAATTTAGTAAATGAGATAATAGATGAAAGTGGTATCCATAAAGAAAAGATTATAGGTGTGGGGATTGCTATGCATGGTATAGTAAATTCTTATACAGGTATATCAGAATATTCTCCTTACTATGGTTGGAGAAATATAGATATAAAAAAGGAGTTATCAGAAAAAATAGAGTATCCTATTTTCCTTGATAATGATGTGAGGGCCATGGCTTTAGGAGAAAGTTGGTTTGGCATAGCAAAAAGCAAGGAAAATTTCATAGTGATTAATGTTTCCAATGGTATTGGAGCAGGAATAATTATAGATAATAAACCTTATTATGGAGTTAATTTTAGTGCTGGTGAAATTGGGCATATTTCCGTAAGAAATTATGGAAGAAGATGTAATTGTGGAAATTATGGTTGTTTAGAAACAATTTCTTCTAATAATAGTATAGTAGAAAAAGTAGTAGAGTTATTAAAAAATGATTTTCAAAGTATCTTATTAAAAAAAGGTAGTATTGAAAGGATAACAATTAAGGATATATGTGATGCAGCCAAAGAAAAGGATTCTTTGGCAGTGAATGCAATTGCTGAAGCAGCTATGTATATAGGAATGGTAATTTCTAATTTGATTAACATATTAAACCCAGAATATATAATAATGGTTGGTGAAATATTTAAAGATAATTCTCATGCAATAGAGATTATTGAAGAGGAAGTAAGCAAAAGAGCATTAAAGCTTTCGGCTGAAACTGTGAGGATTACAAAATCTTCATTGGGAGAAGATGCAGCAACCATAGGTGCTGTAACTTTAGTTATTAAAGAATTGTTTGAAGGTGAAAAAATAGTTTTTAATTAAATAATATATGGTATTTAGAACATGGAGGAACAAAAATGGTGAATGTGGCATATGAAATTGAAAGATTAATTAAATTTGCAGTTAGGAAGAAAATGATAACAGTATGGGATATAATTCCTGTAAGAAATTCATTAATGGCTGTTTTAAACGTTGAAGAACCTTTTCAGGGAGAAGTAAAGGATGATGCTCGTGAAACTCCTGTAGAAATATTAGAAAATATTTTAGATTATGCTTATGAAAAAGGAATAATTGAAGAAAATACAACAACTTATAGAGATTTATTAGATGCTAAAATAATGGGATTAGTTATGCCTACAGAAGGACAAGTTGTTAAGAAGTTCTATGAAAAGGCGGAAAAGAATAGTATAGAAAAAGCAACAGATTGGTATTATGATTTAAGTAAATCATCAAATTATATAATGACTGAAAGAGTAAATAAAAACTTATGGTGGCTTGCACCAACAGAATATGGTGATTTAGAGATAACTGTAAATTTATCTAAGCCAGAAAAAGATCCAAAGGAGATAGCTAAGGCTAAGCTGATGAAAGCAGCTACATATCCTAAATGCCTTCTTTGTGTAGAAAATGTAGGGTATCAAGGACGTTTAAATCATCCAGCTAGACAAAATCATAGAGTAATACCTTTAGAGCTTCAAAATAAACAATGGTATATGCAATATTCACCATATGTTTATTATAATGAACATTGTATAGTTTTTAGTGGAAAACATGAACCAATGAAGCTTACAAAAGATTCCTTAACTAGGCTTGTTGAGTTTATTGATAAATTCCCACATTATTTTATAGGATCTAATGCAGATCTTCCAATAGTAGGTGGCTCAATACTTACTCATGATCATTATCAAGGTGGAAGACATAAGTTCCCAATGGAAATGGCAGCTATTGAAAAGACTTATACAAATCATAAATTTGAAGATGTTGAGATTGGAACTGTAAAATGGCCAATGACGGTAGTGAGATTAAGTTCTAATAATAAGGATAGAGTAATAAATGCTGCAATGGAGATATACAATAGTTGGAAGGGATATTCTGATGAAGAAAATGATATTTTAGCATATTCAGGAGATGTTCCTCACAATACAGTTACGCCTATTGCTAGGAGAAATGGTGATGCTTATGAAATGGATATAGTCTTAAGAAATAATAGAACTACTGAAGAATATCCAGATGGAATATTCCATCCTCATGGGGAACTTCATCATATTAAGAAAGAAAATATTGGGTTAATTGAGGTTATGGGATTAGCAGTATTGCCAGGAAGATTACAAAATGAATTAGAATTAATAGCAGATTTATTATGTGACAACACTAAATACAATAAAGAAGAAGCATTAAATAACCCAGCATTAGATAAGCACGTTCCATGGATAGAAGAGCTTATAGAGCAAAATAGAAATGTCTCATTAGAAGAAGCTAGAAGAATAGTGAAAGAGAGTGTTGGACAAATATTTAGTAGAGTTCTTGAAGATGCAGGTGTATTTAAGAGAACTGAAAAAGGACAAAGGGGACTTGAAAAATTTATAACTGAAAGTATATATTAATGATAAGTGCAGCAAAAAGCTGCACTTTTTTTCAATGGTAATTGAAAATGGATAATTTAGTTTAAAAATAAGCATACTAAAGATAATACTAAAGATTTAGGGGGTATGCGTAAGATGAAGTTAACTGATGATTTAAAGAAAAATATAGAAATCATTGAGAAAAATCTAAATGTAGGAAATACATTTGATATGCTAGCAAGGATAGTAGATGTTCATAATACCAAATTTTATTTATATTATTTAGATGGTTTTATAAAGGACACTAATTTAGAATACGTACGAAGAGATATGTATAATTTAAAAAAAGAAGATTTCAACAGTATAAAAAGTGCCAATGAATTAATTGAAAAGGCTTTGAGCTCCATAGAAGCAAGTACTGATGATGATGTAGATAGCCTTGTTAAAGCAGTATTAAGCGGTCAGACCATAATGCTTGGACCATGGAAAGAGGCTATAGTTCTAGATTTTAGAACATATCCTGCAAGAGGTATTGATGAACCAAATAAGGAAAAGGTATTAAGAGGGGCACATGATGGATTTGTAGAAACAATTGTATTTAATACAGCATTAATTAGAAGAAGGATAAGAGATCCTCATTTAGTTTTTGAAATGCATAGTATTGGTAGTATATCAAAGACAGATGTAGCTGTGGGATATATTTCTGACAAGATTAAGCCAGACGAATTAAAAAAGATAAATGATATGATTGAAAACCTAAATATTAAGTCACTGACTTTAGGTGATCAAAGCTTTGTTGAATCAATAAATAGTAAAAGTTGGGTTACACCATTCCCAAAGATAAGGTATACTGAAAGGCCAGATGTTGCAGCAGCACAGCTAGTAGAAGGAAGTATAATCATAATAATAGATAATACCCCATCCATATTGATTTTACCAACTACAGTATTTAGCTTTTTACAATCAGTAGATGATTACTATCTTCCTGTACTTACTGGTAATTACTTAAAGCTCATTAGAATAGTGGTGCTTATTGCAAATTTATTTTTAACGCCTGTATATGTATTATTAACAGATAATCCAAGCTGGCTAATGAATTTTGCAGGAGGTTTTTTTAGTTTTCTATTACCAAAGGACTCATATAATATACCTATATTTTTTCAATTTATTATTGGTGAATTTGCTATTGATGGATTGAAATTGGCATCGCTTAATACACCAGATTCATTAGGTACTTCATTATCGATAATTGGTGGACTTATATTAGGAGATTATGCTGTCCAGACTGGATGGTTCACACCACAAACTATTCTTTATATGGCAATAGTAGCACTTACTAGCTTTGTTCAACCAAGTGTGGAGTTAAGTTATGCATTTAAATTTACTAGGTTAATACTTCTTTTATTAACAGGAATTTTTGGTACATTAGGTTTTATTGCAGGAATAATAATAAATACAATAATAATAGCTACAACTAAGACAATTACAGGCGATTCATATCTTTATCCATTAATACCTTTTGATAGAGCAAAATTATTAAAGCTTATCTTTAGATGGAAGAAGGAAGTAGATAATAAATAATTTTGTTAAATAATATAGAATTTTGTTGAATGACATATAATCTTGACGAATGGGCATTAATAATATATTCTAAGATGTATATGATTATTAAAAGGGGGTAAAGATTGTGAGTGAAAGTAAATTATCTATAAATACTATCGTAGCTATAGGTATAGGAGCAGCGGTATTTATAATTTTAAGCCGTTTTGGTTCTATTCCAACATTTATACCAAATACCAATGTTGAAACAGTATATGCATTCTTAGCATTAATGGCTGTAATTTATGGACCAGTTGCTGGATTATCAATTGGACTTGTTGGACATTTATTAAAGGATTTAATTCTTTATGGTTCACCTTGGATAAGCTGGATTATTGCTTCAGGTATAGTTGGATTAGTAATAGGATTATCTAAAAAAAGGCTTAATCTTGAAGATGGTGAGTTTGGAAGAAACAAAATAATAGTATTTAATATATATCAAATAATAGCAAATGCTATTGCATGGTTATTAGTAGCACCGGGATTAGATGTGCTTATTTATGCAGAGCCTGTCAAGAAAGTATTTGTTCAAGGGGCTGTATCTTTTGGATTTAATATATTGATGGTTGGAATACTTGGAAGTATACTTATTGCAACATATACAAAGACGAGAGTTAAAAAGGGAAGCTTACATAAAGAATAGAAATAAAAGGCAAAGAAATATGTTTTTTTGACATAATTCTTTGTCTTTTTACTTTTATCATAATTAAGTTAATGACATATAGCTTAAAATATAGTATATTTGTTAGTGGTAATAAAATAAAATGGAGAAGGAATTTTGTATGAAAAAACCAGCAATTGAATTTAAGGATTTTAGTTTTCAATACAGAGCTCAAGCAAAACCTACATTAAATAATATAAATTTAACTATTTATAAAGGTGAGAAGGTTCTTATTGTAGGGCCGTCAGGTTCTGGTAAAAGTACATTATCGAATTGTATAAATGGACTGGTACCATTTTCTTATAAAGGTGAAATTAAAGGTAGTTTAAAGATAAATGGAAAAGAAACAAAGGAACTTAGCATAGCTAAGATTTCAAATATGGTTGGAACAGTTCTTCAAGATCCAGATAGTCAATTTATAGGGCTGACAGTGGCAGAAGATATAGCTTTTAAATTAGAAAATGACTGTGTAGAGCAAGAAGAAATGAAAAGAAGAGTTCAAATGGTATCAAAGATAGTAGAAATAGATACTCATTTAAATAGTGCTCCACATAGATTATCTGGAGGACAAAAACAAAGAGTAACATTAGCAGGAGCTATGGTAGGAGAAGCTGAGATACTTTTATTTGATGAACCATTAGCAAGCTTAGATCCAGCTACAGGAAAAAGTGCTATTGAGCTTATAGATAAGATTCAAAAGGAAAATAAAAAAACTATAATAATAATTGAGCATAGATTAGAAGATGTATTACATTGCAATGTTGATAGGATAATTGTGGTTAATAATGGGGAAATCGTTAGTGATATAAAACCAAAAGAATTATTAAGTTGCAATTTACTAACTGAATCTGGAATTAGAGAACCTCTATATATTTCTGCATTAAAATATGCTGGTTGTGAGATAAATCCTCAGTGTAGTCCAGAGCATATAGATAAACTAAATGTTGATGTTTTCAAGGAAAAACTTGCTGATTGGTATACATCACTAAGCAGTGAAGAAACGTCATATGATAATGAGAGTATTTTAAGATTAGAGGACATCAGCTTTGGTTATTCTAAAGAAAAGGAAATACTACATGGTGTATCTTTTGATATAAAGAAAGGTGAAATGATTAGTATAGTTGGAAAAAATGGTGCTGGAAAATCAACTATATCAAAACTTATTTGTGGATTCTACAAGCCAACCTCTGGAAGAATTTTATTTAAAAATGAAGATATTGCAGGGCAAAGTATAAAAGAAAGAGCAGATAAAATAGGTATAGTAATGCAAAACCCTAATCAAATGATTTCAAAAGCCATGATTTTTGATGAAGTTGCCTTAGGATTAAAAGTGCGAGGTATTCCAGAAGATGAAATTAAAGAAAGAGTATATAATACATTAAAGATATGTGGATTATATGAATTTAGGAATTGGCCAATTTCTGCTTTAAGTTTTGGGCAAAAGAAGCGTGTTACTATAGCTTCTATATTAGTACTTAACCCAGAAGTGATAATATTAGATGAGCCTACAGCAGGGCAAGATTTTAAACACTATACAGAAATTATGGAGTTCTTAAGGGAATTAAATAAAAGTGGAGTTACTATTGTGATGATAACACATGATATGCACTTAATGCTTGAATATACCAATAGAGCAATTGTATTATCCAATGGAAAGAAGCTTGCAGAAGATACGGCAGCCAATATTTTAACTAATGAGAATATCATAAAAGAAGCTAATTTAAAAGAAACTTCATTATATGCATTAGCAGTAAAGAGTGGTATAGAAGACCCAAGGGAATTTGTAAGAAGGTTTATAAATTATGATAGGAGGATAAGGGGAATATGAGCGCAATGCTAGAGTATTCAGAGATAAACTCACCTATACATAAATTAACTGGAGCAACTAAGCTTATATGTCTAGTTATTTGGGCATTAGCATCGATGGTGACTTATGACACAAGAATCCTTGTTGTGATGGTTATTTGTAGCGTAGCCATATTTAAGATATCAAAGGTTGAATTTAAAACTGTATCATTTGTATTTTATTTAATTTTAGTATTTTTACTAATTAATAATATTGCTATATTTTTATTTTCACCTTTAGAGGGAACGTATATTTATGGAAGCAGGACTGATTTGTTCCATATTGCAGGTCAGTATACTATAACTACGCAGCAGTTATTTTATCAATTAAACATAACGTTAAAATATTTTGCAATAATACCTATGGCATTATTATTTATAGTTGCTACAAATCCAAGTGAATTTGCTGCATCTTTAAATAAGATAGGTGTAAATTATAAAATAGCTTATTCAGTGGCTATAGCTTTAAGATATATTCCAGATGTACAAAGAGATTATCAGGAAATATCATTTGCTCAACAAGCAAGAGGAATTGAAATGTCAAATAAAGAAAGCTTATTTAATCGTATAAAGAGTTCAGCGGCTATAATAATGCCACTTGTTTTTTCAAGTTTAGAAAGAATTGAAACCATTAGTTCAGCAATGGAACTAAGAGCTTTTGGTAATGGTAAAAGCCGTACTTGGTATAGTGGAAGAAAGTTTGAAAAACGTGACTATATATCTATATTTTTAGTAAGCATAATATTTATCGTAGCTATAATAATGACAATTAAAAATGGTAGTAGATTTTATAACCCATTTATTTAATGATGAATGATTAGAAAACTCAGCTTCTGCTGGGTTTTCTTATTGTATATTACATGAAAATTATGCAAAGGAGAAAATAAATGAAAAGATTTAAAAAAGTTTATATAGAAATAACTAATGTTTGCAATTTAAGTTGTAACTTTTGCCCTAAGACAGGAAGAAAGCTTCAATTTAGTGATGAAGAAAAGTTTAAAGAAATAATAGAAAAAGTAAAGCCTTATACTGATCATGTATATTTTCACTTAATGGGAGAGCCTCTACTAAATAAAAATTTAGCAAGATTTTTAGAGATTTGTTATGAAAATGGTTTAAAAGTAAATATAACTACCAATGGAACTTTATTAGAAAAAGAAAAAGATAGTCTTATAAATGCCAAGGCATTAAGACAAGTAAATATATCACTTCATAGTTTTGAAGCAAATAAAGTAACTAAAGAACTAGAGGAATATGTATCTGAAGTATTAAATTTTATTAATGAAGCAAAAGAAAATATTATATGTTCTATAAGGTTATGGAATATGGATAACGGAGTTTTAAATTTAAAGGGAAAGAATACTTTAAATGATGATATATTAAAAATGTTGCAAGATGGCTTGAATTCTGAAGTAAATATTAAAGAAGCTTTAAGTAATAAGCCAGGAATAAAGGTAAGTAAGAATGTTTATGTAAATAGTGCGGAAAAATTTGAATGGCCTAATATTAATAGAGAAGTTATTAGTGAAAGTGCATTTTGCTATGGGCTAAGAGATCAGATAGGTATCTTAGTGGATGGAACTGTAGTGCCATGTTGTCTTGATAGTGAAGGAAATATCCCTCTAGGAAATATATTTGAGAGCTCCTTAAAAGATATTATTAACTCTCAGAGAGCAAAAGAATTATATGATGGATTTTCTAATAGAAAGGCTATAGAAGATTTATGTAAGAGATGTGGATATGTAACAAGATATTCAAAATAGAAGATAAATAATACAGTTTTATGGAGAATAATTTCAGCAGTACCTACTAATAATAATCTTGTTAGGAGGTGAGTATTTTGTTAGGAGGTGAGTATTTTGAATATTAATCCAGGAATTAAATGTAGTGTAGATAGTTGTAAGTATAATAATACAAATAAACAATACTGTACATTAGATGTCATTCAAGTAGGAACACATGAAGCAAATCCAAAACAAGTGGAATGTACAGATTGTCAGTCATTTGAACTTAAGTAATAGTATTTGTATTAAATAAAGAAGGAGTGCTGTTTAGCATTCCTTCTGAAGTAAATATTGTAAAAATATGATTAATTTAGTAAAAAAACGTTGTAAAAGCTTTATAAGATGGTATAATTAAACAGTAATAATTAATAAAAAAGATTCTGATGATAATAAATTTCTCCAAGAGTTAGAGAGACATTATTATTTAATTAATCTTTTGAAGTGGAGGAATTAATAATGGATAAGACATTAGTATGTCAAGATTGTGGAAAAGAGTTTATATTTACAGAAGGTGAACAAGCTTTCTACAAAGAAAAAGGTTTTGATAATGAACCAAAGAGATGCGTAGAATGCAGAAGAGCAAGAAAAGCAAACAACAATAATAGATAATTATTGTTTAATTAAGGAAGGCTATAATGATTATTCATTACAGCCTTTTTATTTGCAAATAAAAATATGTAATTATGATCTATTTTAGCTCTTTAAAATAACATTTTAATTTTTCTTCTTCTTCTTTTGTTAATTTATCGCCACATTTTTTCTTTTCAATTAGTTTTTTAAATTCTTCATATTTTTTATCGCCAAGTTTACATTTAAACACTGCATCTCTTAATTCAAATAAAGCTTTTTTATCACTTTCATCAAGGGCAGTTCCTTTTTTTATTTTTTCTTGAATTTCACATAATTTATTCTTTTGATCTGAGTTTAATAATTTAATATTATCTTCAGTCCAAAATTGCATATCAGGACAAACTTCTTTTTTTTGCTCCTTTTCTCCAGAATTTTTATTATCTTTGCAATCTTTTTCAGTTTCTTTCTTTTCTTTTTCACAATCTTTTTTATATTTTTCAGTTTTTTTCTTTTCTTTTTCACAATTATCTTTATGACGCTCATCATCACAAGAACATGGTAGGATATCAGCAGTATCTACTGAAGCAAAAGCTTGAGCTGTAGGCATAATTAATGTTTCGGTAGATACTAATAAAGAAATTAGCATTAAAGATAAAGATTTTTTTTTCATATAAATACCTCCTTGAAAACTTGATGTAAAACAAAAATTATATTTTCTTGTTCCACACTATAGATATAGTATGTGAACTTTAAGTGAATTTTAATATAAAAAATAAAATATTTTTTATATTAAGAATTACATTGTCTTTTTTAGATAAATTATAAATTTAACAAATGAAGCAGTAAAAAAATATAATGTATGATATAATAAAAAAATAAATGGTAAAAAAAGTAAAAAATAAAATGTAGACTATAGAAACGATACTTAAAGGCATATTAGGATAAAAGAGTATGAGAGGAATAAATATTATGGAAAGTAATTATTTTGAATCAAAAGAATTTAATGAAAAGTATAATTATGATGGAGAGTTAGGGGTAATATATTCTAAGAATAGTAGCGAATTTAAATTATGGGCACCATTATCAGAAGAAGTTCAGTTAATTTTATATGGGAAAGAGTATAATAACCTAGATGCTAATAAGACTATCATAAAAATGAATAAAGAAGATAGAGGCGTATGGAGAGTTATAATAGATGAAGATTTAAATGGTGAATATTATAATTATTTAGTTAGAAATAATGGCAAAACATATGAATCAGTGGATCCATATGCAAAAGCTGTTTCCATAAATGGTGAAAAATCAATGGTAATAGATATGGAAATTACTAATCCCACGGGATGGAGTAATGATAAAAGACCTTTACTAAAAGCTGCAACTGATTCAATAATATATGAAGCTCATATAAGAGATTTGACTAAAAATGAAGCTTCAGGAGTGTTGCCAGCATTAAGAGGCAAGTATATAGGTGCTGTTTTAGAAAATAGTAAAATTAAAAATACAAGCATAACTACAGGATTTGACCATTTAAAAGAATTAGGAGTAACTCATAT
>OGIU01001197.1_pt1 | contig 12855 bp, 9 predicted proteins | sample 1571791 | NCBI WGS metagenome assembly OGIU01 (sample SAMEA2582104, study PRJEB24529) | metagenome | biome: Human gut stool | place: China | collected 2011
TGGAAATGAGACATAGGAAATACCCAGAAATCTCTGATTATTGTAATCACGAATTTTGCGAATAAACATCAAATACGGGGTACCTTCTGCATTAAATTCTCCTTTGTTGGTATAATAACAAGGCGCAATCCATTTTGAAATATCTTCTGAATCGTAAAAATTCTGATACCATGACTGGTCTTTTGCTTCTAAAGCAAATACCGATCCAAAAGAGTGATTATTATCGATCCCATCAGCAACGCTATACACACTGCCATCAACTCCAGCAATTATATAATGCAATTGATAATCAAAAAAGATATTTCGATAAAATGTAAGTGTATTCTCTACAGAGCGGATCCGCTCTGCATTTTCAGAAGAGTAGATTCCACATTCTCCTGCACGTCCTAAGTCTGATGAAACCTGCCTGTTGGTGCTGGAAGCTGCTGACAATTTGCGCATGGAATCTGTCAGATTTTCCAAAGCCATTTCATTCCGGTCCATATATTGCGCAATAATACCAGCTTCCTGATTGATCAAAATATCTCGGCTATTTTTAAATGTATAACGCATTATAAGAAAAACGCATAAAAAAAGAAAAATGATACTGATATAAATCAGCTTCATACGCAGATTGATCCGAAAACGATATTTTCTTTTTTCCATCCCGTTTCCCCCAAATAGTAAGATATTTTTAATTATTTTATTATGCTTCTACCTCATTTTTTTGTCAATATTACAAACAGCAGACCAAAAGAACGTTTATCAATACCTTCTTCGATCTGCTGTCTTATTCTTTTAAATTAATATTATCTTTTATTCATAAAGCGAATCCAATGTAAGCAGCAAAACATCCTCATCCGCCAATCCTGTCTTTTTCATAGAATTCTTTTAAGGATGCTAACTCTCTTTCTCTGCCAATAAACATAGAAATCACCTTTCTGCAAATTCGGTTTGTTTTTATTCAAATTGATTTTGTTAAAATTGATTTGAATAAAACATAACATATCATATGATATCTCGTAATCCTCTTTTAATTTTCCCTGACAGCGTGGTACAAAAATTCAGCTTCATCAAAAGAAGATGGACTATAATACACATCAATTCCATCACTAGCTTTTTCTAAAATGTAATACTCAAAAATAACCGTATCATCTTCATACACCTGTGCCGGGTATTCCAGATATACTTTGTTTTCCTCTTCATTTTTTACATTTGTTTCATTTGCCAGAAATCTATAGGTGTCCTCCGATTCATAATCAGAAATATCAATGCCATCCTCTGTCGCTTCAATCATTAATCGACCTGTTCCATAATCAGAAGTATAATGATATGTTCCAATCATTTCTGATAATTTTTCAAAATCCTGTATGTGTTTCTCTGTATTATCTGTCGTTTCTGTATGAACTACAATTTCTGTTGGTGTGACTCTTTCTATAACATCATCCTGCGTATCATTCAAGATATAGGTTACCTTGAAGTCGCTTCCTGAATTATTTCTGATGTACTCTGCCAGTTTCTTATTTTCACTCAAATCAACATAAACAAAATGTCCATATTGTAAATTGTCCTCTGCATACAAAAATTCAAGAGCAAACACATTATCCTCTTCAACTCCTGCATCCGCTGCATAAAAAACATGCTCTTTTCCATCCGCCTTTATATTTTCTGTCACATCCTCAGAAATAAGTTTTCTTATGCTATATCCATCGAAACAGCTATACGGATTTTTTATCAGATAAACCGTTAGTTTTTCTTTTTTTTTGTTATTTGTGCCATCACTCTGTAATTGCATATCTGCACTCAATACAATTTCACCATTATGAATTTCATACTCATAGTCTGTGATATTCCCAAAATTCATGCCACTTGTTGTATCTTGTACATCAATTTTTTCGTCCATATAATCTGAAAAATCCAGTTTCTTACCCGTGAGCGAATATTGAATATATTCCACCTGTTCCTGTGAGATAAAACCATTGTTTTTTGTTTCCTGTTCATCCATATATTGGAAAGAATATCTGGAATTTTGTATAAATCTAGCCAGAAATATATTTTTCCAATCTTCTCCATCTATAACAGTTTCATCAAAATCATGATAGCAGCATGCCAATTCTGTAATTGCGCCCCTCAAATCATCTCCAAGTTCAAAATCAGAAGGATACACATATTCATCAACATCCAACTTTTCATAGTCAAATATACTATCGTCTGATTTGTTGCTGTCTGTGCAGGCTGCAACCAACATCATTACTGCAAACACCAGACCGATTGTGAATGCTATTTTACAATTTTTCATAATATACTACCTCAACTTCACGATTATCATATCATGTGCAAAAACGGCACATGATTGACATTCATCGTTCGCCGAATGCATAAATGCATTCTTCTCATTTGCACTCCTTATATCCTAAAATCCTTCGTATCCTTCGACATGATATTCATGGAAATGCTGCACTCTGCCAGATGTTCATAATTGACTTCCAGCTTATAATCGACCTTGATGTCAATGTTGTCTTCTGTCTCATTCACTTTCACGTCTGTGGCATTGATTCCGACCAGCAGATTTCCAAACGGTGTGTTGTAGTAAGACATATTTTTCTTGTTTTTCTCAAACATCATATGCACATTGGTCACACCCTTTTTGGTGACATCCAGAAAATCATCATTCACTTTGATAACGCTTTTCGTCACGCCGTCAAAGCCTTCCTGCACTTCATCATACAGAATATAGTGCTTTCCATTTTTCTTATAGTAGTTTCCGGTTGTGATAATCTCCACCGGACCGTTATCCTGATCTTCTGCAAACTGTAAACCACTGATTTTCACAAGTACATCTTTTGTCATTTATGTAAACCTCTTTTCTGTTTCGCGTCATTGTCTTTTCAAGCCATATATTAGCGTGTTTCTTATAATTTAGCAAGCGTAAGCTTTTTGAAACATTGTTTTCTTATAAGTGTGCTGCTTTATTTTAGTTTTCAGCCAGCTTCTCCAGATACGGATTCAGCCATGAAAAATATTTCATTCTGACCTGATAGTCTCCTTCTGCCAGCACCTTCTCATACTCTTCTGTTGTCAGTACTTCACGCAGCTTTTCTCCTGCTTCCTTATCGACCACCTCATACATGCTGTCTGAAAAACACATGTTAGGATACATCACACACCACCAGTTATGTCCGTTTCCTTCTCCGATCACAATACGGAGTGCCTCGTAATCTCCCGCCGGAAATGTGTAACTTCCATAGTTTTTTACCGGAAACGAAGTGTGTTCCAGCTCCGCTGTCACATCATAGTCATAACCGTTTTCTGCGATTATCTCTGCTGCGGCTTCCTCAATTTCACCGAGGCTCTGGCGCACAACCAGCTCACATTCTTCCAGATTTTCCACATCTGTCAGTTTTTCCTGCATAAAACTTCCCACCGCATCACGCACTGCAAGCTTTAAGTTCTGGTCTGCCTCGCTGTCGCTGTTCGCCAGCACATGAAACCGCAGTACTTTGTCCGAAATCGTCTGCTGCAGTCTCGCCTGTCTTGTATACAAAATACCGCATCCCAATGCAGCGCACATCAGACTTCCAACTCCTATGTATCCGATCCACTTTTTTGCCATAATTCAAATCTCCTTTTCACTTGCCAAAAAATAGGCGTTTGCGAAACTCGCTCATAGAATATGTTATATTGCGAAAAATAAACAGAAATATAGTACCGCTGCGAGTGACACATAGCGGGAGCGTGTCTTGAATATTTTTGTTCATTTTTCGCAATCTTCATAACCTAAATTCGAGTTTCGCTCATCGACCTTCTATCCCTACATTGAATAATTCCCGAAAACTTTGCATTTATTCCGATTTCCAGTTTATTTTTACCAGATATTGGATTTTGATGTCTTTCTCATAAGCGGCAGGAGTGTTTTGATACTTAAAATACCATGTGCGGTTATCGGCGCCAAGATTCCGGTAACTGTTAGTAATATCGATTTCTTTCTCAAGTGCATGTGCAGCGATCGCATTCAGATAGTCCTCCATCCGGGTGTTGAGAAGCTGCTCTTTTTCACTTGCGGAAACTGTGCCGCTTAAGATTTCGCCTTCTCCGGTCACAGTCACTGTGACAATCTGCTCTGTCAGACCTCCGGCACCGATTTTTTCCGTTTCTTTGACTCGGCAGGAAGCTGCATCCACTTTCACATAAAGTTCCGGTGCAAGTTGTAAGGTATAATCATCCGCAAAGTTCTGTGTGAAGAATGCTGCACGTGCGGTATCCGTATCGACAAGCCCCACCGCCCTTCCACGTTTCCAGACTTCGTAGGCTGTAATCTGCGGTTTTCCGGTCATGACCGGCTGCTGTTCTTCCTCCTCTTTTTCCGTATCATCCCACACTGTCGCAGACTGCTCCTCCTTCTCGGTATCATCCTGCACTGCCCCGGACTGCTCCCCTTCTATATCCACAAAAGGAATATAAAGTGTCTCTAAGTGATTAGCGCGCTCCTCATAGAGCATGCCAAGCGTCGGGTACGCTTTCTGGTCAATGCCCGATGTGTTTTCCAGCAGTTCTTCCAGATAATTTCCAAACAGCACATCAAGTTCTCCCTCTGTCTGCGCCAGACGGTCACAGCTTTCCGTTGTCATCACATAAGCGTTCCACGGAACCTCTTTTTCCTGCTCCAGCATGGATAGCATATCTTCCACTTCCGCCTCTTTTTCCAGAAAAGACCTCTCAATGAGCACCACTTTCAAATGGTTGTAATCCACCTCTTTGTTTCCTGCATACTCATGATTCAGCCATACATTTTGGAAATCGTCCTGATCTCTGATATTCAAAAGAACCGGGAATGCCTTATCCTCAAGTTCTGCGACATTGCACCCCTGTAAGAAAAGACACCCAAACAAAAAACATACCAGCACCAGCACACGCACTTTTTTCTTATGTTTTTTTCTCTCTCCGGTCAGACACAACAGTACCGGCACGCCAACGACAAAAGGTGTTCCAATCTTCCACAGCAGGAATGTCACGCAGTCCAAAAACTGCTGATTTCTGTAAAACAGCACTGTCACGCCATACACCAGAAGAAGCAGAATGAGATACGGCAGCATCCTTTTTTTTCCTTCCAGATAACCGCCGCAGTCACGGATCACTTTTGCAGCCAGATTTCCACTGTAAAAAACCATGCTGTTTAACATCGCATACAGCGTAAAAAACCAGATGCTAAACATAAAAGCATCCGTTCTCTTCAAAAATCCGCCCGTCACCTGCACGCGGCTCATCATCGTGACCGCCGGAAATTTCATCTGAGCCAGTGCCTCGACGCCAAACAGCCCGATCAGGATCAGATACAGCACAGCAAATACTCCGCCGGAAAACCAGACCGCTTTTTCTGCTGCGCCAACGCATTTCCTGCGATCCGCAACATATTCTTTCAGAAACAGCACGATCGACACCATGGAATAACAGAACAGCACATAATAGCTACCGCTTAACACTTCTTTTCCATCCGCCATAAAAACCGGGCTCCAGTAGGCAGGCTTCACCTCCCTGCATGCCGCAAATAACATCAGAAAAAGCGGTATCATCAGAAACCAGAACAGTATCTCGTACACTCTTGCCCTGCCCTCGATCCCACCTGCCATTCCATAAAATGCGAGCAGTAATATCAACATCAGCACCAGATAAAAGCTGACGTTTTCCACAAGACCATTTAACATCAGCGTGGAAAACAGATACGCCGTGTACGAAGCCATAAGGATAAAATACAGAAAATATCCGCCCCAGAGCACATAACCGCATACTTTTCCACACTTCTGCTTCAAAAAGTCGGGATAACTTGTTTTCATGCCTTTCAACAGATATCTCAATAATTTCAAGTACAAAAATGTGGACAAAATCCCCGCCAGAATGCAAAAAATCCCGTCGCGCCCTGCCGTATCTGCAAGCATTGTCGGCAGTAGCAGCGTCCCCATTCCAAGAAAGTCATACGTCAGAAGGCGGAACACCTGTCTGCCTGAAATTTGATTGTTTTCTGAGAACATACTTCCCCCTATCTCTTCTAACATCTGCGCATTTTTTCATCAGATTTCCATTTATCTTAAGATAAAAACTTTTCTCAACCTATCTCTTCTTTGAAAACGTCAGCTTTGTCCGCTCTTTCGGATTTGCATAAATCGGACGTTTGCGCAGTTTCCGGAAAGGCTGCCGCCAGATAAAATCCCGCTCATCCTCATAGTCATTCAGATCTGCACCCACGAATGGCATGAGATATGGAATACCAAAGCTTGTCAGATGCGACAGATGTGTGAGTACCGCAAGCAGTCCGAGGAGCATGCCAAAGTAGCCGAGCCACGCACAGACCGCAATAAAAAAGAATTTCAGGATACGGAAGGCCGTGGCAAATTCTTCGTTCGGTATTGCAAAGGAACATAGCGCCGTAAAAGAGATGACGATCACCACGATCGGGCTGACCAGATTTGCCTCGACTGCCGCCTGTCCGATGATCAGACCGCCCACGATCCCGATGGTATTTCCCATTGCACCGGGAAGCCGCACGCCCGCCTCCCGCAGAAGTTCAAACGATAATTCCATGATAAGCACTTCCACGACTGCCGGAAAGGGGACACCCTGCCTCGCCTCGGCGAACGACAAAAGTAGTGTAGTTGGAAGTATCTGTGTATGAAAATTGGTCACTGCAAGATAAAATCCCGGCAGCGTCATTGCAAAAAAGGATGCCAGATACCGCAGGATCCGCCCGAAAGTTGCAATCTCAAAACGGCTGTAATAATCGTCACTGGTGCGGATAAATGAATTGTAGTCCGTCGGCAGTATCAGACCGATCGGCGAATTATCGCACATCACGATCACTCTGCCCTCTAATACCGCCATAGCCGCCCGGTCAGGACGCTGCGTTGTCTGAAACTGTGGAAATGGCGAATACCATTTTTTCTCTGCCAGCTGTTCTAACATTCCGCTGTCTAATATCCCATCGATCGTGAAATCCTGCAGTCTCTTTTCAATTTCTTTTACAAGTCCCGGATTTGCAAGATCCTCCACATACACAAGGTAGACGTTCGTGTTCGATCTGATCCCGGCTTTCAGTCCCCTCACTTTCACACGGGGCGAACGGATCCTTTTCCGGATCAGCGCCGCATTCTGCTTCACAGAATCGCAGAAACCTTCGTTAGAACCGCGGATTACTTTTTCGGAATCCACCTCTGTGATTCCCATATTCGGATAACCGCCATCCGGTATTTTCACTGCCCGGTCAAAACCGTCCACAAAAAGAATCGCCTCCCCGGTGAGCAGACCGCTCACAGCCTCCTCAATGGTCGGAAAATATGTTGCATCCGAAATTCCAAGCGCATTTTCCTGCAGTGTACAAAGGATCTCATCCCTTGTCAGTCCATTTAAGTATTTTAAAGTCTCTCCGAGTGCGGACGCTCCCATGTCCACGGACACTTCTATAAAGGTCAGATAACAGGCGGTATCCTGATTCCTGCCAAGCTTCATCTGCTTCTTTTTGATGTCCGCACAGTCATGAAAATAAAATTCCATTTCCACTATATTTTGCGTTAAATCCGTCGACACCGGACGCTTACTATTCTCCGACATTTGCAGTTTGTTTCCTTTCTATTTGTTTCTTCTATTAAAAAAACTGCCAGCAAAACTCCCAAATACAGTAAATAATTATGAAAGATGAACAAAAGCTTGAGAAGACACTGGGTGAGCCAAAATCGAACAAGTTCGATTGGTCCTTAGAAGGCAGGAACAACGCTATGTTGTGACTGGCTTCTTAGTACCGCTGTGAGCGACACGTAGCGAAAGCGTGTCTTCGAAAATTTTGTTCATTTTTCATAATATTCACAGTGAAGATTGGAGTTTTGCCGCTTAATTGTTTTAAAAAATACGAAAGAGGATAAGCAAAATGCTTATCCTCTTTCTAGTCTGTACGTTTTTCCATTTTTTATGCAGTTTTCCAGTCCTTTGGGCGGTCACTTCTTATTCCTGCTCCTGGATCATAGCCTTAACTGCGACTGCCTGATTCTTCACATGCTGGTGCATTGTCTCTGTCACCTGCATTTTGTTTTTGCGGACCAATCCCTCCACGATGTCTTTATGTTCTTTCATCAGTGTCGGGTAATTATTCTCATCCTTCAGATATTCTACACGATAACGGTACATCTGCTCACGGAGATTATTGAGCATGTTCACAAGCTTCGGGTTTCCGGTTGACTGATAAATAATATCGTGAAACTTCACATCTGCCTCTGCGATTTTTTTTACATTATCCGTCTTAGTGGATTCCTCAAACTCATGCATGGTCGCAACCAGTTCCTCTAACTGCTCCTCAGAAATCTGTTCGCATGCGATTTTAGCTGCAAGCTCGTCCAACGCTTCACGGATCTGAAGGACATCTTCCATATCCTTCTCCGTCATCTTGGCAACCTCTGCGCCTTTTCTTGGGATCGTAACGGCAAGTCCCTCCTGCTCAAGCATACGGATCGCCTCACGGATCGGTGTACGGCTGACACCAAGTTTTGCCGCAAGCTGCAGCTCCATCAACCGCTCGCCCGGTTTCAGTTCCCCTTTCAAAATAGCCTCTCTTAACGTGTTAAACACAACATCTCTCAGCGGAAGATACGCATCCATATTCAATGTTAAATCTTCTGTCATCTTTGATACCATGCCTTTCTACTTACGCGCGTTATTATAAATACTCGTTAAATATACCTGTTTTGCAAGACCGGAGGCTTTCATCGCCTCGTATGCCTCTACTGCCGTCGCTTCCTTGTCAAAAAGACCGAAAACCGTCGGACCACTGCCACTCATCATGGCATTCACAGCGCCATGCTCCATCATGTGATCTTTGATGTCTGCGATCACAGGATAAGCCGGGATTGTCACTGTCTCTAAGACATTTCCCATATCTGCTGCAATTTTATATAAATCTTTCTCTCTGATATCTGCCACAAGCCGGTCAATATCCGGGTGTACCATATCAGAGCCTAACTTCAGATTGTCATAGACGAACTTAGTAGAAACACTGATCTGCGGTTTTGCGATCAAAACAGGACATTTCACCATCGGCGGAAGCTTCGAAAGCTTCTCTCCTATGCCCTCTGCCAAAGCCGTTCCACGCATAATGCAGTACGGAACGTCTGCACCGATCTTCACACCGCGCTCCATCAGTTCTTCCCTTGTGAGTCCCAGATCAAAAATCTGGTTCATACCATATAACACTGCCGCTGCGTCCGTGCTTCCCCCTGCCATTCCTGCTGCTACCGGAATGTATTTGTGCAGCCATACATGCACGCCATCTTTTATCGCAAACTCATCCTGCAAAAGCTTTGCCGCTTTATAGACAAGATTGTTCTCATTCGTCGGCAAAAAAGAAAGATTCGTTTCCATCGTGATCTCACCGGAAGTATTCTTCGAGATCTCCAGCCTGTCAAACAAATGAATGGTCTGCATCACCATGCGGACCTCATGATAACCATCCTCTCTTTTTCGTACCACATCCAGCCCAAGATTGATCTTAGCCAGCGCCTTTACTGAAATATCCTTCATCGGTTAGTTTCTCCTTACCAAAATCGTCGCTAACACACATTGATTGTACTTAAAATAAAACTTGTTTTTTTTATGTTTTTTGTATACAATTAGTATCTTATCATTTTATGTCCAAAAGGTCAATCGGCACTAAACTTTTTTCTTTGCCAGTCCGATATAATTAACAGAACCATGGAAGGTTAATAACTATTCATTCAGGTGGCTGAACATTTTGTTTTCTGTAAAAACAAATGCATCCAGCTTCGCCAGACAAGGAGGATCATATGGCAATCAATTCCATTAACACTGTGACTGCTGCCGCAGCAGCATCTACACAGACAACAACAAAAACAGCAGAAAAGACATCCGAGATAACGAAAAAGGCAGATTCTTCCAAGACATCTTCCGGTGTCATTTATGAGAAGAGTTCTGACTCCAGGACAGATAAGGCTTCCAATAAAACAACAAGCAAGACCGACAACGCAGCGATCGTTGCAAAGTTAAAAGCTGACGCAGAGCAGCGCACTGCACAGCTCCGCAGCATTGTTGAGCAGATGATGACCAAGCAGGGGGTTGCGATCGGCACCGCAGATGATATGTGGAAATTCCTTGCAAAAGGTGATTTTACCGTATCAGCCGATGTGAAAGCACAGGCACAGGCAGATATCGCAGACGACGGTTACTGGGGTGTAGAGCAGACTTCCGACCGTATTCTTGATTTTGCAAAAGCTTTATCCGGTGATGATCCTGACAAGGCAAACGCTATGTTAGAAGCTTTCAAGAAAGGTTTCGAACAGGCAACCAAAGCATGGGGAGATAAACTTCCAGATATTTCCCAGAGAACCTACGATGCAGTTGTCGAGAAATTCAACAAATGGAAAAACGGAACAGAGGATGCTTCCACTGAGGCATAATTCATAAAAAAGACCTGCGTGTACCTATGTCATGCGAACATCATGACATTGTACACACAGGTCTTTTTCTTTTGCTTTTCAGCGGTTGAAAACTTACTATTATTCTCCTAAAAGCTTCTCAATGCTTGCAAGCTTGACGCAGACAACAAAGATGTCGATCGCAGTCGTAAGATCTTCCAGGCTTGGATAGGATGGTGAGATACGGATGACAGAATCATGCGGATCTTTTCCATATGGGAAAGGCGCACCCGCCGGAGTCATCACAACCCCTGCTTTTTTTGCTTTTGCCACAACATTTTTTGCACATCCATCCAGTGTCTCATATGTGATGAAGTATCCACCCTTCGGGCTGTACCAGCTTCCGGCTCCGAGTCCTTTTAACTCTCTTTCAAATGTATCCAGGATCATTTCAAATTTTGGACGGAGAGAATCTGCGTGCTTGCGCATATGCTCTGTGATTCCGTGGATATCTTTGAAGAAACGGACATGGCGCAGCTGGTTTACCTTATCATGGCCAATGGTCTGGATCTTCAACTGTTTCTTGATATCCTCTAAGTTGTTGGCAGAAGTTGCGATCGCTGCCACACCGGAACCAGGGAATGTGATCTTGCTTGTAGAACAGAATTTGTAAACCATATCCGGGTTTCCTGCTCTCTTGCATTCTTTTAAAATCTCGATCAGATGATCCTGGTTAATATCATATAAATGATGCACGCAGTATGCGTTATCCCAGTAAATACGGAAATCTTTTGCTGCCGGTTTTAATCTTGCAAAACGGCGGACCGTCTCATCCGAATAAGTGATTCCCTGTGGATTGGAATATTTTGGCACACACCAGATACCTTTGATCGCCTCATCTTTGCTCACAAGGTCTTCCACCATATCCATATCCGGTCCGGTCGGAAGCATCGGTACGTTGATCATCTCAATGCCGAAATATTCTGTGATCGCAAAATGTCTGTCATATCCCGGTACCGGGCACAAAAATTTTACTTTATCTAATTTACACCATGGAGTGTTTCCCATAACACCGTGTGTCATGGAACGTGAGATGGTGTCATACATAATGTTAAGGCTTGAGTTACCATAAATGATGATATTGTCCGGATTACACTCGATCATATCACCGATGAGCTGTTTTGCTTCACTGATACCGTCAAGTACTCCATAGTTTCTGCAGTCTGTACCATCATCACAGGTCAGATCAACACCGGAAGTCAGTACATCCATCATTCCCATGGAAAGGTCTAACTGTTCCTGCGATGGCTTACCTCTGGACATATCAAGTTTTAAGCCTCTCTGCTGGAATTTTTTGTATTCCGCTTCCAATCCTTCCTTCTCTTTCAATAACTCTTCTTTTGTCATTTCCTCGTAGGACTTCATCTCTAATTCCTCCTGCTTTTTAATATATGTAAAGATCCAATACCGGAAAAATGTGCTCTGCTCATCAGCCTGTGAAACAGAGAGCATCTCATGCCCGGAATGTTCTCTTACTCCTCTTCTGGCTCACCCTTGATCTTTTTGAAATATTCACGGATCTTCTTCTCGTAGCCGTTCTCACCCGGAACGTAGAACTTCCGGTCTGTCAGTCCGTCCGGCAGATATTGCTGCTCCACATAATGATCCGGATAATCATGTGCATATTTATATCCAACACCATGCCCCAGTTTTCCGGATGACTTGTAATGTGCATCCTGTAAATGAACCGGGATCGGCGCTGTTTTCGTATTCTTTACTGCTTCCATCGCATCGAAGATCGCATTGACTGCCGAGTTGCTCTTTGGCGCACTTGCCACATACGTGACCGCCTGCGACAAAATAATCTGTGCCTCCGGCATACCGATACGCTCAACTGCCTGTGCTGCCGATGTTGCGACAACGAGTGCCATCGGATCGGCATTGCTCACATCCTCCGCTGCGCAGATCATAATCCTTCTTGCGATGAACTTAATATCTTCCCCCGCATAAAGCATTCTGGCAAGATAATAAACTGCTGCATCCGGGTCAGAGCCGCGCATGCTTTTGATAAACGCAGAGACTGTATCGTAATGGTTATCTCCTGTTTTATCATAGCGCACCACACGTTTCTGGATACATTCACTAGCTACCTCAAGTGTGATATGGATTTTTCCATCATCACTCCGCTCCGTTGTCAGAATGCCAAGTTCGATCGCTGTGAGCGCTGCTCTTGCGTCTCCGTTTGCCACATCCGCAAGAAAATCCAGTGCCTCTTCCTCAATGACTGCATCGTAAGCGCCCATTCCTTTTTCCTTATCATTCACCGCCCGGAGGATCAGCGTCTTAATATCTTCCGTGGACAGATTCTTCAGCTCAAAAATAATGGAACGGGACAAAAGCGCTCCATTCACCTCGAAATATGGATTCTCGGTCGTTGCACCAATTAAGATCACGGTTCCGTCCTCCACAA
>OGIU01001200.1_pt1 | contig 12852 bp, 9 predicted proteins | sample 1571791 | NCBI WGS metagenome assembly OGIU01 (sample SAMEA2582104, study PRJEB24529) | metagenome | biome: Human gut stool | place: China | collected 2011
CTTGGATTTTTTTCGCAAGAGAGAATTGCTCAGGGCGGAATAACACTTTGCCTTGCGTATGGCCATGTCCTTTATTTTCGATGTCAATTTCACCTAATTGACAGGTCGCAATACCATCGTTTTTTAATGTTGCAGGAAGAATAATGCTATCCCCAATAAATTTAGCAATAGACAAATACTGAGGTGACCAATAGAGCGTTTTAGGTGTCGCAATTTGGAGAATTTTTCCTTCTTGAATCACTGCGATTTTGTCCGCATGACATAGCGCTTCATCACGATCATGGGTCACGAATACGGCAGAGGAACCACTTTGTCTCAATACCTGTAACATATCGTAACGAATTTGATTTCTCAGATGCTCATCTAACGCACTAAATGGTTCATCAAACAGGATGAGTTCAGGGCTTGGTGCAAGTGCTCGAGCAAGTGCGACACGTTGCTGTTGACCACCAGAAAGCTGATGGGGAAAACGGTCAGCTAAGCTGCTAATGCCCGTCAGTTTCATCACTTCTTCGATGCGTTGTTTTTCCTCTTCTGTTTTTCCTTTACCATCGCCTAAGCCATAAGCAATATTGCGATAAACATTTAAGTGAGGAAATAACACACCTTCTTGTACCACATAGCCTAATTTTCGCTGCTGGGTTGGTACATTGATATTTTCGTTAAAAATAGGTTGATTCTTTAACCAAATCTCACCGCTTGTTGGTTGTTCAAAACCAGCAATGCTACGTAACAAAGTTGTTTTCCCACAACCGGATGCACCGAGAAGAAACAGAATTTCACCTTTTTCTAATTGCAGAGAGATATTGTGCAGAACCTGGTGCCCATTAAAGGATTTATTCAAATTTTTAATGTCGAGTAATATTGTCATTTTTATCTTCTCGTTATTTAAAACCGTATCGTTTCAGTAAAAATACAGGAATGCCAGAAAATAGCACTAACATAATGGCATAAGGCGTTGCTGCCGCATATTGTGCATCAGAGGTATATTCCCATACAGCAGTTGAAAGCGTTTTAATGTCATTTGGAGTTAGTAATAGAGTTGCCGTAAGCTCTTTCATTAAGTTTAAAAATACTAAAGCAAAGGCGGCTGCAATCCCTGGCAACATGGCTGGAATAACTAAGGTACGGAAAATATAAAAGTTGCTACGCCCTAAGCTTTGCCCTACCTTTTCAATGTTGCTAGACATTTGTTCAAGCGAGCTACGCAAGGTGGTTTGTGCCATTGGAAGATAAAGCATAAAGTAGGCAACGATAACCATGGCAAAGGTTTGATAAAGCGAATACGCATAGTTGATGGTAAAGAAAACCAAGGATAATGCGATAACAAGCCCCGGTACAGCGTGAAGTAGATAAGGGATTCGATCAAGCCAAATCGTCAATTTACTGCGATAGCGCACTGCGGCCCATACCAATGGTAAGGCACAAATAACAGTAAGTGCTGCACCTAGTGTTGATATAGTCAGTGAGTTTGTGAAGGCGGTAAAAAATTCCCCAAAATCGACCGCGCCTTCAATGGAACTTCCCACTGCTAGCCAATAAATCAGCATAGTAATCGGCACACCAATACTGAGCACAAAAATGGTCATGAAAAAGCCAGTCACTAAAATTTGTTTTCCTGCTGAGAGTGTTTTTAATGGATAAGGGCGAATTACCCCTTTACCACTTTGATAGAGCGTTTGTGTGCCTCTAAAACGAATCTCGCCCATCACAACAAGAATACAGATCACCATTAACACGCCAGAAAGTAAGGCAGCGGTGTTGTTATTAAAGGCCATTTCATATTCTTGGAAAATAGCTGTGGTGAAGGTTTGATAATTTAAAATAGAAACCGCACCAAACTCTACCAACATATGAAGCGCAATTAATAATACGCTGCTACCGATGGCTGGTTTGAGTTGCGGAAATATTGCATGCCAAAATGTGTAAGCATGGCTTTTAGCCAGTGAAAGGCTTACTTCTTCTAAAGAGCGGTCGAGTCTTTTTAAGGTTGCCGCGACAGGGAGATAAGCAAGCGGGAAAGAACTCAGCGTCATAATGCCGATGGTTCCCCATAAGCCTTCCACTCTAAAAGTGAGGCTGATCCAAGTGAAACAACTCACAAACGCAGGAATACAAAGAGGGAGCGTCATGGCGACTTGGAAAAAGCCTTTTCCCCAAAAGCGATAACGTTCTAATAAAAACGCACATAGTGTGCCGAGGATAATGGCAAAAAGCGTGACAAATACCATTAAAAGTAGGGTATTACTGAGCAATTCCCACATTCTTGGGCGCCAAAGTAATTCAATACTGCGAGCTAATCCAACATCCGCAGCACGCTCAATAACATATAAAAAAGGTAATAATAATGGCAAACTAATCAGCACGATTAAGGCTATAAGCCAGCGAGGTGGGCGATTAGACACAGAAAATCCTTTAAAAATATCAGTGTAGAGTAAATAGTAAAAGGGCGTGTATTACACGCCCTATATTGCATAGCATAGCAAATTAAACTTATTTCAAACCAGCTTCTTCAATAAGTTTGTTTGCGTTGTCTTTGTCTTCAGAAGTGGTCGCTGAAACAACTGGCGCTTCTAATTTTGCATAAGGTTCCATGTTAAATGGAGAAACCACATCGGTACGAAGTGGGTATTCTGCACGTACTGAAACAAACGCTTCTTGTCCTTCTTTACTTGCTAAGAAATCAACGAATTTTTTCGCTTCTTCTTTATTTTTAGAGCCTTTTAATACAGCCGCACCAGAATAAGTCACTAATGCACCAGGATCTTGATGACGAATAAAGTAAAGACGAGTTTTGAGGTTATCTGCACCTTTTTCTTTCGCGAGTGCATACCAGTAATAGTTGTTAATTAACGCTGCCGGTACTTCACCATTTTCAACCGCTTGAAGGGCAACACTGTTTTTCGCATAAAGTTTGCCGTTTTCTTTTAGGCCTTTTAACCATTTTAGTGCGGCATCTTTACCTTTTAATTTAGTAATCGCAACAACTTGCTCTAAGAATGCACCTGAAGTTGGCACATAACCGATTTTATCTTTCCATTTTGGCGTTGCATAATCTAACACAGATTTTTCCATGTCTTTTTCAGATAATTTAGTATGATCGTAAACCACAACGCGAGAACGACCACTTAGCGCGATCCAGTCTTTTTTCGGTGCAATAGGCACACCTTTGTGTGCAGTTTGTTTAATAGTATCTGCAGAAAGTGGTTCTAATAAACCCGCATCAGAGAGAGCAGCGAAAGGTGCAGTTTGTTCAGAAAAGAATACGTCAGCAGGGGTTTTATCGCCCTCTTCTTTTAATTGACCAGCAAGTTGATCGCTTTTCGCACTGTTTAAGGTGACTTTAATGCCTGTTGCTTTTGTAAATGCATCAGCAACAGCTTTAGAACCTTCTTTATGTTGTCCGTTGTAAACGGTAATGTCGGCAAAGCTACTTGCTGAGAATGTAAGTGCGGCAGCGAGAGTCGCAATTTTGAAAGATTTGAATGTCATTGAAAACTCCTTGTTTTATGAGAATGAATGTTTTAATTAAGCCTGAATGACCCTTATTCTATTTCTAAACTCATTAAAATGCAAATAATTCTTAAATTCATTTGTAGCAAAGAAAAAAGAGAGCGGTTAGCTCTCCTTCAATATATTGATTGCTTTGAATTTTGTTTATAGTGTGGCTGGTTGGATGTAACCTAAGTTAGCTAATGTTTTACAGATAGAATCACATAATCCAGAACAATCATATTCTTCATCAATGAGTTTTTCGTTGTTGTTCATATCTTTGTAGCCATTTTGAATTAAATATGCTTTGAGTGACGAATTAAGCGCTGCTTTAGTTGTCGGTGTTTCCATTTGAGACATCACATAAAGATGGAGTGCATTTAAATTTTCAATTCCTATATTATACATATTACCTGCACTGATATATTGATTTGCACCTTCTAGCAAAGCTTGTGTATATTGAGTAAAGCGTTTTGGTATATAGGTTTTGTTATCTTCAAACGTATATGTTTGATAAGGTGTGAGAAAAACATTGATATAACCCAAGATAATTGCTAACAATACGGAAGAGTAAATTTCCTGTTCAGTGATATTTTCAAAACTTTTGTTGTTAGATACATAATCGGTTAATGATTTAATTGTAAAACTATCTACTTGATAGATAAAGTGTTCAAGTAATTTTTCTACGCCTTGATTATTGAATATATTGCTCAGATTATTTTCTTTGCCTTGATTAATGAACGTTAGTTTGTTTAATAAATCTGTCTTTATGTTCTCAGTGCGGTTAATGTTATCTTGTAAATGAGCATGGCATAGTAAACTTCTTCTAAATGCTACATCGTAAAGATAATCGAGGCATTGCTCACGTGCAACATAATCTGTTTCGGATAATTGATTGATCATGTCTTGTAAATGTTGTGGCATCCAAGAAATATATGAAAGTTGAAAATCCGTATCACCAATATAAGACAATTGATGTTGATGTAGACTATCAACAAATTGATTTAAATAGAGAGGACAATTGTGATATTCGAGATATTCATGTGCGACATAATGTTCATCTTTAGTTTGAATATCATCAAAGTTTTCAATTCGTTTTTGATTTTTAGATTTTTCAGACTCAATCGATTTAATTGCATCAGAGAATAATTGAACAACGGCTTTGCCACGACGAGTTTGCTCAGAGAGCGGTAAATTCTGAGTGTATTTATTCGCATAAAGCATAATATCACGTGCAACTTCGCGGCTTTTCCAACCTGGATAGGTGTTGTAAGAAATATAAGCAATACCATTTGGCGTTAAATTTTCACGACAAACCTCAAGGATTTTATCTTTCACATTATCAGGTACCCAAGAATAAATACCATGTACGATGATGTAGTCAAACATACCAAATTCAGGCGTAATATCGAGAATATTTTTTGTGTCTAAACGAACGTTTGTTAATCCCATTGATTTGATGATTTCATTACCTTGAGTAATTTGGCTATCTGCTAAATCAATGCCGACAAATTCAGTATCTGGATGATAAACCGCTTGAGAAATTAAGTTTCCACCAAAAGAAGAACCTAATTCTAATACTTTAGCACCTTTGAGTGCTGGAGGGGTTAATCCCCATAATGTTGCATTTCCTTCTAAAAGCGCAATGCTTGTATAAGAAAAGGGTTTTGAGTAGTATCTAAGTTCGTCGTAAGGGTTATTTTGCTCGGTCATAATCTATCCAGTTTGTCGCATAATTGAAGGCGTATATTATAGAGGGAATAGGGATGAAAACAAAGCGATGATTATTTCCCATGAAGTAGTAATTACGCTAGAATAACCGCAATTTTCACCAGCTTAGTATCCTCATTAGATAGATTTTCTTATATCAAAATTTCATATTCCATTCTATTTTCTTACTTCTCCCCACGTTGATTTTTCTCCATAATATCTGGTAGAAATTTCTAATAAGGACAGATATGAATATTCAGCAAATTATTAAACAACATCATTTAGAACTCTTATTTCAACAGGGCTCTTTTGGCATAGAGAAGGAAAGTCAACGTGTATATGTTAATGGCTCAATTGTGACAACACCACATCCGAAAGCCTTTGGTAATCGTTGCTTTCACCCTTATATTCAAACAGATTTTGCGGAAAGTCAGTTGGAACTGGTGACTCCGCCTATGAAAAAATTAGAGGACACATTACGTTGGCTCTCGGCAATTCATGAAGTCACCTTACGAACATTACCCGACAATGAATTTATTTTTCCTTTCAGTATGCCAGCCGGTTTACCGCCAGAAGATCAGATTAAGGTCGCTCAATTAGATAATTCAGAGGACGTGGCTTATCGTGAGCATTTAGTTCAATCTTATGGTAAATATAAGCAAATGGTGAGCGGCATTCATTATAATTTTCAGATTGAACCTAAGTTTATTGATGCCTTATTTCATGCGCAAAATGAAACACAAAGTGCGGTTGATTTTCAAAATGATTTTTACCTAAAAATAGCGAAGAATTTCTTACGCTATCAATGGATTTTGCTCTATTTGTTTTCAGCCACACCGACGGTAGAGGAAAAATATTTCAGAGACAATTCCCCCCTTAAACCGCATCGATATGTGCGGAGTTTACGTTCAGGGAAATATGGTTATGTGAATGATCCAAAGATCTCTGTCTCTTATGACAGTTTGCAAGAGTATGTTGAGACGTTAGAACGTTGGGTGAAATCGGGTGATTTGATTGCGGAAAAAGAGTTTTACTCAAGTGTACGTTTGCGTGGTGCTAAAAAAGCGCGAGATTTACTTGAAAAAGGAATTCAATACTTGGAATTCCGTTTGTTTGATCTCAATCCGTTTGCACCTTATGGAATGGAACTTGCTGATGCGAAATTCATTCATTATTTTATTTTGTTAATGGCATGGCTTGATGATACCGCTGATCAAGAGGGCATTAAATTAGGTAAAGCACGTCTTGCTGAAGTGGCATGGGAAGACCCAAGAGAACTGAGTGTTTATGCGGTAGAAGGGGAATTAGTCCTCCTTGAAATGCTTAAAATGCTCGAGCAACTCAATGTGAGTGATGAGATTAAAACGATTGTTAAAGACAAATTAGGGCAATTTGCGGATCCAAACCAAACGCTTTGTGCGAAAGTAGTCGCGGCAATTGAACAGGTTGGCAGTTACCAACAGTTAGGGGCAGATATCGCGCAATCCAATAAAGCAAAAGCCTTTGAACGTTTTTATGCATTAAGTGCGTTTGATAATATGGAACTGTCCACACAGGCGTTATTGTTTGATGCAATTCAAAAAGGATTAAAGATTGAGATTTTAGATGAACGCGATCAATTTATCAGTCTTCAATTTGGCGATCATTTGGAATATGTCAAAAACGGTAATATGACTTCTCACGATAGCTATATTTCTCCACTCATCATGGAAAATAAAGTAGTGACGAAGAAAGTCTTAGCAAAAGCTGGATTTAATGTACCGCAAAGTATCGAGTTTACTGATGTGAAAAGTGCGGTCGAAAATTTCCCACTTTTTGAGAATCGAGCCGTTGTGATTAAGCCAAAATCAACGAATTTTGGTTTAGGGATCAGTATTTTCCAACAAAGTGTAACGAATAGAGAAGATTTTGCAAAAGCAGTAGAAATTGCTTTCCGTGAAGATAAAGAAATCATGGTTGAAGATTATCTACAAGGCACCGAATATCGTTTCTTTGTGCTGGGTGATCAAACCTTAGCCGTCTTATTACGCGTTCCAGCAAATGTCATTGGAGATGGTGTACATACCGTTGCTGAATTAGTTGCGGATAAAAATGATCATCCTTTACGGGGTGATGGCAGTCGTACACCATTGAAAAAAATTGCATTAGGGGATATTGAGCAGTTGCAGCTTAAGGAACAAGGCTTAACCGTAGATTCTATTCCAGCGAAAGATCAACTTGTCCAATTACGTGCGAATTCCAATATTAGTACTGGCGGCGATTCTATTGATATGACGGATGAAATGCATGCTAGTTACAAAGAGATTGCTGTCGGGATTAGCAAAGCAATGGGGGCGGCAGTTTGTGGCGTAGATTTAATTATTCCTGATTTGAAACAGCCGGCAGAACCGAGTTTACGTTCGTGGGGTGTGATTGAGGCAAACTTTAATCCTATGATGATGATGCATATTTTTCCATTTAGTGGACAATCTCGACGATTGACAATGAATGTGATTAAAATGCTTTTCCCTGAATTGCCTTAATTTGGTTATCGGGCTTCATCAGTTGGTGAAGCCCGTTTTACATTCATCGTAATTAGGCTAAAATGGAGACAGTATTCACAATTCTAAAACGAAATTTAATGATAACTTTTACCTTAGAACCTCAAGAAAATGATCGTCTGCAATCCCTTTGCGGTGCATTCGATGAAAATATCAAACTGATTGAAAAAGAATTTAACCTCAATATTTCTCGCAATAACTTCACTTTTACCGTGAAATCAAATGATGAAAATCCAAAATCTCACCATGAACAATTAATTGATCGTGTGGCTAAATTAATCCAAACATTATATGTGGAGACTGCACCAATTAAAGGGAAAGTGAAAGAACTTGATTTAGAAGATGTGCATATTGCCTTGCAAGAGAGCAGAATTTTATCGCAAGAGGGAAGTGAGTCACGTAGTGAAAATCACGTCTATAGCACCACAATTAAAACCAAGCGTGGTTTGATTAAACCGCGTGGTGAAAATCAAATTCAATATTTGCATAATATTCTTACGCACGATATTAGTTTTGGGATTGGCCCCGCTGGTACAGGGAAAACCTTTTTAGCCGTAGCTGTGGCAGTTGAAGCATTAGAACGCCAAGAAATTCGTCGCATTTTGCTGACTCGTCCTGCGGTGGAAGCAGGCGAAAAATTGGGTTTCCTGCCCGGTGATTTAGGCCAAAAAATTGAACCTTATTTACGACCACTTTATGATGCGTTATTTGAAATGCTTGGCTTTGAACGTGTACAAAAGTTGATGGAGCGAAATGTGATTGAAATTGCACCATTGGCTTATATGCGTGGTCGCACACTCAATGACAGCTTTATTATTTTAGATGAAAGCCAAAATACGACGGTCGAACAAATGAAAATGTTTTTGACCCGTATTGGTTTTAATTCTAAAGCTGTGATTACAGGGGATGTGACTCAAATCGATTTGCCGCGCAGCACAAAATCGGGTTTACGCCACGCTATGGAAGTGTTAAGTAAAGTATCAGAACTAAGCTTTAACTATTTTGAGAGTAAAGATATTGTGCGACATCCTGTGGTAGCAAAAGTGGTGCAAGCTTACGAAGAATGGGAAGCTCAAGATGAAATTCGCCGTCAAGAAATCGCAGCGCAGCGTCGAGCTGAACGTGAGCAAAAAGTGCGGTCAGAAAATGAAACGTATTTAGGAGAATAGCATGGGCAATATGATTATTGATTTGCAACTGGCCTGTGAAAATACAGAAGGCTTGCCATCAGAAGCGCAAATTCTGCAATGGGCAACCGCCGCAGTGCAACCAGAAAGTGATAATGTCGAAATGACAGTACGTATTGTGGATGAAGCGGAGAGTCATGACTTGAATTTGACTTATCGTGGAAAAGATCGTCCAACCAATGTATTGTCTTTCCCTTTTGAATGTCCTGACGAAGTGGAATTACCGCTGTTGGGCGATTTGGTGATTTGTCGTCAGGTGGTGGAGCGTGAAGCTATCGAGCAAGAAAAGTCTTTAATGGCACATTGGGCGCATATGATTGTACATGGTAGCTTACATTTACTTGGTTACGATCATATTGAAGATGATGAAGCAGAAGAAATGGAAAGTTTAGAAACTGAAATTATGCAGGATTTAGGCTTTGCTGATCCTTACCTTTCCGAAAAATAATGATGATTTGGAGCAATTATGTATAAAGCCGTATTCAGCGATTTTGATGGTACCTTATTAACGTCGGATCATCGAATTTCGCCTAAAACCTTAGATGCACTTCAACGCATTACCAAACAAGGTATTCCATTTACACCAATCTCTGCTCGTTCACCGCTGGGTATTTGGCCTTATGCGAAACTCATTGAAAATTACAACATCATTGTGGCATTCAGTGGTGCCTTGATTTTAGATAAAAACTCTACACCTATTTATTCGGTAAAAATTGATCCCGCTGATATCCAAGCCATTAACAAAGTATTAGCAGATTATCCTGCACTAGGTGTTAATTATTATACTTATGATGATTGTGTCGCTCGCGATTTGAATAATAAATGGGTGATTTATGAACGTAGCGTGACAGGCATTCAGATTGATCCTTATGATGAAAGTGCGGTCTATTCTCCGCATAAAATTCAAATCATTGGTGAAACGGATGAAGTGATTAGTATTGAGCAAGTCTTGAAAGAGAAATTCCCACATTTAAGTATCTGCCGTTCTCATGCGAATTTCCTTGAGGTAATGCATAAGTCAGCGACGAAAGGTAATGCGGTACGTTTTCTTGAAGATTATTTTCATGTGAAGATGGAAGAATGTGTCGCTTTCGGTGATAACTTTAACGATTTAGATATGCTAGAAAGCGTGGGATTAGGCGTTGCAATGGGCAATGCACCGGATGAGATTAAACAGGCCGCGAATCGTATCACCGCTTCGCATAATGATGATGGGATAGCATTGATATTGAACGAAATCTTTCCTGAATAAATAAAAGGCGCTTTTTATGAAAAAGCGCCTTATTCATTATAGTGTGGCTAACGCAGCTTCATAATTTGGCTCATCTTTAATTTCAGACACCAATTCACTATGTAACACGTTATTGTTTTCATCTAAGACAATCACTGAACGAGCAGTCAAGCCCGCGATTGGACCAGTTGTGATATTTACCCCTAAGTTTTCATGGACTTCTTTATGACGGAAAGTAGAAAGCGTTTCTACGCTCTCAATACCTTCCGCACCGCAGAATCGTGCTTGTGCAAAAGGTAAATCAGCTGAAATGCAAAGTACCACAGCATTTTTTAAATTAGCTGCTTGTTGATTGAATTTGCGAACAGAAGTTGCACATACACCTGTATCAATACTTGGGAAAATATTTAAAACTTTGCGTTTTCCTGCATAAGTATCAAGCGTGACGTCAGTGAGTTCTTTATTGGTGAGCGTAAGTGCGGTCACTTTCTCTCCTTTTTGGGGAAAGTTGCCGCTTACTTCAATGGGATTACCCATCATTGTTACTTGAGTCATAAAAGCTCCTATTTTTCATTTCCTAAATTAAGCACTTTAACGAGTGCAGTAAAAAATTTGTCATTTTCTTGTGGTAAGCCAATACTGATGCGTAAGTGGTTTGGCATGCCATAACCAGCAATAGGACGCACAATGACGCCTTCACGTAATAATGCATCATAAATTGGTGCGGCCGGTTGTTTAAAATCAATGGTAATAAAGTTACCTTTAGATGGAATAAAGTCTAAACCATATTGTTGGCAGAAGGCCTCATAACGTTTCATTTCTTGGCGATTATTCTCAGCCACTTTTTCGACAAAGGCATCATCGTTCATCACCGCAATCGCACTGGTCAAAGCAAGACTATTACAGTTAAATGGCTGACGAACACGATTTAATAAATCTGCAATTTCAGGATTAGAGACCGCGTAGCCAATACGTAAACCCGCAAGTCCATAAGCTTTCGATAGTGAGCGTGAAACGATAAGATTCGGGTATTTTTCCAGTAATGCAAAAGAATTAACGCGTTCGCTTGGATGAGTAAATTCAGTATAAGCCTCATCTAATACCACGATCACATTTTCAGGCACTTTGGCTAAGAAGGCATCCAATTCTGCTTCCGTTAAGAAATTCCCAGTTGGATTGTTTGGATTGGCAATAAAAATCAGCTTGGTTTTATCTGAAAGTGCGGTCAAAAATCCGTTTAAATCATGCCCCCAATTCTTAGCTGGAATTTCTTTTGCGACGGCATTAATGGCTTTGGTCACTAAAGGGTAAACAATAAAAGCATATTGTGAATAAATCACTTCATCATGCTCACCCGCAAAGGTATGAGCAAAGAGCTCTAATAAATCGTTAGAACCATTGCCAAGGGTGATTTGGTTTGGTTGCACACCAAATTTTTTTGCAATAGCCGCTTTAAGCTCAAAACCATTCGCATCAGGATAACGAGTTAAATGATCAAGTTGGGCTTGAATGGCTTTTTTCGCACTTTCAGGAAAACCGAAAGGGTTTTCATTTGAGGCAAGTTTAACGATATTAGTAATGCCTAATTCGCGCTCGAGTTCTTCGATTGGTTTCCCCGCTTGATAAGGCGAAAGAGATTTTACGCCTTGATTGGCGACGTTGATGTATTGCATATGCTTTCCTTATAAAAACGAGCGGACCTTTCAGCCCGCACGTTGAGTTTAATGAATCAGATAATTAGCTATTTTCAGCTTCAAATTTTTTCATGAATTCAATGAGCGCTTGTACACCCTCTAATGGCATTGCATTATAGATAGAAGCACGCATGCCACCTAGCACTTTGTGGCCTTTTAAGGCTTGAAGACCGGTAGCTGTAGATTCTGCGACAAATTTAGCATCAAGTTCAGGATTGCCTGTCACAAATGTGACATTCATGGTTGAACGGTTTTCTTTAGCTACGACGTTGCGATAGAGTTTACTGCTATCAATGTAGTCATAAAGGGTTTGTGCTTTCACTGCATTACGTTTTGTAATTTCTTTTAAGCCACCGATTGCTTGAATATGTTTGAAGACCAATGAACAGAGATACCAAGCAAAGGTTGGTGGGGTATTGATCATGGAGTCGGCGTCACGTTGTGTGGCGTAATTCCAAATAGATGGGGTTGCTTGGCGAGCATGACCAATTAAATCATCACGAATAATCACGAGCGTAATTCCTGCGGGGCCAAGGTTTTTTTGCGCACCCGCATAAATGATACCAAATTTGCTAATGTCAATTTCGCGAGAGAGAACGTTAGATGACATATCGGCTACAAGCACTGCATTACCCACGTTCGGTACATCAAAAATTTCAACACCACTGATAGTTTCATTTGGGCAATAGTGAACGTAATCGTATTGTTCCGCAATGTCACTGAAATCAAGATTAGTAATGTGTGTGTGATCACCATTTTCCACAATGGTAATTTCATCAATTTCAGCAAAGTTACGTGCTTCTTTCGCTGCAGTTGCAGACCAGTGGCCGCTATTTAAATAAAGTGCTTTGCCTTTCTCACCGATTAAGTTCATCGGTAATGCCGCAAATTGACCACGAGCCCCACCTTGTAGGAATAACACTCGATAGTTATCTGGAATGTGATACACCTCGCGTAGATCTTTTTCTGCTTGAGCAATCAATTCCATAAAATATTTG
>OGIU01001202.1_pt1 | contig 12845 bp, 11 predicted proteins | sample 1571791 | NCBI WGS metagenome assembly OGIU01 (sample SAMEA2582104, study PRJEB24529) | metagenome | biome: Human gut stool | place: China | collected 2011
ACAGCGTCACCCGGATGCTCTATGGCCGCACCCAGCGCAACGAGCCCAGCCGCTTTTTGCGCGAGATCGAGCCGGAGTACATCGAAGAGACCCGCAGCCCGGTGCTGGAACAGCGTTCCCGTCTGGGCGGCTGGGGCAGCAGCTACAGCGACACCGTGCCCGGCGGCGCGTCCGGGTACTCCGGGCCTTCCGGCTGGGGCCGCAGCGCCGGGGGCTACGGTTCCGGCGGCTATGGTTCCCGCTCCGGCGGCGGTTACCTGAACCGCGAGTACAACGCCGGGGAGCGCAGCGGGTTCGGCTCCGGTTATGCCGGGCGGGGCACTTCCTCTTCCGGCTACGGTGCCGCCTACGGCAACAGCTCCACCCAGCCCAAGGTGCGTTCGGGCGGGTTCGGTGCCGGGTATTCCGGCGCGGGCACCGCAAAAAAGCCCATTAGCTTCACCGGTGCACCGGCGGCTAAGGCGGCGCCCGCAGGCTCCAAGCACTACGAGCCGGGCGATGTGGTGGAACACAAGGTCTTTGGCCGGGGCACCGTGCTCAAGGTCAAGCCTGCGGCCGGAGACCAGATCGTGGAGATCAACTTTGAGAAAGTCGGCATCAAAAAGACCATGGCCAATTTTGCGCCGCTGACCAAAATCACAACGGAGGAATGACACAAAAATGATGACAGTTCGTTTGATCGCCCATACCCCGGAGCCGGAAAAGGTGGTGGCGGCTGCCGCCAAGCTGTGCTACTCCGACGCCCACATCACCGACCTGCTGGACGGCCTGACCGAGGAAAAGACGGCAAAGTTCCTGACCATGCTCAGCGATCTGGGCCACGCCAGCCCCATCGAGCACGCCAGCTTCACCTTTGGCATCGAGGGGGTCAGCCGTACCTTGCTGGCCCAGATCACCCGCCACCGCATCGCATCCTTCAGCGTGCAGAGCCAGCGCTATGTGCGCCTGGACGATTTCCGCTATGTGGTGCCGCCGGAGATCGAAGCCATCCCGGAGGCAAAGGCGGCTTTCCTTGAGAGCATGAACGAGGACGCCAAACGCTACCTTGACCTTGCCCACAAGCTGGAAGAGGGCCACACCGCCCGCCTGATGGCCGAGGGCATGCCGGAAAAGGCAGCCCGCGCCAAGGCCAGCAAGCAGGCCAATGAGGACGCCCGCTTTGTGCTGCCCAACGCCTGCGAGACCAAGATGGTGGTCACCATGAACGCCCGCAGCCTGCAAAACTTCTTCCACCTGCGCTGCTGCAGCCGCGCCCAGTGGGAGATCCGCCAGCTTGCCGAAGAGATGTTCAAACTGGTGTACCCGGTGGCACCCCACATCTTTGCAAAGTCCGGCCCGGCCTGCGTGAGCGGCCCCTGCCCGGAGGGCAAGATGTGCTGCGGCAAAACCGCTGAGGTGCGCGCAAAATATGCCGCCATCAAGGAAGGTGCCGCCGTATGAGCAAGGGCAAGCTGATCGTCATCGAGGGGCTGGACGGCAGCGGCAAGGCCACCCAGGCCAAGCTGCTGGCCCAGCACCTGGCCGGACAGGGCCTGCCGGTGCGGGAGGTCACCTTCCCGGATTACGCCAGCGATTCCAGCGCCCTGATCAAAATGTATCTGGCCGGGCAGTTCGGCTCAAAACCGGACGATGTGAACGCCTATGCGGCCTCCAGCTTTTTTGCGGTGGACCGCTATGCCAGCTACAAGACCGATTGGGGCCGCTTTTACGAGGAGGGCGGCGTGGTCATTGCCGACCGCTACACCACCTCCAACGCGGTGCACCAGTGCTCCAAGCTCCCGCCGGAGCAGTGGGAGGAGTTTTTGCACTGGCTGTTCGATTACGAGTTCCATCTGCTGGGCCTGCCCGCACCGGACAGCGTCATCTACCTGCAGGTGGACCCGGCGGTCAGCCAGCGGCTGATGACCGCCCGCTACCACGGTGACGAGAGCAAAAAGGACGTGCACGAGAAAGATACCGAGTATCTGGCCCGCAGCCGCCGCGCCGCCGAGTATTGCGCGGAGCATCTGGGCTGGACCACGGTGCACTGCACCCACAGCGACGCCATGCGCAGCATCGAGGACATCCAGGCCGAGGTGCAGGGCATCGTGCTGGGCCAGCTGAAATAATTCAAAGCAAAGGCAGGTGCATCGGGAGTTTCTCTGAGGCAACTTCGCCCTCTCCGTCATTGCTTCGCAATGCCACCTCTCCCAAAGGGAGAGGCAAGAAACGTTGCGGTCAGGTTCTTGGCTCCCCCTTTGGGGGAGCTGTCACCGCAGGTGACTGAGAGGGCGAGCCTGCTGACCGATCATACGCCCGGCTGACAGGCCGGACACGCACATAAAATACGATAAGAGGGGGCATCCTGACAGATGTATCGTTTGATGCAGCCATCCGACAAGGCGGCTGTGCTGGCGCTGTGGCAGCGCGAGCGCGGCGAGTCGGAAGAATTTGCGGCCAACGCCGTGGAGCGTTTTGCAGGGCAGCAGAATGTCTATGTGGCCGAGGAAAATGACGCCATTGCCGCTGTGGCACTGGCGGTGCCGGTCACGCTGCAGGGGCGGCAGGGCAGTTACCTCTACGGCCTGTGCGGACAGGGCAGTTTGATCCTGGCCGGCCTGCTGGACTACCTGTGCGCGCAGCAGAAGCTGCGGGGCGCAGGCTTTACCGTGGCCGTGCCCGCCACCCCGGAGCAGGCCGCTCTGCTGCAGGACAAGGGCTTTGCCCGCGCCTTTGCATTGCGCTGCCTGCCGCGGGAGGTGGCTCGCAACCTGTGGAGCCAGGCCGAGTTTGACAGCGTTACCGCCAAGAAGCTGTGCGAGCTGCGGGAGAAGTTCTGGCCCGATACGGTGCAGTTCACCCCGGAGCGCATGGCCGTGGTGCTGGGTGACCTGTATTCCCGCGGGGCCACCATCGTGGCCAACGAGCGGGGTTACGGCGTGTACTTCCGCAAGGAGGACACCCTGTATTTCGTGGAGCTCATGGCCGAGGACGACCGCGCCGCCGAGGTGCTCATGGAAGCCGCCCGCGAGAAGGAAGTCATCGTGGAAAAGGCTGTCATCACGGTGGGTGCCGCCCAGTCCCTGTTCCTGGGGGAGGGCACCCGGCAGGAGTACGGCATGATCCGTTTTGACGGTGAGCCCTTTGACGTATCGGAAAGCTATATGCGCCTGATGCTGGAAGGCTGAGACGCAGAAAAACAACAAAGGAAGGTGCGTATGGCACACAAGGAGAAACACACCGCCCCGAAGAAAAAAGGCGGTGCCGTGAAGATTTTGCTGGCAGTGGTACTGTTGCTGGTGCTGGCCGCCGGGGCAGCAGGGGTGTTTGCCTACAACGAGATCCACGGCAACGGAAAGCCCGGCACCGAGGTTACTGTCAGCATCCCCCAGGGCAGCGGCGTTGCCGCCATCGCGCAGGAACTCAAGGACGCGGGCGTCATCCGCTCGGCCTACCTGTTCCGCTGGTATGTGGGGCACAAGGGGGCCGCGGCAAAGCTGCAGTACGGTGATTTTACCCTGCAGACCGGGGCCAACGCCTACGATGCCATCATCGCTGTCCTTTCCCAGTACGCTAAGGCAGAGACCGTGCGTCTGACCTTCCCGGAGGGCACCACAGCCATCGCCATTGCCCGGAAAATGGAGGAAGCCGGTCTGTGCAGCGCCGAGGACTTTCTGAAGGAAGCCAACGAGGGCGATTTCAGCGCGTACACCTTCTGGCAGTATGTGCCGGAGGACAAGGACGCCCCGGACCGCTTCATGAAGTGCGAGGGCTATCTCTTCCCGGAGACCTACGAGTTTTTGAAGGACGACACCGTGCACAACTATGTGGCAACGTTCTATGCTCAGTTCGACGCGCAGATCACCGATGCGATGTATGCGAAGCTCAAGGAGCAGGGCATGACCCTGAACGAGCTGGTCACGCTGGCCTCCTTTGTGCAGGAGGAAGCGGGCAACAGCCAGGACTCCAACGTGGCGCAGGTGTTCCGCAACCGTCTGGCCGAGGGCTCGCCCTATCCGAGGCTGCAGAGCAACACCTCCAGTTACATCCAGAGCGATGCCGACAACAATTACCTCTGGAACTGGGTGGCCCCCTACTACGGCGGGTGGGACAATATCCCGGAAAACATCGTAAAAGCGTATGATACCTATCATACGGACGGCCTGACCCCCGGCCCCATCTCCAACCCCGGCATCGCGGCCATCCGTGCGGCGCTTGCCCCGCAGCCCGACGATGAGGCGAAGGACGCCTATTTCTTCGTCACCGACCTTGCCGGTCACTACTACTACGCCCGCACCTACGCAGACCATCAGAAAAACTGCGATGAGGCGGCTAAAGTTAATAAAAGTATGAAGTAAAAGAGGAATACCATGTTACAGATACCGGAACTTCTGGCCCCGGCAGGCGACCTCGAGCGTCTGCGGTATGCCATCAACTACGGCGCGGACGCCGTTTACTGCGCTCTGCCCGAGTTCGGGATGCGCTCTGCACCCACCAACTTCACCCCGGAGCAGCTGAGCGAGGGCGTCATCTATGCCCACGCCCGGGGCCGCAAGGTCTACCTGACCATGAACACCCTGCCCACCAATGAGGAAGCCGACCGCCTGCCGGAGGCCATCAAGGAGGCCGCCAAGGCCGGTGTGGATGCCTTCATCGTGGCCGACCTGGGCGTGCTGGATGCCTGCAAGACCGTTGCCCCGGACATCGACGTGCACATGTCCACCCAGACCGGCATCACCAACTGGGCCGCTGCCCGCGCCGCCTACAACATGGGCGCGAAGCGGGTGGTGCTGGCCCGGGAGATGACCCTGCAGGACATCGCCACCCTCCGCGACAAGACCCCGCCGGAGCTGGAAATCGAGGCTTTCGTCCACGGCGCCATGTGCATGAGCGTCTCGGGCCGCTGCCTGCTCTCCAACTACATGGCAGGCCGCGACGCAAACCGCGGCCAGTGCGCCCAGCCCTGCCGCTGGAAGTACTATCTCAGCGAGGAGACCCGCCCGGGCCAGCTCTATGAGATCGGCGAGAACGAGAACGGCAGCTACATCCTGAACGCCAACGATCTGTGTACCGCGCCCTTCCTCGACCTCATCTGCAACGCGGGCGTGGACAGCCTCAAGATCGAGGGCCGCGCCAAGACGTTCTACTACGTCGCCAGCGTGACGGCGGCCTACCGCCGCGCCCTCGACCAGTATCTGGCCGACCCGATGAACGAGAACTTCGAGCTGCCGGAAGAGGTTTTGGATGAGCTGACCCGCACCAGCCACCGCCACTATTCGCCCGGCTTCTACTTTGGCCGGGAGCAGGCCCGTCAGGCTACCGACAGCGCGACTTACATCCGCGAGTGGGAGTTTGTCGGTACGGTAGACGGCTGGGAGAACGGCGTCGCCAGCTGCCAGCAGCGGGGCAAGTGGAGCCTCGGCGACACGCTGGAAGTGCTCTGCCCGGATGGCCGCAGCATCCCGCTGAACCCCGCGTGGATCAAGAATGAGGCCGGTGAGCTGGTGGAGTCCACGCCCCACGCGATGGAGCGCTATACCATCCCCACCCCGGAGCTGCCGCCGATGAGCCTGCTGCGCCGGAAAGTCTGAAAAAACTGCGAATCCAGCGGATGTTTTAGAGCGATAGAAAAAGAGGGTCTGCTATGAGCAATGCGGTAAGCAGCAAGATAACCGGAAAAGAATATCCGCTTTCCAAGATATTCAGCTCGGATTTTGAATATCATATTCCGGGCTACCAGCGTCCTTATGCGTGGACAGAAGATGAAACTGGCGATTTATTCAATGATCTGTATGGATTTTTCCAGACGGAGAACACAGAAAATTTCTTTCTGGGCAGTATCGTCCTGATCAAGGACGAGCAGGACCGATACGCCGATGTCATTGATGGACAGCAGCGCCTGACCACATTGTCTATCCTGTTTGCAGTTCTGGCTGATACATTTGACAACGAAGACTATAAGGTGGACTGCAAAAAATATTTGCAGGAGAAAGGCAATGTGTTGGAGGGGATCGAGGCCCAACCGAGGCTATTTCTCAAGGAAAAGGATCAGCCATTTTTCCATAAGTACATCCAGAACATTCAGCTGGACGCATTGGGGCAGTTGGACCCGGCGCTGTTGGACACCGAAGCAAAGCTGCATATCCAGAAAAACTGCGCTGTGCTTCGCAAGAGTTTTGCTGAAATGTTCAGCAATGACGATGACAGGCTGAGATTTACACAGTTTTTGCTGACCCGCTGCTATCTGGTGGTCGTTTCGACGCCGAGTCAGGAATCAGCGTTCCGTATTTTTACGGTCATGAACAGCCGAGGCCTCGACCTACTGCCGACGGACATTATCAAATCCACAGTTATTGGCAGCCTTCCCAAAGAAAAGCAGCAGGAATATACGGAAAAATGGGAAGGACTTGAGGAGTTGACCGGACGTGACGGGTTCAACGAGGTATTTACGCATACCCGGACCATCTTTGTAAAAGAGCGCCAGAAAAAGACCCTTCGGGAGGAATTTGAAGAATATATTTTGAAGACAGTATCTCCGAAACGACTGATCGATGACTATCTTGTACCCTATACGAATGCTTACGTTCAGCTAAAAAATTGCGAGTTCACTGCTACACATCATGCGGACGAGGTAAACGGTCTGCTTTTCTGGCTGAACAAGACAAACAACTCCGACTGGATGCCGCCTGCTATCAAATTTCTCGCAGAGCACCCGAATGATTCGGAATATGTTCTCTGGTTTATCCGAAAGCTGGAAAGGCTGGCATCTTATCTGCTTGTGACAGCGCAGGACGTCAACCATCGTGTGGACCGGTACAAATGGCTTCTGGTGGAGATGGAGGGTCGGCCCGACAGCACATTGACCTCTCCGCTGAGAAACATTGAGCTTACGGATTGGGAAAAAGAACATTTCCGGCAGACACTGGATGGCGAGATTTATACGATGACAGCGCAGCGCCGCAACTACATCATCCAGCGGCTGGACTCTTTCATGAGTGACGGTGGAGCATCGTACAATCAGAAGCTCTTTACCATCGAGCATGTCCTGCCGCAGCATCCTCCCGTCCATGGAAGTTGGCCAGAACTTTGGCCGGATGAGCAGGAGAGGATGTACTGGCTCAACCGTATCGCAAATCTCGTGCCGCTGACCCGGCAGAGAAATTCTGCGGCACAAAATTATGGCTTTACGACCAAAAAGGAAAAATATTTCCAGTCCAAAGGCGGCACGAGCTCCTATGTCCTCACAACGCAGGTTATCAATGAACCAAAGTGGACACCTGATGTTGTGAAAAAGCGACAAGAAACGCTGAATGAAGTCTTTGCAGAAAAATGGGAGCTGAGTCCCTCCCGGCAGAGTGAAACGGACGAAGGCCTGTTTCTGCTGGCTGGTCGCGGGAGCAGCGCTATGGGGTATCCCATCGATAAAGACTGTTTTCTGGTATTGAAGGGCAGCCGCATTGCCCCGGATGTGACGAGTGGATTGCCCCAGAACTATGTGGAACAGAGAAAGACTCTGCTGGAGATCGGTATAGTACAGAGTAACGTATTTACCGAGGATCACGTATTCACCAGCGCCTCTGCTGCGGCATCTATTATTCTTGGCCGTTCGTCCAATGGCCGCAGAGAATGGGCCAAGCTCGATGGCCGCACGCTGGCACAATCTGGACACTGAAAACCACATCATAACGCAAAAGCGCCCTCGTCAGTGCATTTCTGACGGGGGCGCTTTTGTCTATAAAGATTATTCCGGCTTGACCTGCAGCTCCTGCTCGCAGTAGATGCAGCGATACTTGCCGTTGGAGCTCAGCTCGAAGATCTGGTCGCACTCTTCCTCGATGGAGGAGATGCAGCGGGGGTTCTTGCACCGCACGATGTTGACCAGACGCTTGGGGGGCTGGGGCTTTTCCTTCTTGACAGCCTTGCCGTTCTCGATGACGGTCACGCTGATGTCGGGGTCAAGATAGGCCAGCACGTCGAGGTTGAGCCAGGAGGCGTCGCCCTCCACCTTGATGATGTCCTTCCGGCCCGACTCTGCCTTGTGGCTGCGGGCGTTCTGGATGAGGGCCACACTAGAGGTGCGGTTGCCCTTGATGCCCAGCAGGTCCATCAGGCCGATGGCCGTGCCTGCCTTGATATGGTCGATGACGATACCGTTCTGAATTTCATCAATGTTCAGCATCTCAGTTGCCCTCCTTTTCGGCCTTGGGGTCCTTGAGGCCCAGCAGTGTCATGATCAGCGCCATGCGGATGTAGACGGCGTTCTGCACCTGCTCAAAGTAGGCGGCGCGGGGGTCGTCGTCCACGTCCAGCGTGATCTCGTTGACACGGGGCAGCGGATGGAGCACGGCCATGTCGGGCTTGGCAAGGGCCATCTTCTCTTTGGTGAGGATATAGCTGTTCTTCAGACGGACATAGTCTTCCTCGTTGAAGAAACGCTCCTTCTGGACGCGGGTCATGTAGAGGATGTCCAGCTCGGGCATGGACTCCTCGAGGCTGCGGGTCTCCTTGTAGGGGATGTGGTTGGCCTCGAGCACGTCGGTGATGATGTAGTCCGGCACCCGCAGCTCCTCGGGGCTGATGAGGACGAAGCGGATGTTCTCACAGCGCGCCATGGTCTTGATGAGGGAGTGGACGGTGCGGCCAAACTTGAGGTCGCCGCACAGGCCGATGGTCAGGTCGTTCAGACGGCCCTTGCGGCGGCGGATGGTCATCAGGTCGGTCATGGTCTGGGTCGGGTGCTGGTGTCCGCCATCGCCTGCGTTGATGACAGGGATGCGGGAGTACCGGCTGGCCCGCAGCGGTGCGCCCTCCTTGGGGTGGCGCATGGCCACAATGTCGGCGTAGCAGGAGACGACGCGGATGGTGTCGGCCACGCTCTCGCCCTTGGATGCACTGGAGACAGTCTCGCTCGGGAAGCCGAGGACATGTCCGCCGAGGTTCAGCATCGCGGCCTCAAACGAAAGACGGGTGCGGGTGGACGGCTCGTAGAACAGGGTGGCCAGCTTTTTGTGGGCGGCCACGTCCTGATAGGCAGCAGGGTCGGCGCAGATGCGGTCGGCCAGGTCCAGCAGAGAGGCGATCTCCTGCTGACTGAAATCCAACGGATCGATCAGATGACGCATATTTTTTTGTTTCCCTCCGTCAAAGAAGCTTTCGAAGAATCGAGAAGTCGAAGAAGTTCGTGTAGTAGCTCAACGAACGCATGACGGGATGGCAGAGCCGGTTGTAGCATATCTCATCCAGCAGCAGCATGGCCTCGCCCGGGGCCAGACGCATGGCGGCCCGGATGGGCTCGTCGCCGCAGCTGGCCTTGAGGTGGGCCACATTGGAGGCTACCTGCTGGCGGCACTCCCGCTCCAGAACATCGAAGATGTCACCCGACAGGTCGATGCGGGTGTAGTCCCGGTTCCCAAACAGGGCGCGGGGCAGGTAGTCGATGGAGTAGATGACGGGGGTGGTGTCGGCGAGGATGCGCTTCTTGATGCAGATGACATCGTCGCCGGGCTCGATGGCCAGATCACGGGCCAGCTCTTCGCCTGCGCGGACGGGGTAGATCTGGATGCCGTCGGCGTGGGGGTAGCTGCCAAAGCTGCGGATGAGCGGGTAATACTCCAGCTTCTGGTCCAACCGGCTGCGCAGGTTCAGGACACTTCGGTTGACCACTGTGCCGATGCCGCGCACCCGCTCGATGTAACCCGCACGCTCCATCTCGCTCAGCGCATCGCGGATGACGGTGCGGCTGACGCCGAGTTCGGCGGCAAGGTCTACCTCAGCGGGCAGACGGTCGGTCTGTGCATAGCGGCCTGTGCGCAGTTCCTCCAGCAGAGCGCTGACGATGCGGTCGCTGATGACAGCACCACCCAGGCGGCTGGAAGGGGATAAGCTGGAATCTCTCATGGTTCGTTTCCTCCGGTACACGGGCAGGGCGGCCCTGCCTGGACTTCCGAAAAAGCTGTGCCTGAGCACAAAAACTCTTTCTGCAAATATTATAGCATAAATTGACAATGATTCAAACGGCATTTATACTGGAATCAGCCGGAAAGTATGATTTTATTTTGGAGGGATAGAGCAAGAATGGAAGTTCTTCTGCACAAAGTGTGCGGCCGGCCCGCAAGCCGCACCATGACCCTGCGCGCCGCCGGGCCGGAGGATGCCGCCGCCTTTTACGCCTTGCAGAACGAGGTGCGGGCCGCGATGCCCCACCCGGAGCAGTTCGTACCCGACACGCTGGAAAACATCGCCCGCTACCTGAAAGAGGACCTGTGCATCGGAGGGTGGGACGGCGGGCGGCTGGGAGCCTACTTTATCCTGCGGTACTGCGGGCAGGACGCGCACAACTACGCCGCCTTTATGGGCATCCCGCGAGAAGAGTGGGACGGCTGGGTCAACGCTGACAGCGCCATCGTCCACCCCGACTACCGGGGCAACGGTCTGCAGCGGAAGCTGCTGGAAGCGGCGCTTACCCTGCTCCGCCCGGGCATCGTGGGCATCGGGGCCACCGTCAGCCCGGAAAATCAGTACAGCCTGAACAACGCCCTGGCCAGCGGCTTTGAGATCGTCTGCCGCCGGGAGATGTACGGTGGGTATGACCGGTATCTGCTGGCGAAGAGGCTGTAAAAATGATACAGCTCCGCCTTTCTCCGGAAAGGCGGGGCTGTTCTTTTTTTGCTATGCCGAAAAAAGTCATACTATTCATGAATCTACGCTGATATGTCATGAAAAGGACTTGACAAAAATATAGGGGGGGGGGGGTAGAATAAATTCGGCGGATTCCCCAAAAAATCAAAAAAGGAGGTAAATATCATGCGAGGAAAACGAATACTCAGGCGGGTCGCGGCCTCGGCTGTTGCACTGAGTATGGTGGCATCCTTGTCCGCTCCGGCGTTTGCAGCCACATTCAATATCTCAAATGGCAGGCTTACGATCAAGGCTGACTATAACGGAATCACGGTCAGGCAGGAGGGCATGGATAGCGCGAGCAGTATTGGCCAGGATGAAGAAATCATCATTGAAGGTACCTATGGAAGCTCCAATAGCTCTTCGTGGTCAAGCAGCGGAAGCTCTTCGTGGTATCCTTCCAGCGGCTCAAGCAGCGGAAGCTCTTCCGGCAGTTCCAGCGGCTCAAGCAGCGCTTCGTATCAGTCGCAGGATGAGGAGGAAACAGGGGTTTCTTCTGACTCCGAAAGTAAAGCTGTGAATGGAGAAGCATCCGCTTTGGCAGAGGCACCTGCCAGCGCTTCCAGCTCTGCTTCAGCGAAGGGCAATACGTTCTACAGCACTGCAGGCGACCGTTCCGCTTCCAGTAATGTGGAGGGATTAGACTACGGGGAGAATGACAGCGGGGGGAGTTGGTCCCGCAATGGCGTCATTGAGATCATTTCCAATGCGGCCGCAGAGATCAAGCTGACTCTGAAAAACGCGATCATCAATGCGACAGGCGATGAACATGCTTATGGCCATGAAAGTAACGCGGCAGCTATTGATATTGTAGGCAAAGGCAACGTCACGATCACGATCGAGGGCAAGAATGAGCTTGGCGGTGCAGGCAAAGCTGCCGGCATCCAGAAAAACTATTCTTCGGTCTACCCCGGCGCTCAAGATGATGGCAAACTGACGATCACGGCAAACAATAACGATCAGAGGCTTACCGTAAGAAGCGGCAACCCGAACACGATCGCCGCCATCGGTGGTGGGTATGATGAGGGTGCCGGCATCTATTTTGGCACGAAGAATATCGAGATCAACAACGGTACGATCATTACCGAAGGACGCATCGGCGAAAGTTCGGGCAGTCCGTGGGGCGGTTACAGCACAGTCGGCGGTGACGCAGAGGATATTGTGATAACCGGCGATGCAGTGGTCAATGCAAATGGTGGCATCGGCAGTGCTGGGAAGAATGGATCGCATGGAAAGACATCCATTAAAATTTCCGGCAATGCAAAGGTGTCTGCTGTTTCCAACGACGGCACTGCTGCAATCGGCGGAGGCTCGGGCAACACTGCAGGCGTTATCATTGAGGGCAATGCGAAGGTGGACGCGAAAAACGTCAACGGCGGCCCGACGATCGGCAATGGCGGAGATGTCTGGAACAGCTCGGAAGGCTCCGTTACCATTTCCGGCACACCTGAGATCAAATCCGACGGATTCTTTAACAAAAACAATCTGAAGGACAATGCCAGTGCGGGAACCGTGCTGGAAACTGTGCAGAATGGCAAGCATGAGAAGCAGCAAAAAGGCGATGACAATAGCTGGACATGTGCTCATGAATGGGGAGCCGACAAGGTCGTCGCCCCCACCTGCGTAGATGAAGGTTACACAGAGTATACCTGCTCGCTGTGCAGTGCAACCAAGCGGGAAGGTATAAAGCCTGCGACCAACAAGCACAACTTTACCGAAGTGGTGAAGGTGGTTGAACCTACTTACGAGTCTGTGGGCTACACGGTGTACAAGTGCACCAACTGTAATGCCACTGAGATCCGCGACGAAGTCCCGATGCTGGTTCCGGAAGAGAGCAATGGTACCAGTGCTGTCACCATCATGGTTAACGGCATGGAAGTCTATGAGTCTTCTTGCTTCGATGACCGGTATATCATCACGGTGCCTGAAGAGAACGCAGTTCTTACCGGCTCTCTGGGCAATCTGGCAGAGCTGAAAGCGCAGGGCGCAGATACCCTCGTCTTCCGCACGGAGAGCCGCGAGACGGCGCTGGACATCGATACCATGCTGTCGCTGGGCGCGGAGGACACCCTCTTCACCCTCACCCACAGCGGCAGCTCTGCAACCCTCACTGTGGGCGGCGCAGACCACAGCGAACTGATCCACTAACTAACCAACCCCCAGGGCGGAGAGTTTCCGCATCCCTCCGC
>OGIU01001209.1_pt1 | contig 12774 bp, 9 predicted proteins | sample 1571791 | NCBI WGS metagenome assembly OGIU01 (sample SAMEA2582104, study PRJEB24529) | metagenome | biome: Human gut stool | place: China | collected 2011
AGTGAACCCACCCACAACGTCACGAATGTGTACAGTGGGGCGAGCTGCGAGCCGAAATTCTTCACCGGGAACACGGCGGTGCGCTTCACCTTGACAGGGGCCGCGAGCGTGGTGGCCAGCGAGTCGGTGTTCTTGCCCAGCACGTCCTTGACCATGCTCATGTCGCCGCTGTTCAGCGCGTCGGACAGCGTGGCATTGAATGTAGAAAGCTTGTTACCGGCCGTGGTGAGGCTGTCGGCGGTGGAGTCCAACACCTCACGGATGGTGGTCAGCTGCTTGTCCGCACTCGACGTGGTCTTGTTGAGGTCGCCGAGTGCGCTCTTAAGATTGGCGGCACTCGCGTTGAGTGCGCTCGAAGCGGTGTTTACGGAGCTGCCGATTTCGTTGAGCTGCGGCTTGAGATTCGTGTCGAAATCGGAGTGCACGGCATTGATCGAGGCCTTCGCCTGCGTGGCGAGATCCTTGATGGCGGCTTGGCTTTCCTTGGAATCGCTGATGCCGTCGTCGATATGCTGCGCTGCATCGGTAAGTGTGGCTGCGAGTGTCTTCTGCATATCGATGGCATTGTTCAGCTTGCTGATGGATGCCTCGAATTTGCCGATGATCGCCGTCAGCGTCTTCTTCTCCAAATCGGTCAGCGAGGTATCGGTGTCGAGCTTGTTCTGCAGATCATCGTGGGTTTTCTGCAGATCGTCGACGATGTGCTGGTATTGCGCGGCCTGGTTGGTCACGTTGGATGCCTGATTGCGTAACGCGGTCGCGGTATCGCCCGCCTGCGTACTCACATTGGCGAACAATGAGTCGACCTCGTCTCCCACCGCGGCGAAGCTGTCGCCGGACTGCTTGATGGCGGTGCTGAGTGCTTCGGTGGAGGTGTTCAGCGCACCGGATAGGTCGGTCACGCTGCCGGAAGCCGATTTCAGCTGTTTGCCGGCGGTTTTCGCGCTGGATGCGGCCTGTTGGATCAGGGTTCCGGAGCTGTCGAGCAGGGTTTGTGCGCTGCCGGTCAATGAGCTGAAGGTCTTGAGTGATGAGGCGGTCTGCGTGAGTCCGGCCGCGAAATCGCTGATGTTCGAGCTGAACTGTTGCAGTTGGTTCTTCGCCTCGGGCTTGTCGAGCTGATCGGATAGCTGCGTGGCGAGGTCCAGCGCCGTTTCGGTGAGTGTCTTCGAGAACATCTCGTTGATCTCCGCCGACACGGTGTCGGCGCCCTGACCGGTCACCTTTGGCGCGAGTGCGTTCTTTTTCTCATTGTTGTAGTAGGTGAGCTCCGCATGCTTGGAATCCTTGGAGAAGAAGGTCATCATGCGCTTGCTGAAATCCTTCGGAATGATGACGGCGGCATAGTATTTGCCGGATTTCGTGCCATCGATGGCCTCCTCTTTGGAGGTGAAGGTCCAGTCGAGCTGGCTGTTGGCGCGCAGGGTGTTGACCACCTGATCGCCCACGTTGATCTTGACGGGAATCAGATCGCTTTTGTAGCCGGCATCGACGTTCGCGACGGCGAATTTGAGATTGCCGGTATTGGAGAACGGATCCCAGCTGGCGGCCACGTTGAACCAAGTGAACAGCGCGGGCAGCACGGTCAGGCCGATGACGATGATCACGGACACGACGTTGCTGGTGAGGCGCTTGACGTCGCCTACGAACAGCTTCCAGATTGCCTTCATGCGTTGTCCTTTTCGTTCTTCGTGCGGTGGTGCTTGGCGGCCTTGCGCGTCAGTTTGGCCTTGCGTTCCTCCAGGGCGCGCTTCTTACGGCGAATGCGGGCTTTCTGGCGTTCCATGAGCATGCCTTGGATGGCTTCGTCGCTCAAGGAACCGAGCTCCACCTGACGGCGCATGCTGTCACGCATGTATTCGATGACCATCAGGAACCCGATGATAAGCAACACCCAGATGATCCATGTGGCCAGTGCTACCAGTTTCGTGCCATTGGTCAGCGAGAATACGGTGGCCAGAATGGTCGGCACGATGAAGCCCGCAATCAGTGCGCCGCGCTTAAGCTTCGGGTACAGTTCGGTGAACCGGCTCGCACGGTACTCGATGGCCTCGCGGTAGCCGCCCTTGTCGGACAGGACGTGGATGATCTGCGACACGTTATAGCCACGATTCTCCACCATCGGCCGCTCGCCGATGATCATGTCGCTTTCCTCGATCTCGCGAGCGAACAGGCGGTTCAGATTGGTCAGCAGCGGGCGGATCACAATGCCGATGAAGAAGGCGATCGCCACGAACAGCAGCATCACGCCGACCATCTTCAGCCAATGCCCGTCATAGAAGCCGGCGATCGTCTCGCGGAAGGCGTCGATGGTATAGCGGAACGGGATGAATGGGTAGACCGCGCGGAAGAATCGCGGCATCATATCGATCGGGTATAGGCCGGAACCTCCCGGAATCAGCAGAATCGCGAGCAGAATGCACATGCCCTTGCCAACGTGCATGAAGGTGGTCGACAACGCGTAGGTGATGCTCAGGAACGTAAGCGACGTCAATGTGCCGGTCAGTATGAACATGAACGGGTTGACCGCCTGCACGCCGATGATCAGGTCGCCGATTGCGCATAGTGCGCCTTGGATGGCGGCCGGAATGGCGAGCAGCAGGAAGCGGCCGAGATACTTCTCGGTGGTGGTCAGATCGAGATCTTCAAGGTCGTCGTCATCCACTTCGAGCTTCATGATCACCATGTAAGCGAACGCGCCCACCCATAGCGAGAGGGTGTTGAACATCGGTGCCATGCCGGAGCCGTACGTGTTCACCGGGTAGATGTTCTTCGTCTTGATCACGGTGGGGGACTGCATGAAATCAGCGATTTTCGTGACGTCCAGGCCATCTTCGCCGATGAGGTCGTTCAGCAGGCTCGCGCCCGACAGTGCGTTCAGATCGGTGGATAGCTGGCTCAGCTTGTTCTCGATGGTCTGCAGTTGCTCATCGGTATCCTTAAGCATGGAACGCGTGTCGGCGGAGACCCGCTCAAGCTGGTCGAGTACGGACGAGGTCTGTTGCGTCAGGAAATTCTGGCTGGTCACGGTGCCGGAAAGGGTTCCGGCGGTCGCGGCGAGCGAACTCAGGCCGCTGTTGAGTTGGGGCAGCGCACTCGAATTGATGGCGTTGCGTGCGTCCGTGGCGGAGTTCAGCGTGGACTGCGTGGAGGTGTTGAACTGGTTCGACAGTTTCGTGGTGCCGGCCACCGTGTTCTTGGTGTCGGTATTGAGCTGATTGAGGTCGTTGAGCGTATTCGCCGACTGTCGGTTACGTGATTGCAGGTCGCTGATGATCTGCTGATACTGCTTGTTCAGTTCGGGGCTGACATTGGAGATGTCGATCTTCTGTAGGCTGTCGAGCACTTTCGCATTGTCGCTGTTGACCTTCTGCATGGTGCCGATGGCGCTGCCGGCGTAGCCGTTGGCCGCCGCCAGACCGCTGGTCACCGTGTTGACGCTGGTGTTCGTCTGCGTGGACAGTTGCGAGAGCAGCGCCGAGCCTTGGTCAAGCGAGGCCGATGCGGTCGATGAGAAGGTGTTGATGCGGGTCTGCGTATCGGTGATCAGATTGGCGGTGCCGGACAGCCCTTTGCCGGCGCTCGCGGCGGCGGTCTGTACGTCGTTCAATGCGGCGCGTGCGGCCTGAATCTGATCGGGGGTGTTGGCCAGGTTGGCGCTGAGATCGCTGATGGTGGTGCGAATCTTCTCTACGTTCCGCTGTGTCTTGTCAAGTTCGGCAACGGCTTCGCTGGTCACGTTGTCGGTCTGTGTCGTGATGGTATCGCTTACCGAGTTCACGGTTTTGGAGAGCACTTCGCTCACAGTGGAAACGAAGGTGCTGTTCACGGTGCGATCCACGGTGGTGGTTCCCGAATCGGTGACCTTCGGTACGAAGGCGCTGGCCTTCTCATTCACGTAGTATTCGAGGGTCGGACGTTCGGAATTGCCGGTGATCACGCCCGCGAGGTCTTCGCTGAAGTCCTTGGGAATGATGATGGCCGCATAGCAATCGCCCGACTGCACGGCCTCCATGGCCTTGGCCTTGCTCATGAACTGCCAGCCGAGCTGATCGTTCTTCTTGAGCGTACTTTCAATCTGGTCGCCGAGATTCAGCTGGCCCAGCATGGCGTTGTCGGTGCCTTCGTCGACGTTCGCCACCGCCACCCTGATGTTGTTGGTGTTGCCGTATGGATCCCAGAATCCATAGATATTGAACCATGCATACAGCGGCGGAATGACGGTCAGGCCGGTCATGATGACCCACGCCGCGGGCACGCGAAGAATTCGCATGATGTCACGGTGCAGGATCTTCAGCACGTTGCTCATAGGAAGTGCTCCCTTTTGCCGGATCGCTCCGGTAGTGGCGGTGTTCACGACTGTCGCGTAGCGATACGCAATTCGTAGCGCTACGCTTCAAGTAGCGTAATACCATCTCCCGGACAATCCCGCTTCCCGTTCTCAGATACGGGCAGTGTCGTAGGAAATGCGGCGGAAAAAGGGGGAAATCATTGTCAGCGAATGTCCAAAAATCTTCTAGAAACCTTCCTGACGGTTTCCAGAGATCGGCCAATCGGCTGTTGTTCAATACAACTAACGACGTCGCATAACCCAAGAACATCCACCTTCTCGTGAAAGGAACGATCATGGTTTATGCAGCTCATCATCCACGGCAAACGCATCGACCGGTCGGCAAAATCATCGCCATCGCGGCGGCCGTCTCGCTAGTCTCCGGTTTTGGTGCGGGCGCAGGCGTAGCCGCCATCGTGAAAGCGAGCGCAACCAGTCAGCAATCCGTCATGTCTTTGGTAGGGCAGGGAGGCGGCGCCGACACCATGAGCTACGACTACACCGGCAGCTATTCCGGGGCTCTCACCGCCGACGGCAAGTCGGTGGAGTCGAGTGGTGAAACGGTTTCCGCAACCAGCTCCGACCAGAACGCAGCCCTTGTGCAAAATGGCGGAACGTTGACCATCACCAATGGCAAGCTGACCAAATCCGGCGACAGTGACAACGCCGACAACTGCAACTTCTACGGCACCAACTCCGCATTGCTGGCGGTGGGGGAGAAGTCGAAGGCCATCATCTCCGACTCTTCCATTGACGCGACGAGCTCCGGATCGAACGCCATCTTCTCCACCGATTCCGCATCCGTGCTGGCCAATAATGTCAACATCACCACGTCCGCGGCCAACTCGCGTGGCCTTGATGCCACTTATGGAGGCTCGATCATCGCCAATGCGATGACGATTTCGACCAAGGGCGACCACAGTGCGTCACTCGCCACCGATCGCGGCGGCGGATCGGTTTCCGTGACCGACTCCACGCTGAACACGGCCGGCAGTGGCTCCCCACTGCTGTACTCGACCGGCGATATTGAGGTTTCGGGCGTGACCGGTACGGCGAGCGGTTCGCAGATCGCCGGTATGGAGGGCCTGAACACCATCCTGATCAACAATTCGACGCTGGAAAGCACGAATACCGGCACCACCGGTTCCGATCCGGTGGCGAACGGCGTGATCATCTACCAGTCGACCTCCGGTGACGCGGAATCCTCGACCGGTCAACATGCCACCTTCCAGGCGAAGGACTCCACGTTGAAATCGGCGATCACCAGCGGATCGATGTTCTATTTCACCAACACCACAGCCGACGTGGTGCTCTCGAACACCGATCTGGACTTCGACTCGGACGCGGCGAACCTGATCATGGCGGCCGGCAACGATTCGAATAACTGGGGTACCGCAGGCTCGAACGGTGCGACGGTGAACTTCACCGGGCGTTCGCAGACGTTGAAGGGCAAGGTGAGCGCCGACACCATTTCGAGCGTGACGCTCAACCTGCTGGAAGGCTCCACGTGGACGGGTTCCGCTGAAATCACTGAGAATTCCGCCGGTTCGACTTCGGACGCTCCGATCACCGTGAATGTTGACGGCACTTCGACGTGGGTGGTCACGGCCGACACGACCGTCTCCGCCCTGAACGTGGCCGATGGCGGCAAGGTGGTGGACTCCTCCGGCAAAACCGTCACCATCAAGGCCAACGGCAAAACCGTGGTCTCCGGCGACAGTGACCTGACCGTCACGGTCACCGGCTCCTACGGCACCACCGTCGAGGCCGGTTCCGACACCGAACTCAGCTCGGATGTGACTGACCGCACGGCATTCGACAAGCAATTCGGCACCAGCACCTCTTGGTCCTTCTGATCCCCACGGCAAACCCAATATCCAACATCACTGCAATAGCACTCAAAGGAGTACATCATGACTAACTTCGATTTCGATACCAGGAACACCCAAAACCAGCAGCAGAACACCGACGGGCAGCCGACCCAGACCATGCCCGAACAGCAGGGTGCGCAGGCTTCGCAGCCCGCTCAGCAGTACTATGCGCCGCCCGCCCAGCCGGCGCAGCCTGTTCCGGATTCGTTCAATGGTCCGGTTGCCGCGAAGTCCAATACCAAGCTCGGTGGCAAGGTCATCGGCGTCGTGGCGGGCATAAGCCTCCTGTGCGGTCTGGTCGGTGGCGTCGGCGGTGCCTTCGCCGTGAATGCGCTGTCCGGTTCCAATGAGCCGCAGATGAGCCAGCAAGGTGGCCCGAGCCAGGGCGGCCCGGGGCAGATGGGCGGCCAGTCCGGCAATGGCAATTCCCAGAATGGCAATGGCCAGATGGGTGAGCCTCCGAGCGGGCAGGGCGGCCAAAGCGGCTCTGATGGCCAGTCCGATTCCAATGGCAATTCCGGTAGCCAGTCCGACGGCTCCAGCTCCGGCAAGTCCAGTGGTTCGAACTCCAGCAGCAGCTATTCCGACGCCGACGATTCGGACACCATCGCCAGCTGACCGCATATGTCATGCTAAATGGGAACGCGCGGCGTTTTCCTCCTCGCGGTGAAGGCTTGCGCCTTCATCGCGAGGATTCTTTATGCCCCTAAAACGCTATCTGGCTGCCGTGTGAGCATCTTTGCCCATATGCCCCGATATCGGTTCCTGAGATTCGCTAAAAATAGCGGCCTATAGAAACCGATATCGGGGCATGTCATGTTTTTCGCCCACACGGCAGCCAGATAGCGTTTTAGGGGGTATGAGGTCTCATGTTTTCGGGCACTTGGCATTTTCCCTACGCGATATTACGCGTTTTTTGATAGCGTTGGCCCGGGAGGGTGCACATATGAACGAGCACGAAACAAGCGCGGCCATCGCCGACGAAACCGTTATCGACGCCATCGAAGGTGCGCAAGCCGTTGATGCGGTGACGGCCGATGAATCCAGCAACCCCGCCGATCGCCGCCTGCCGTTGATTTTCCGCATCTACGGCATCATCATGCTGGTCGAGGGTGTGGTCACGCTGCCGATCATCGTGCTTGCGGCCTTGTATGCGGTACGTGCCGTGATCGAAGGCCGTATGGCGGTCGACGCCATCAACCTCACCGTTATCCTGTCGGTCATTCATGCGGTCGTGCTGTTGGCCACCACGGCCTGTCTGGCGGTGTTCGGCGTGCTGCTGGTACTGAACAAACGGCGTCACGTGGCGCAGTGGACATACGTGATGATTCCGCTCACCCTCGCGGAGGGTCTCTTATCGTTGGCGTTGCAAGGTCTTGACGTCAATCTGATCGCTCCGGCCGTGCAGCTGGTCGTGTTGATTGCGTTGCATATCACCGCCGACCCGTCGCTGCGCGAGGAGCGCCGACTGCAGTTCGCCTTGCGCCGCATGGATGCGCGTAGTGAGTACGAGGATGCCGTGGCCGTGGGCATGGCCGGCCGGGATCTGACCGGCAAAGGCTACATTTCGCTGGACTTCTTCAATCTGTTCTGGCTATTCGTGGTCGGTTGCGTGTTCGGTCTGGCGATTGAGACCATCTACCATTTCATTCTGTTCGGCGAGTATCAGGATCGTGCCGGCTTCCTATGGGGGCCATTTTCGCCGATTTACGGCTTTGGCGCGGTGATCCTGACCGTGCTGTTGAATCACCTGTGGCGGTCCAATTGGCTACTGATTTTCTGTGCCAGTGCACTGATCGGCGGTGCCTTCGAATATTTCACCAGTTGGTTCATGGAAACGGCCTTCGGCATCACGGCGTGGAACTATACGGGTCAATGGCTGTCGATTGACGGCCGCACTTCCGGCAAGTACATGTTTTTCTGGGGGTTGCTCGGTCTGATATGGGTCAAGCTGATTTTGCCGAGATTGCTGGCGTTGATTCAGCACATTCCGTGGAAGGTGCGTTATTCGTTGACGGCCGTATGCTTCGTGCTGCTGTTCGTCGACGGCGTAATGACGCTGATGGCATTGGACGCCTGGTATTCGCGCATGGCCGGCATCGCCCAGAATTCACCGGTCTCGCAGTTCTTTGCCACCTATTTCAATGATGCGTTCATGGTCGACCGTTTCCAGACCATGTCTATCGACCCGTCTTCCGCTGGCCGCATGTAGCCGTTGCCCCTTCCCCAGACGGGGGAGGGTTACGCTGTGGGCGTGACGGCGTTAGGGGGTGCTTGCTATGCCGCGAAGCTTTGCGCCAGCTGTCGAATCAGATCCGGCCTATGCCCGCTCCAGGACGAGTTTGGCGAAATCACCACTGGAATCTGCTTGAATCCGGCGTCCTTGATCTGCTCGAACGTTGAGGGATTCTGCGTCAGGTCAATGGCCACATAGCGTACGCCCAGTTTTGCAAGCTCTTGCTCGGTGGCTTCGCACTGCGGGTTGCTCGGATTGGTGAAAACGGTTACGGTCATCGATTCCTCCCTATGCAAGCTGTACTGGCCACGTTCTTCGGTTGTGCTTGTTCGTCTGCAAACCACTATCTAGGATACACACTACCTGTAGTGGTGTGTCGCGCGTTTCACCACTGCATATAGTGGGGAATTCCCCAGATTGACGTCAGGTACGAACGTTTGTTCGAATGATTCCAGTCTATCCCAAAGCGTGGAATGTGACCCATCTCGCATGTCGCCAATCGAGTCCTCGCCCGTTCCTGAAGCGTGCGCAGGCCGCATCCGTCCATGCCGACCATTGCGGCTGGCGTATCCGTCGCGTCATCGTCCTACGGATTTTCCGCGCAGATGGATTGCCCGGTGGCCAATGCGAACGATCTTCCAGCCCTGAAATGGCATGAGGACACTCAACAACGAAAGGAACAGGAGCCGGAGATGGCGAATGAAATGCCACTGAGATACGGGTTAGTGCTTTCGGAATGACATTGCTACGCAACGAGATACGGGACAAGATGCGCAACGAAACGCGGGATGAGAACCTGTGCCCCCCCAGGGATTCGAACCCTGAACCCACGACTTAAAAGGACGCTGCTCTAACCGTTGAGCTAGAGGGGCAACAGTGACATAGTATACAGCACATTCGGACCAAACGCCACACGAATTGGCGATGCGCGGTGAATGTACCAGTGAATATATCGGGAATTCCGTCGTCACCCATCAAATCGGCCTAGAGTGAGGCATATGTCATGCACCACGATTCTTGTAGGCAAAAAGCCAGTTACGACGGCTCCACCATCATCGCCCGCGATGACGATTCCGGATCCGGCCGTTACGATCCGAAACGATTCGTCGCCATCGCGCCGGAGGTCTCGACCGACAATCTGTATTGGACGAACCGGCTGATTGCGGCGCTCGCCGATGCACATTTCTATGAGACCAGCAATGCGATTGAAGCATTCGCGGAGGCCGCTCGCACGTACGGTCATCGTTTGGTCGAACATACGGATGCCGCCTTACGCAATATCGGCAAGGATTCAGACGATTCGGCCGTCGGCGATTCCGTGGCGGAGACAGCGGGGGAGCCGATTGCCGGGCGGCTGCAGGCGGCCAACGACGAGATGGCGGAATACTTGCGTACGCATGCCACGAAACTGCTCAATGACGTGCTGTACACGTCCAGCAATCTTATGCGCAACGGTTTCGCGATGTCGGATCGCTGGAACTGAGCCCGCCGTACGGCGCATCGGCTCCGGTTTCGGCCGACTCAGTTGAATCCGACGACGTGTTCCGCCACGAAATAGCCGTTGCGAATCACGAACCGACCGATTGAGCCGCGCAGATTCAGCGCGCGCGACATGGCCTTTCTGCGTACATCCGCATACATGGAAGGCGAGTAGGCTTTGATGTCCGCCCACATCTCCTTCTTTTTCGCATAGTTTTCCGGCTTGCGAGACAGGATCATGAACACGCTCGCCACGGAAGTCTCAATCGCCAGGAAATGAATCATGTAACGGTACAGGCCTTCCGGCACGGTCCCGCGTTCCGGGGTCGCCCGCACCATGTACTGGTTCACCAGGCGCAGCTGGTCCACGCGGCGAATCATCACGTCGGTCTGTACGCTTTGGCCGTCACGGCCGATGAAATAGTGGTAGAACGGCGTGTCCAGGTACTTGATCGTCTTCACCCACGGGAATGGCTGGTAAGCGTAGATGAAATCCACGTAGAAGGTGTGCTCGGGCAGCTGCATGCCGGATGCGCGCACCACCGCGGTGCGGAAGGTCAGCGCATGCATGAGAATGTATTCCGCCAATCCGAAATGGCCCAGATCGTTCCAGGTCAGTCGTTCGTCGGACTTCATGGCGCGACGGAAGTTCACCACGTGTTTCACGATCTTGCCGACCTTGTCGTACACGTAGTTGGTCACCAGCATGTCGATCGGATCGGTGCGCTCGGCCTCCTCGCGTAGTGTGGCCATTACGAGCTCAAGCGATTCGGCCCCCACCCAATCGTCCGCGTCCACGACCTTCACGTACATGCCGCTCGCCGCCGCGATGCCGGTGTTCACCGCGCCGCCATGCCCCTTGTTGTCCTGATGGATCGCGCGCACCACGCCGGGATGCCGCTGTTCGAAGGACTTCGCCATGGCAAGCGTACCGTCGGACGAACCGTCGTCGATGATCAGCACTTCGATGTCATCGTTGCGTTTCGCGGCAATCAGCGACTCGACGCACCGTCCCAGATACGTTTCCATGTTGTACGCGGGCACCACGAAGGTGAGCGTCTTCTTCTCCTGCATATTCTTCCTTGGGTAAAGCCAAAGGCGTCGGTTACGGTAGCGGATCGTCCGATTGCCGCATAACGAAACTAACGTAGCACCTTGTGCGCTTTCGGGGTACCCGTTATGCACAATCGGTACCCCGAAAGTCGTAAACTGCACCTGAAATTCCCCCTAGGGATACCTTCGGTACATTCGTTGACGTTTGTTCGCTTAACGTCAATCCTTGCGACTGCGGTAGCCGTCAGTCCGCCTCCGTCTCTTCCGGCGAAGAAGTCGCCATCGGGGATGACTGGGGGAGGGGATTCTCGGATTTCGGCCCTTTTACGGCTTTTCTTTCTTCCCTCTCCATGCGTTTTTCCGCCTCCCGTTGCGCCTTGTCCCCTTCGAAACGCAGCTCCGGCTTGGCTTCCATGCGGCTCAGGCCGTACCAGGCGAGATTCACGATGTGCGCGGCCAGCTGCTCCTTGCTGAGCTTGCGTTGGTCGGCCCAATACTGGCAGGTGTATACGGTCATGCCGATGAGCATCTGCGCATAATATGGCACGCCCTTGGCGGGTAGGTGCTGGCGTTTGAACGATTCGGTGAGCAGGTCTTCCACGCGAATGCTGATATCGCCGAGCAGTGAGCTGAACGATCCGGCCGGATCGGTTTTCGGCGAATCTCGGGTGAGCACGCGAAATCCTTTGGCGTTCTCCTCCACATAGGTGAGCAGGGCCAGTGCGGCACGTTCCACGATTTGACGAGGGTGCGCCTGTTGGTCGGACAGCGCGTTGACGAGTGTGTCGGTGAGTGCGCGCATCTCACGGTCCACCACTACGGCGTACAGGCCTTCCTTGCCGCCGAAATGTTCATAGACGATGGGCTTCGATACCTTCGCGGTCGCGGCAATCTCCTCTACGCTTACCGCTTCGAACCCCTTCGACGCGAACAGCGACCGACCGATTTCGATGAGCTGCTCACGTCTTTGAAATGACGTCATCCTGGATGTACTGGCCATGCTGTCCAGTTTTTCACGCCCCGTGGATGAGCTCCTCCGAGTGTCCGATTCTCCAGAATCGGACAACTGTGGGGAAGCGGAGCGTATCTGTTTGTCTGATTCTGGAGAATCGGACATGTAGGATGCCTGCATGTGCCTCTGAGTGTCTGATTCTGGAGAATCGGACAGGTGAGGATGGGGCGATGTGTCCGTTGCGGTTTTTAGGCTGGGATTATGGATACCAATGTGATTATCGCGATTGTCGCCATTGTTGTGATTGCAGCGCTGTTGCTGCTTGGTGGTTGGTGGTTCGGCAAGTCGCGCAAGAAAGCCGTAGACAAGTCCGTTGAGGATGCCAAGGCCAAGGCTGATAAGCGTCTTGCCCAAGAAGTCCAGAAAGCTGAGACGGCCCAGGAAGCCGAGGAAGTCCAAGAAGCCCAGGAAGTAGCGGCCGAAGTCCCTCCGATCGCCTCGACGGAAGAGGCGAAGGCCGCACCGGCAGTGGAAACCCCGGAGTCCACGGGCTCGCGCATTCAGCGTCTCAAGGCCAAGCTGGCCAAGTCAGGCAATCCTTTTGGCAAGGTATTGTTCAACATCCTCGCCAAGGACCATCTTTCCGAGTCCGATTGGGAGGATGTCGAAGACACCCTGCTACTTGCTGACGTCGGCGCCGAGGCCAGCGAACAGTTGGTTGAGGAACTGCGTAACGATGCCCGCATCAGCGGTCAGTCCGATCCGTCCGAAGTGCGCAAAGCCTTGAAAGACAAACTGCTAGATCGGAAGAGCGTCGTGTAGGGAAAGAGAGTAGATCTCGGTGGTCGCCGTA
>OGIU01001211.1_pt1 | contig 12768 bp, 13 predicted proteins | sample 1571791 | NCBI WGS metagenome assembly OGIU01 (sample SAMEA2582104, study PRJEB24529) | metagenome | biome: Human gut stool | place: China | collected 2011
TAAAATAAATTGGATTTATTTTATAAAAATTTGTTTAATATGGAAAAATAGTATTAGATTTTCAAAAAAATATATTGAAAAATTTACTTTTAAGTTTTATAATTTAATTGAAGTACCGAGTACTTCAATTATTTTTTTGCCTTTGCTTGTTACAAAATTAACAATAAATTCTGGAAAAAGCATAGGATAAAAAATATTAAGTTGTTAGTTATTAGTTGTTAAGTTATTTAAAACCATATATTCGCTATGGTATATGAGGGAGGAAATACAATGGAATTAAATAATGTAATCTTTGAAAAAGAGGGAAACATTGGGGTTTTAACAATTAACAGACCTAAGGCATTAAATGCACTAAACTCAGAAACTTTAAAGGACTTAGATACTGCTATAGATCATATAGAAAAACAAGATGATATATATGTAGTTATTTTAACAGGTGCTGGAGATAAAGCATTTGTTGCAGGCGCTGATATAGCAGAAATGAAAGATCTAAATGAAGAAGAGGGTAAAGAATTTGGACTTTTAGGTAATAAAGTGTTTAGAAGATTAGAAAATTTAGACAAGCCTGTAATCGCTGCTATAAACGGTTTCGCTTTAGGTGGTGGATGTGAAATTTCTATGGCTTGTGATATAAGAATAGCAACTACAAAGGCTAAGTTTGCTCAACCTGAGGTTGGATTAGGAATAACTCCAGGATTTGGTGGAACTCAAAGATTACCAAGAATAGTTGGACCTGGTAAGGCTAAAGAACTTATTTACACAGGAGACATGATAAAAGCTGATGAAGCTTTAAGAATTGGTTTAGTAAATAAGGTTGTTGAACCAGAGAATTTAATGGAAGAAGCAATGGCATTAGCTAAGAAGATATCTAATAATGCACCAATAGCTGTTAAGTTATGTAAAGATGCAATTGATAGAGGAATGCAAGTTGATATAGATTCAGCTGTAGTTATAGAAGCTGAAGATTTTGGAAAATGTTTTGCTACAGAAGATCAAACAGAAGGTATGAGTGCTTTTGTAGAGAGAAGAGAAAAGAACTTTAAAAACAAGTAATTTTTTAAACAAAATGGTTGTGTGGATTTAAGGAGGGTAATTAAAATGAACTTTCAATTAACAAGAGAACAAGAATTAGTTAAGCAAATGGTTAGAGAATTTGCTCAAAATGAAGTTAAGCCTATAGCTGCAGAAATAGATGTAACAGAAAGATTCCCTATGGAAAATGTTAAGAAAATGGCTAAACTAGGAATGATGGGAATTCCTTTTAGCAAAGAATATGGCGGAGCTGGTGGAGATACTTTATCTTACATCTTAACTGTTGAAGAATTATCAAAAGTTTGTGCTACTACAGGAGTTATAGTTTCAGCTCATACTTCATTATGTGCTTCATTAATAGATCAATTTGGTACTCCAGCTCAAAAAGAAAAATATTTAACTCCACTTGCAAAAGGTGAAAAATTAGGTGCTTTTGGATTAACTGAACCAGGAGCAGGTACAGATGCTGCAGGACAACAAACTACAGCTGTATTAGAAGGAGATAATTATATCTTAAACGGAAGTAAAATCTTCATAACTAATGGTGGAGTTGCAGATACTTTCATAATCTTTGCTATGACTGATAAGAGTCAAGGTACAAGAGGAATTTCAGCTTTCATAGTTGAAAAGAATTTCCCAGGATTCTCAATTGGTAAGTTAGAAGAAAAAATGGGTATAAGAGCTTCTTCAACAACTGAGTTAATCATGGAAAACTGTGTTGTTCCAAAAGAAAACTTAATCGGAAGAGAAGGAAAAGGATTTGGAATAGCAATGAAAACTTTAGACGGTGGTAGAATAGGTATCGCTGCTCAAGCATTAGGTATAGCAGAAGGAGCTTTAGAAGAAGCTGTTGCTTACATGAAAGAAAGAAAACAATTTGGTAGATCATTATCTGCATTCCAAGGATTACAATGGATGGTAGCAGAAATGGATACTAAAATAGAAGCTGCAAGATTTTTAGTATATAAAGCAGCTTGTTTAAAAGAAGAGGGTAAACCATATTCTATAGATGCTGCAAGAGCTAAATTATTCGCTGCAGATGTAGCTATGGAAGTTACAACTAAGGCAGTTCAATTATTCGGTGGATATGGATATACTAAGGAATACCCAGTAGAAAGAATGATGAGAGATGCTAAGATAACTGAGATTTACGAAGGAACTTCAGAAGTTCAAAAAATGGTTATCGCAGGAAGCATATTAAGATAATTTTAGGAGGGCTTTGAGATGAAAATAGTAGTTTGCTTAAAACAAGTGCCAGATACAACAGCTGTTAAAATAGATCCAAAAACAGGAACTCTTATAAGAGATGGAGTTCCATCAATAATAAACCCAGAGGATAAACATGCTTTAGAAGCTGCATTACAATTAAAAGATAATAATGGAGCAGAAGTAACTGTATTAAGTATGGGACCACCTCAAGCTAAATCAGCTTTAAGAGAAGCTTTATGCATGGGAGCTGACAAAGCAATTCTTATAACTGATAGAGCATTTGCAGGTGCAGATACATTAGCTACTTCAAAGGCTTTAGCTGGAGCATTAAAGAAATTAGAATATGACATAATATTCGCAGGAAGACAAGCTATAGATGGAGATACTGCACAAGTTGGTCCAGAAATAGCTGAACATTTAAATATTCCTCAAGTAACTTATGTTCAAGGCGTTAAAGTTGAAGAAGATGGATTATTAGTAAATAGAGCTTTAGAAGATGGATATGAATTAATAAAAGTTGAGGCTCCAGTACTTTTAACTGCTATAAAAGAGTTAAATGAGCCAAGATACATGAATGTTAAAAATATATTTGAAACATCTGACGATGAAATCTTAGTATGGTCAGCTGATGACATAGATGTAGATAAAGCTGAATTAGGATTAAAAGGATCTCCAACAAAAGTTAAGAGATCAATGACTAAAGAAGCTAAGGGTGCAGGAGAAATAGTTAAAGAATCACCTAAAGATTCAGTTACTTATGTACTAGGCAAATTAAAAGAAAAACACTACATCTAAGGATTATGGGAGGTATTTAAGATGAATAAAGCAGATTTCAATGGCGTTTGGGTTTTTGCAGAGCAAAGAGAAGGTCAATTACAAAAAGTTTCATTAGAATTATTAGGTGAAGGTAGAAAAATCGCTGATAAATTAGGATCAAAATTAACAGCGTTATTAATAGGAAATAAAGTTCAAAATTTAGTTGAAGATTTATCAAGACATGGTGCTGATGAAGTACTAGTTGTTGATGCTCCAGAATTAGAACATTACACAACTGATGGATATACAAAAGCTATATGTGAATTAGCTAATGCTAAAAAACCAAATATAATTTTCATAGGAGCAACATTCATAGGAAGAGATTTAGGTCCAAGAGTTGCTGCAAGATTAGAAACTGGTTTAACTGCTGACTGTACATCTTTAGATGTTGATGTTGAAAGTGGAGATTTATTAGCAACAAGACCAGCATTTGGTGGTAACTTAATGGCTACAATAGTATGTCCAGATCATAGACCACAAATGGCTACAGTAAGACCTGGAGTTTTTGAAAAACTTCCACTAGGAGAAAATGATGCAACTGTAGAAAATGTTGAAATAAAATTCAACTCTAATGATATAAGAACAAAAATTGTTGAAATAATTAAAGAACATAAAGATATTGTTGATATATCAGAAGCTAACGTATTAGTTGCAGGTGGTAGAGGTATTGGTTCAGAAGAAAACTTTAAAATGCTTAAGGAATTAGCAGAAGTTATGAATGGATCAATAGCAGCTTCAAGAGCAGCAGTAGAAAAAGGATGGGTAGATAAAGATTACCAAGTTGGACAAACAGGAAAAACTGTTAGACCAAATATATATGTAGCTTGTGGTATATCAGGAGCTATTCAACATGCCGCTGGTATGCAAGATTCAGATATGATAATAGCTATAAATAAAGATGCTAATGCTCCAATAATGAAGATTGCTGATTATGCAATAGTTGGGGATGTAAATAAAGTTGTTCCAGAATTCATAGCTCAATTAAAAGCTATGAAGGAAGAAGCTTAATTAATAAATAATATAACAAGGGTAAACTTATAAAATTTTTCAATTAATGGTGTAGGGCTTTTCTGTTAAGTCAGAAAAGTCCAATTAAAGAGAGTATTTAGGAGGAACTTAATATGGAAAAGATTTTTGTAATTGGTGCAGGTACAATGGGTGCTGGAATAGTTCAAGCATTTGCACAAAAAGGATATGAAGTTATCGTTAGAGATATCAAAGACGAGTTTGTTGATAGAGGAATAGCTGGAATCAACAAAGGTCTTACTAAATTAGTTTCTAAAGGAAAAATAACTGAAGAAGATAAAGAAGCAGTATTATCAAAAATCACTGGAACTACTGATTTAGGATTAGCTGCTGACTGTGATTTAGTTATAGAAGCTGCAGTTGAAAATATGGAAATCAAAAAACAAATTTTCGCTGAATTAGATAAAATCTGTAAAGAAGAAACTATATTAGCTTCAAATACATCTTCATTATCAATAACAGAAGTAGCTTCAGCTACAAACAGACCTGATAGAGTTATAGGAATGCATTTCTTTAACCCTGCAACAATAATGAAACTTGTTGAAGTAATAAGAGGTATGGCTACTTCACAAGAAACTTTTGACAAAGTAAAAGCTATGTCAGAAGCTATAGGAAAGACTCCAGTAGAAGTTGCTGAAGCACCAGGATTTGTAGTTAATAGAATACTTATCCCTATGATAAACGAAGCTATTGGAATATATGCAGAAGGAATAGCTTCAGTTGAAGATATAGATACTTCAATGAAATTAGGAGCTAATCATCCAATGGGACCTTTAGCTTTAGGAGATTTAATAGGATTAGATGTTTGCTTAGCTATAATGGACGTATTATTTAAAGAAACTGGAGACAGTAAATACAGAGCTCACAGTCTTTTAAGAAAATATGTTAGAGCAGGATGGTTAGGTAGAAAAACTGGTAGAGGATTCTACAACTACAACGCATAATATTGAAAGTTTAAAAAGTTTATAAGGTATAAATTTTCTATAGTATAAATCTGATATTATTAAATATTTTAAGTTATATGTTATAGGAAGAGATTGAAGTAAAGTAAGAGATTGATATTTTATCAATCTCTTTTTGTTTTGTAAAAAGGTTTTTATTTAAATAATTTTATCAGGTTGATTTAATTTAGAAAGTTCATTATAATTAAAAGAATGAAAATTTGTGTTAATTAATAATTTTTATCATTAAAAGGAGGTAGTATGTTAAAAAGATTTATACGTTATTATAAACCATATAAAAAATTATTTATTTTAGATTTATTAGCAGCATTTTTAGTTTCAGCTTGTGATTTATTTTATCCTATGATTACAAGAAATATAATTAATGATGTTATTCCAAATAAGCAGATAAAATTATTGTTTGTTTTCGCAATTGTACTTACTCTAATATTCTTAATTAAGGCAGGCTTAAACTATTTTATGCAATATTGGGGACATGTAGTTGGAGTTAGAATGCAAGCTGATATGAGAAGAGACTTATTTGATAAACTACAGGATATGCCTAATAAGTATTTTGACAATAATAAAACTGGAGTTATTATGTCTAGAATTATAAATGACCTTCTAGATATATCAGAATTAGCTCACCATGGTCCAGAGGATTTATTTATATCCTTAGTTATGTTAGTGGGCTCATTTATAATTTTATGTACAATAAATGTACCTTTAACAATTATTACTTTTGCTATAATACCTTTTTTACTTTTTTATACTATTCATAAGAGAAATAAAATGAAAAAAGCATTTAAAGAGACAAGAGTTAAAACTGGTGAAGTAAATGCTACTATAGAAAATAGTATTTCAGGAGTTAGAGTAACTAAATCTTTCGGTAATAAGGCTTATGAAATGGAAAAGTTTGATAAGAGCAATGGTATCTTTAAGAAAGCTAGAGAACATGCTTATAAGGCAATGGCTGAGTATTTTTCAGGGATGTTTTTCTTTGTAGATATGCTTGAACTTATAGTTTTAATAGCAGCTGGATATTTTACTTACTTAGGAAAAATAAATGTAGGGGATTTTGCAGCATACTTACTATATATAAAGATGTTCTTACAGCCTATTAGAAAACTTATAAATTTCAATGAAATGTTCCAAAATGGAATGTCTGGTTTTGAAAGATATGAAGAGATAATGAATGAGGAAAACGAAAAAGAAATTCCTAATGCAAAGGATCTTAAAGATGTAAAAGGAAAGATTACAATAAAAGATGTTACTTTTAGATATGATAATAAAGAAAGTATTTTAGAGAATTTCAATTTAGATATTGAAGCAGGGAAAATGGTTGCTTTAGTTGGTCCATCAGGTGGAGGAAAGACAACAATATGTAATCTTATACCTAGATTTTATGATTATGAAAGTGGGCAAATTTTTATTGATGATGTGGATATAAGTACTGTTACTTTAAAATCTTTAAGAGAAAATATTGGTATAGTTCAACAAGATGTATTTTTATTTACAGGAACTATAAAAGAAAATATAATGTATGGAAATCCTAATGCCACAGATGAGGAAGTTATAGGAGCCGCTAAGAATGCATGTCTACATGATTTTATTATGGGCTTAGAAGATGGATATGATACATTTATAGGTGAAAGAGGAGTTAAGCTTTCTGGAGGACAAAAGCAAAGAATTTCAATAGCTAGAGTATTCTTAAAGAACCCAGCAATATTAATATTAGATGAAGCTACATCAGCCTTAGATAATGTTACAGAATATGAAATACAAAAAGCTTTAGAAGAATTAAGTAAAGATAGAACAACCCTTGTAGTTGCTCATAGACTTTCAACTGTTAAAAATTCTGATGAGATAGTTGTATTAACAGATAAAGGAATAGAAGAGAGAGGAACACATGAAGAGCTTATTAAGCTTGGTGGTGTTTATAGTAATCTTCATAATTTATAATTTAGTTTAATTAAAACTGTATTAAGAGTAATTTTATTTGCTTTTAGTACAGTTTTTATTTTTATATAGGAATACTTTACATAATCTTTGAATATAAATATAATAGGAGAATTATATTTTATATTTAGCAAGGGTGAATTTATGAATAGTAAAAAGATTGTTAATACTATATATTACATAGTTATTTCTATGTTAGTTATAATATTAGTAAATAATTTTATGAGTAAGTCAGATTCAATATTTAAAGCTGTTGGATTTAGAACATATTCAATATTAAGTGGAAGTATGGAACCAGAGATTAATACTGGAGATTTAGCTATTGTTAAGAGTATTGATGCTGAGGATGTTAAAGTTGGAGATATAATAACATTTAAATATGAGGGGAAAGTAGTTACCCATAGAGTTGTTGAAAAAAATGAAGAGGGATTTATAACAAAGGGTGATAATAATAATGCTAATGATACTGAAATAGTTAGAGGAGAAGACTTAATAGGAAAAGTTTTATTTCATATGCCTTTCTTAGGATATGTTACAGTATTTTTATCAAAGCCAATAGTAATATCAGGACTTATGGTACTAATTGCAATAAGCATACTTTGGGATACTTTTAAAGTTGATAAGAAAAAAACAATAAAGGCTTAGCTTAATAACATGGAGGGTGATTCGAAAGAACACCTATCCGTGTTTTTCTTTTTATATTATATAAAAACACTATTTATTAATAACTTTTATTAGTATAATATTATTAGTATAAGGTTATTATTTAAAATATTGATGTTTTAAGTTTAATCTTATTTATATGTATTTTTAAAAATAAAGTTTTTATTTATAATAACTAAAAGATAGAAGTTTATAGTAATAAAACTTTATTTAGGAGGATAATATGTTAGTTGAAAAAGCAAGAGAAAAGTGGGATAAGAAACATGATTTAAATTGTGCAGAATGCATAATGTATGCTGCAAATGAAGAATATAATTTAAATTTATCAAAGGAAACTTTAAAAGTAATGTCTTCTTTTGGTGGAGGATTAGCAATAGGAAATGTATGTGGAGCAGCAACTGGGGCAGCAGGTGTTTTAGGCCTTATGTTTACAGAGGATAGAGGTCATCAGAGTCCACAAACTAGAGCATTAACACAGGAATTTATGGAAAAGTTTTATGATAAATTGGGATACTATAATTGTACTGACTTAAAAGCTAAGTACAAAAAAGATGATGACAGAAGATGCATAGTTATGATAGAGACTGCAGCTGAGGTTTTAGATGAAATCGTAAGAAGAGAAAGATAGGTGAACAGAATGGATTTTAAAAGTGTAGAATATGGAGAGAATAAAGTAATATTAAAAGATGCAAAAAATTTTAATATAAAACAAGTTTTTGAATGTGGTCAATGTTTCAGATGGGAAAGAACAGAGAGTGGTTCATACATAGGAGTTGCCTTTGGAAAGGTTATAGAGTTAGCTCAAGAAGGTAATGATGTAATAATATATAATACTAACAAAGAGGATTTTGAAAATATTTGGATTGATTATTTCGATTTAGAAAGAGATTATTCAAAAGTAAAAGAAGCTTTATCTTGGGATGAAACATTAAAGAGTGCTGTTGAATTTGGATATGGAATAAGAATATTAAATCAAGATCCTTTTGAACTTGTTATTTCATTTATAATATCAGCAAGAAATAGTATTCCTGTAATTTCAAAGACCATAAAGAAAATAAGTGAAAGATGGGGAGAACCAATAGAGTATAAAGGAAATACTTATTATTCATTCCCAACTCCAGAAAGTCTATCTAAGGCTTCAATAGATGATATAAGAGAGACTGGAGCTTCATTTAGAAGCAAGTATATATGGGATACAACTAAAAACATATATAACTGTGAGTTAGCTAAAAAGGGAATACTAGATGCACCAGAAGAAGATATAGTTGAAATATTAGAAAAATATGATTTAGAAAAGATAACTAATATGGATGCTGATGGATGTCATAAAGGACTTCAAGAATTTATGGGAGTAGGAGCAAAGGTAGCAGATTGTATAATGCTATTTTCTATGAAAAAAAGTTCTGCATTCCCAGTAGATGTTTGGGTTAAGAGAGCAATGATGCATTTTTATGGAGCTGATGATGCTTCATTAAATAAAATAAGAATTTTTGCAAGAGAGAGATTTGGAGAGTATTCTGGATTCGCTCAACAATATTTATTCTATTATGCTAGAGAAAATGGAATAAAGATTTAATAAAAACTTACAAACATATTTAGAGGATTACTAGATTAAGCTCTAAGGATTAAAGTTCTAAAGCTTATTTAGATATTCTCTTTATATTGTTTGTAAGTTTTATTTTGATATAGTACATTTTGTTAATAACGGCCTTTTTTACGAATAGCTTTTGATTTTTTTATAGTAACATTAGCATCGCCAGGTTGCTTTTTTATGAATTTTAAGTAACGCTTAATTTTTTCATCATCTTTAAGTCTTGGGAGAGAATTAAGCCTAACAGCCAATTCATAGTTACTATATAAAGCATGTACTTGTTTATGACAAGGAACACAAAGCCAGATTGTTTCATCAAATCTTCCACCTTTTTCACGAGGAATTAGATGATGTTCTGTGATTCTAGGAACTTTTCTTTCACAAAGAGCACATATATGAGTTTCTTTATTCATATTTATCACACCTTAAATAAAATACTTATAAATATTATAATATATGTATTTAAAATTAAAAAAGCCGTTACTTTAATAGTTTGAAAATTTAAGAAGATTTATGCTGAATTTTTAAATTAATATATTTTATTTTAAATGTTTATGTTTTTCTAGAGTATAAAATATTTTAGATATTATTGAAAGTATCATTACTAGAGATAGAATGAAAATTGCTAAAAATAAAAAATAAGATTCAGGCAAAACATTTATTATTGGATCTTTTTTAGGATCAAATATCCAGTAATTATTATTGAAAAATATTTTATGAAATAGTGTAAAGACTTTTGAAAAGTTTAAGTAAAAACTTAAGATTAAACTAAGAAATACAAATAAAACTTCATAGAAGAAAATATTAAAAGTTTTAAATGGTATTTTTAGTTTGAATTTTTTTGATGTTAAAAATAAAATTATTCCTAAAATTAAGCAAGCTAATCCTATTAAATATATTGAAGAAAAAATCTCTTTAACTTCCAGAAAGTGAAATTCTCCTATAGGACTTATTTTTAAACTTAAGGACTTCTTCTTGGGGAGAATTTAAGTAATGAATTATATTATTATAGTCATTTAAAATTTCTTCACTGCTAAGGTTGTTATAGTTAGGTGTTTTATTAAGCTTAATAAATAGGGAATAGAGCACAGGAGAAATATTTAATGTTAAAATAACAGAAAATATTACTGAACTTATTAGAAGGTAAAATGAAAATAATATATCTTTTAAAATCTTAATCATTATGTCTCCTTAAAATAATTATTTTTATTTATTCTAGACTTTTTTATTAAATATTAAACAAAAATACATATTTTAAGAAAAATTTTAGTATTAATTTATAGTATGTAATGTATTAAGAGATAATAATATGGAAATAAGTAATAAATAGAGATGTATATTAAAGAAGCAAATTAAAGAAATTTCAAAAGAATAGAAGAAAACTTAAGATAAATTAATTTAAACATGGAAAATAATAATAATATATTCTAAATAAATAAATTTAGTTATTGAATTTACAACTTGTAAATTATATGATAATAGTAAGAATTAGCACTCTACATTAATGAGTGCTAAACAAAAATTAATTAGCATTTTTAAGGAGGGTTTTTTAATGAGTATTAAACCACTTGGAGACAGGGTTGTTATTAAAAGATTAGAAGCAGAAGAAACTACTAAAAGCGGTATAATAGTTACTGGAACTGCTAAGGAAAGACCACAAGAAGCAGAGGTTGTTGCAGTGGGACCAGGAGCAATAATTGATGGAAAAAGAACAGAGATGGAAGTTAAAATAGGAGATAAAGTATTATATTCTAAATATGCAGGAACAGAAGTTAAGTTCGAAGGGGAAGAATATACTATTTTAAGACAAGACGATATACTAGCAATAGTTGAATAGTTTTAAAAGATAAGTGATTTATATATTCATAATATATTTGGGAGGTAAATTAATATGGCTAAAACATTATTATTCGGTGAAGAAGCAAGAAGATCTATGCAAGCGGGTGTAGATAAATTAGCTAACACTGTTAAGGTTACATTAGGACCAAAAGGAAGAAATGTTATTTTAGATAAAAAATTTGGATCACCATTAATAACAAATGATGGGGTTACAATAGCAAGAGAAATTGAACTTGAAGATGCTTATGAAAATATGGGAGCTCAACTTGTAAAAGAAGTAGCTACAAAGACTAATGATGTGGCAGGAGATGGAACTACTACAGCTACCTTATTAGCTCAAGCAATTATAAGAGAAGGATTAAAAAATGTAACAGCAGGGGCAAATCCTATATTAATAAGAAATGGAATTAAAATTGCAGTTGAAAAAGCTGTAGAGGAAATACAAAAAATTTCTAAGCCTGTAAATGGAAAAGAAGACATAGCTAGAGTTGCTGCAATTTCAGCAGCTGATGAAAAAATTGGTAAGTTAATTGCAGATGCTATGGAAAAGGTAGGAAATGAAGGCGTTATAACTGTAGAAGAATCTAAATCAATGGGAACTGAGTTAGATGTTGTTGAAGGTATGCAATTTGATAGAGGATATGTATCAGCTTATATGGTTACTGATACTGAAAAAATGGAAGCTGTTTTAGATAATCCATTAATATTAATAACAGATAAGAAAATAAGCAATATACAAGATTTATTACCATTACTTGAGCAAATAGTTCAAGCAGGCAAAAAACTTTTAATAATAGCTGATGACATAGAAGGCGAAGCTATGACTACATTAGTTGTTAATAAATTAAGAGGAACATTTACTTGCGTTGGAGTTAAAGCGCCTGGATTTGGTGATAGAAGAAAAGAAATGTTACAAGATATAGCTACTTTAACAGGAGGCGTTGTTATATCTGATGAAGTAGGAGGAGATTTAAAAGAAGCTACATTAGCATCTGATTTACCTTTAATGGCAGATATAGATTCATCGCTTTATTTATTTTCTCTTATTTGAATAGTAATTATTTTCAAGAGGAGAGGTTGTCTATATGAAGAGGAATAATATAGTGGAGAAATTTGCAGATTGATTTGTTTGATAATGTCTTTGTGGTTATCTATTGCTTAAAATTAAGGCTTTCTGTAAATAATGATTTTTTAAGTAAACCAACGGACTTTGTTTTTTGTTTATTTTAGAAATAAGAGATTTGTCTATTGTTTTTAGAATCTCTAAATATTGTACCCTTTGTGAAAAGCGTTCCAGTATTTGTCGTGTTTTATTGTGCGATGAGAGTCAGCGAATTCTTGTCGCTTTATTTTTTCTTTGGTTCAATAAATACTCCATAAAATATTAATGATGTTTTATTGAGCGGTATACTTCAGAATTTGAGATGTATATGATGTTTTTTGTGTTAATAATTTGCGATATATAAATTTCCATTATAATTTTGCAGGACGTAAACATGTGGGTTGTGAAACTCAATAAATGGAATAGTTAGTAAAGTCAAAGTTAAGTTTTTGTATTAAGAAAGGGCTTCTACTTCAGCGGAGGGTTATGGGGCTCTTTTCGTGTTTTAGGTAATGCCAATGATGTTTCAGGTTATCTAATAATTTAGAGGTTGATATGGTCCTATGAGAAAAACGGCAAGATATAATATT
>OGIU01001220.1_pt1 | contig 12698 bp, 10 predicted proteins | sample 1571791 | NCBI WGS metagenome assembly OGIU01 (sample SAMEA2582104, study PRJEB24529) | metagenome | biome: Human gut stool | place: China | collected 2011
CTTTCCCTACACGACGCTCTTCCGATCTAACCCTTACAGCCCCCGCCTCCTTAAGAGACGCTGTATGCGTAATTATTAACGCTGCAACAGGCATTGCAATAAGCACCACGACAATCACAGGATTCTTTAACTGCCTTTTAACAAGCAGATACAGCCAGTATAACAATCTCTTCATTATCTGTCTCTCCTTATCTTAACCGCCAATGCCCCTGCTGCCTGAAATATAATTATCCACATAACATTTGTCATAATGGTACTGATATCCACAGTTCCCTTGATTATCTGACATGCAAGTGTGAATAAGCCGTTAGTCGGAAGATACATGCCAATAACCCTCACACCCGGCGCAAGAAATGCTGATGAAACAATACATCCGGATGCATACATGCACGACATTCCAAGGATACACACCGTAATAACTGAATACACCGTGTCGTCAACTACTGAGAATATACAGTTTATAAATGAAACTGCCGCATACACAAGCACCACAATCCCCAGTATGGAAGCAATGAATTCTCCAACTGTCGAAACTGCCAGAACTCCTGATATTGCAGGCACCCCCAGCCTCATTACATTAATTATAATAAAAAGCACTTCAAATATCACTATATACACAATGCCAACTCCTGCGGTTCTTGCAATTCCGGTATCAAATGCTGATATTCCCGCACCTTTAAGGCTCTTTGCAAGCGTTCTGCTCTCCCCCTTCATATTGCCGGCACATGTTATTGTGCTAAGTAAAAGCAGCATTACAATTGCTGTACATACATAAAACTGTACTGTACTCAGACCTTCTTTAGCCGATATATCCCTTGTCTTAAAGTATATGCTTCTGTTAAGCGCATATGAAAGATATATGTCATTAAGCTTATTCTCGTGTGTTCCACGCAGCCCCCTGTAATTCTTAAGCACACCATTGAACAAATCGTCAAATGTATATATCCCCGCTTCTGCAGTTGCAAGGTCAGAGCCTCCTGCCCTCACCATCTCACGGAATATCATCGAAGTATTATTAACACCCTCTGACTGACACACAACCTCAACAGGTGTATTCTCGCCCGACATAATATCACTTATCATATTCTCCGGCACGATAATAGCCATAACATAATAATTATTTCTTAATCCATCTATAGCCTGCTGTCTGTCAGTATATTCAAATGTACAGACATTCTTAATTGTGTCTATCTCACTGACATAATTGAATGCCATCTTAATATATCGAAACTCCTTATTATTATCTGCCGAATCAGAGTTTTCTGTATCATCATAATCAGGATACACAACAGCAACCTTCATCCTCATGTCGCTGTACTGTGCCGTTGCAATGCCTATGCATGTACTTATTGCAATAACAAGCACTGCCGTCACTATCGTACCCAGAATTATCTTCGGTATAGATAAAAATGCGGATTTAATCTGCAATTTTAATAATTCCAGTTTCCTTCTCATCTAATCCCCCAATTAAATCTATCTATGAATAATCTCTAAAAGCTCATTGCCGGTAACCGGATGGTCAAGTTCATTAAGCTTACCATTCTTTAAAAGGTACATTCTGTCAGCAAGCTTTAATTCACCTTCTTCGTGGCTTGTTATAATGACTGTACCTCCGCTTTTCGTGTAAGCAGACAGATAATTCATAATATCCTGTTTACACACAATATCCAGTGAAGCACCCGGCTCATCTAATATAAGTACAGGTGGATTCTTAGCCAGTGCACAGCATATGCTTAAGCGCTTCTTCATGCCTCCCGACAGCTTATCAACACGTTTGTCAAGATATTCTGACACTCCTAACACTGCAGGAACACCGCCCTTTAAGTCTGCGTCCATGTTTCTTCCTGTATCACAGTACCAGAATTTAAGATTATCCCTTGCCGACAGCTTCTCCATAAGTGGATTCTCCTGCGGCACAAAACCAATATATTTCTGAAACACCAACGCATCTGCAAATGCATCTGTGCCATCTATCTTAAGACTTCCTCCATCTGCCTTAAGACTTCCTGCCAGTATCTCCAGAAGAGTAGATTTGCCACAGCCGTTGGCACCGACTATGGCAATATACTCTCCGCTGGCAGCATGAAACGAAGCGCCGTTAAGCACTATCGTTTTCCTGCCATATGATTTTCTAATATTCTCCGCCTCTATAAACATACATATATCTCCACATTAATTCTGGGCTGCTGTATCAAACTGGCTGTAATACAGCTTGTGATAGAATCCGTTCTTAGCCAGTAATTCTTCATGATTACCCTGCTCTATAATATGTCCGTCTTTCATAACAAGAATAACATCCGCAGACTGGATAGTTGAAAGTCTGTGGGCTACAATAAAGCTTGTTCTTCCCTCCATCAGCTTTGCAAATGCATTCTGTATCTTTATCTCTGTTCTTGTATCAATAGAAGATGTAGCCTCATCAAGAATAAGCATTGGTGGCTTTGCAAGCATAATTCTTGTTATACATAAAAGCTGCTTCTGTCCCTGTGAAAGGCTTCCACCATCCTCGCCTATAACTGTGTCGAATCCGTTAGACATTCTCTTGATGAATCCATATGAATGTGCTGCCTTGGCTGCTGCAATAATCTCTTCCTCTGTAGCATCAGGCTTACCCATTACGATATTCTCTCTTATAGTTCCTGACTTGAGCCATGTCTCCTGAAGAACCATACCAAAACCCTGTCTTAAAGACTTTCTGGTCATCTGTCTTATATCAGTTCCTGATACATCAATGCTTCCACTGTTAACATCATAGAATCTCATAAGAAGATTAATAACTGTTGTTTTACCACAGCCTGTAGGTCCTACAATCGCAATTCTCTGTCCCTTCTTGACATGAAGATTGAAGCCCTCAATAAGCTTCTTATCTGGCACATAAGAGAAGCACACATCATTAAGTTCAACTGTTCCATCAACCTCATCAACAACCTTTGCATCTTTTGCATCAGGAATCTCAGGGTCTTCTTCAATAAGTTCAAATATTCTGGCTGCACATGCAAGAGCATTCTGAAGCTCTGTGACAACGCCTGATATCTCGTTAAAAGGTTTAGTATACTGGTTGGCATAACTTAAGAAGCTTGATAACTGACCAACTGTGATACCGCCATTGATAGCTGAAAATGCACCAACAATCGCAACGCTCGCATATACAAGGCTGTTTATGAATCTTGTTGAAGGGTTAGTAATAGATGAGAAGAAGATTGCCTTTAAGGAATACTTCTGAAGTCTTTCATTAATCTCATCAAATTTTCTTACCGCCTCATCTTCATAGCCATAAGCCTTAACTACCTTCTGTCCGCCAATCATTTCATCAATAAGTGCTGTCTGCTCGCCTCTTGTCTCAGACTGAAGTTTGAACATGCTGAAGGTCTTCCTGGCAATAAAGCTTGCAACTATAAATGAAAGTGGCGTGATAACAACAACTGCAAGTGTAATCTTAGCATTAATTGTAATCATGAATATAAGTGTTCCAAGTATAGTCATGACACCTGTAAAGAACTGTGTGAATCCCATAAGCAGACCATCTGCAAACTGGTCAACATCAGCAATTACACGACTCACAATCTCACCATATGAATGTCCGTCAATGTATTTTAGTGGAAGAACCTGAATTTTCTCTATAGCCTCATTTCTAATGTCTCTGGTTACTTCATATGTGATTCTGTTGTTACATATGTTCATAAGCCACTGTGAAAGTGCTGTAATTCCAACAAATATTCCGATTTGAATAAGTATATTCACAATCTTTGCAAAATCCACATTATCCACACCGATAATGCAGTCAATTCCACGTCCGACAAGGATTGGCACATAAAGTGTTGTTGCAACTGTTACTGCCGCCATAATAAGCGATAATATTATGAAAAAGCTGTGCTTCTTAATTCTTTTAAGGAGTTTTACAAATGTTGATTTATTCTTCTTCATTATGCTACACCCCCTTCTGAATCTGCTTTCTTAAACTGTGATTCATATATCTCCTTATAAACCTCACAATTTGCAAGAAGCTCGTCATGTGTTCCCATTCCTGCAACCTGTCCGTCATCTAATACGATAATGAGATCAGCATACATAAGTGATGCCGCTCTCTGTGAAACTATGAACACTGTAGGAGAATTGTTCATTCCCCTTATAGCTTTTCTAAGTGCTGCATCAGTTGCAAAATCAAGGGCTGATGCACTGTCGTCGAGAATAAGCACATCCGGCTTTCTTACGATTGCTCTTGCAATTGTAAGTCTCTGTCTCTGTCCTCCTGAAAGGTTCTTTCCACCCTGTTCAATAGGATAGTCAAGACGGCCTTCCTTAGAATCTACGAATTCCTTAGACTGTGAAATCTCAAGTGCTTCATCTATCTGCTCATCAGTAGCACCCTTCTTTCCCATCCACATATTCTCTCTTATAGTACCTTTAAAAAGTACTGCTTTCTGCATAACGATACCGACTTTATTTCTTAAGGTTTCTATATCGTACTCTTTAACATTGACACCATCGACAATTACTTCACCCTGTGTAGCGTCATACAGTCTCGGGATAAGATTAACAAGACTTGATTTACCTGAACCTGTACCGCCGATAACACCGATTGTCTGGCCTTTCATAGCCTTGAAATTAATTCCTTCAACTGAAGGTGCACCTGAACCGCTGTAGGTAAGTGAAACATTTTTAAATTCAACGCTCGGTGTCTCTTCTTTAGCATCTACATTCTTAACATCACCATCTGACATTCCTGATTTTACCTCGAATACAGACTCGATTCTGCCTGCACATGCAAGTGCTTTAGTTATTGTAATGATAAGATTAGCAAGCTTGATAAGCTCAACTAATATCTGTGACATATAATTGTAAAGTGCAACAACCTGTCCCTGTGTAAGCGCACCAGCGTTAACTCTTACTCCGCCAATCCAGATAAGTGCAATTATTGATACATTTACAACAACATAAGTAAGCGGATTCATAAGTCCTGATATCTTACCAACGAATTTCTGCAATCTGTTAAGGCTTTCGTTATCGTTTTTGAAACGCTTAACCTCATCCTGTTCCTTATTGAATGCCCTGATAACTCTCACACCGGTAAGGTTCTCTCTTGTTATTCCAAGAATCTTATCAAGTCCTGACTGTACATTCTTGTACATAGGTCTTGTTGCAAGCATGATACCGAATACGATAAGTGCTAGTACCGGGATTGCCGCAACGAATACAAATGCTGCCTTCACATCAATAGTGAACGCCATAATCATCGCACCAAATACGATAAATGGTGAACGAAGGAACAGTCGCAGTACCATGTTAATACCATTCTGTACCTGGTTAATATCACTTGTCATTCTTGTTACAAGTGTCGATGTACCAAGTGTATCCATCTCTGTGAATGAGAATGTCTGGATATGTGCAAATAAACTGTGTCTCATTCCGGTTGCTGCTCCAACTGCAGCCTTGGCGCTGAAATACTGTGCTGTTATGGCACATACAAGTCCTATGATTGCAAGAAGTATAAGCATAAGACACATCTGCATAATGTATCCCTTATCCGCATTAACAATACCCCTATCGATAACTGATGATACCACCAGCGGCACAAACAACTCAAATATTGCTTCGAGCATTTTAAAAAGCGGTGCCAGAACACATTCCTTCTTGTAATCCTTAAGGAATCTCATAATCATTTTCATAAGAAAACTTCCTCCGTTAATTCAGTGACACTAAAGCATCCATAAGAAACTCATACGAATAGCATCTCTTAGTGCCAAAATATTCTCTATAAACTTCATAATTGTAATATGAATGTTCAAACTGTCTTGAATACAAATGTGCTATATCCACGCGCATTGTAAAATCAGGCTTTCTAAAATCGGATTGCTGCCCGGCAACCCTGTTTGCTGCTGCCATAATGTCCACTGCAAGTATGCCTATAACCGCATTCTTTGCTTTAAGAAGGACATCGTAATCATTCACTGCGTCAAGCATGTATCTATACACATAGTACATTGCAAGCTGCTCATATTCATGTGCAAATGCTTCGCTTCCCGCATGGTAATCTTTCATTACCGCTGCAAGCTCAGAATCATCCGCCAGCCCGTCAAGGAACTGCCTTACTCTTGCCACATGAATATTCCAGTCGGGATTGATTACCTCCATTCCTTTGAAATCGTCAAAGAAATGCCGCAGTCCCTTTATAAGCCTGTTGCCATATAATTTGCGCACCTTAGGCGTTGACTTAACTGTATCTCCGTCCTGCAGCTTATCAGGTAACACTGTGTCCCTGCTTTTTAGCTTGTCAAGCAGTTTCTCTCTGTAATCAGGTCCACAGAACCTTTTTGCAACACCAGCTATAAGCTCGTCCCTTTCAGCGTCAAGATGCTTCTGAATACGCTTTGCATAATTAAGATAGAGCATCAGTCTCTCAAATATACTTATATCCCTGTCTGATATTATTCCAAATGCCACTATTCTTGCCTGCCGAAGCTGCATATATGTATATGCATCTATATCATTAGGCTCCAGAGTAAGGCTGTTATCCTCAACCGTATCAAATGTAAGTTCATCTTTATATGAAAACATCAGCTCACCAGCCGTCTTACACGAGGGTGCTATGCCAATCTCTCTTATATTGCCATAATCATTAATAAATCTTGGAAACTCTGCACATGTTTCACACAGCTTATCCTCTCCAAGTTCTATATATAAATCGCACAGATTATCATCATTAAGGAAAGGACAGCGTCCTCCTTCTTTCAGTGTAAATGTACATTCTCCGTCCTGTGATGGTACCATTACACTCTTCAGGCGCTTTCCAAAATCACCTTTAACTGTTTTATAATATTTGTAAGAATTCTTATCAACATCAACATCCCACCCGGCACAGCATGTATCTGTACAGGCTCCTGCAATGCATCGGAAATCCTTATAATAATGTGGTGTCATTACTTTCATTTTATTATCTCCCGCATATAAACCGGCATATTAAGCGCATCTGTTAACTGCGCAAAAATTGTCTGCCACACCTTATTAGTGCAGCAGACACATTTACATGTACATATTATTATAATTACTGTTCTTTTTCTTGTCCACAATATACTTATACACTGTGACACACGCAAGAATAATCATAAGTCCCTCTGCTACCATGTATGTATAGAACAGATATGGCTGTCTTAACGCTGACACAAGAAGTGGTGAACTCATTGCAAAATCATACATTCCAGCATCACCTATATACTTAGACATAACAACCGTACTCATGATTGTTATATTAGGAAAAGACATATTGCCAAGCACAAGTGCCACAACCAGCACAGCATTGCGTATTAAGAAAAATGTCCTGCTCACCTTAGCCTTACTAAGACAGCTCATAACAATGCCTCCGATTATACATACAAGAAATAAAAGAAACATCATATACATCTCAGAAGCTGCAATTGCAGATACTTCCGTTGTCGCAGTCTCATATCCTGTAAGCAGTGCAAAGAACCCAAATATAGAGCGGCCTCCCATAATACATGCCGCCACAACAAATAATAATAGTAATAAATTCCTTCTGTTTAACTTCCTGTTATCCATAATTCCTCCATTTGTATTATTATCGCAATTCTGGAGGAAGATTTCAAGTAATTTATATGAACTTGCTCCGCCACTTTATTGCCTCATCCCTATACGCAATTGCTGTCTCCATAAGCTCATTGTATTGCGCCTTCGCACTTTCTATTGTTGCCTCAAGCTGCGCAATTACCTGCTTAGACTGCGCCTGTTGCTGCATATATGTATTAAGCTGTATCTCATATTCATGAATTTTTTCTTCATTTTGTTTCAGGCTGCCTGTGTCCTGACACGGTACGAATTTTCCATCTGCCGTAATCTCATAGAAACTGTCTACATATAAAAATGCTCTTCCCTGCATTCCAAACACTTCATACATATCAACATTTTCACAATCCACAGGAATATTAAGACTGTCACCTTCTTCCAGTGGGTAGACAGCTCGCAGCGACAGTCTGTCCGTAAGCGGGTTTGTCACCATATAAAACAGCAATAACCTGTCTTTATTTACTACAAGCTGTGGACAGTGCATATCTGGGTTCTCGCTGCTTTTCACACGAAAAAGTGCTTCGTTGTTCATCACATTTTTAACAAGAATATCTCCGTTCTGGTTCTGATATGCATAATATATTGTGTCTCCCAGCACCACATCTGAAAGTCCGTCCAGAAAGTCTGACGCAAGCATTATCGGGCGCTCTATACCGTCTATGTACGCCGTTCTCAAAAATATATATCGTGATATGCTATAGATTATAAGCCGTCTGTCGCTGCCTGCTGTGTATACATTTGCCATAAAAGGACACTCCCGTTTTTACATTATTATATGGTCACGCGAATGTAGATAGAACATATAATGTAGTAAAGAAACGAAGAAGGAAAAGATAATGGCTAAATGTAAATGCAGCAAATGTGGTTCTACCCGCATTGTAAGCAATATTGTGCAGAACATGCCTAATGGCTGCTTTGATGTGTGCACGAACCCGATATGCGGTTCACCCGATGAACTCAGTATTCTTGCCCCTCTTATCTATGACGAGATAGGTATTAATCTGTGTACCACATTCGCTGTCGGCACAGATATTTCAACGACTTATCCAACAGCTACCAACGCATCAGTCAGTGTTATAGATATAACCTACACTTATGGTGATGAAAATGTTGAAATCACCCAGATAGCCGGAAGGCCTAACTGCTACTCTGTGAAACTTACCAACCTTACTGTAACATTTGCAGTAACACTTTATGATGAGTCATGCAGGGCATTAGCAACTCTTACCCCAACGGCAGTCTACCTTCCTAACTCAACTACTGCTGCAACTTATGATGAAGACACCAATCCGACATCTGTGACCCTTGAAATATTCGCTCCTTACGGAGTTTCCTACAACTCAAATAACGCAACTCCACCTGTTTATACGCCTGCACTTAACAGTATAGGTTTCTTATCATCTGACAATATTGTAACCCAGGGACTCAACCTCTATGCAATACCTAAGCTTTTAGGTCTTGATACTACAGATGATGAGGTTACTGTAGGTCTTACTCTCATCTTACAGAGCCTTTACTTCTGTGGATACCGCGTAACAAGTGCCGGCAGAATCTCAACGCCTAAGGGCAGCATTGTTTCCGGTGAAGAATCAGACTGCATCAAGTTCGTTTGCGGCAACCTCTTAGACAGAGCCATCAAACCTCTCGATTTAAGCCCACCTTCATGTGAAGGTAACTTAAAAAAAGACTGCAAGAAGCCTTGCATGAATGACTGCACCGACACTCTTAACACTAACAGCACAGCCTGCCAGAACGCTTGTAACAATAGCAATAGCAGCCAGACTTCCTCTGGTGCTTGCGCCGGATCTTGCAATAACATATGCAGCAAGACTAACTGATAACTTCAATCTGTGGGAACAGACGCCTGCCTGGCGGCTGTTTCCATGTACATATTTTCTTCCATCGCAAATATTTTAATTGCTAATTTCCCTACTATGTGTGTATAATTAATGAAATATATTATATTGAACTGTTGTATACACAGTCGCAAAGTGAATATATTTAGCTTTGGATGCTCTTTGGAGCAGCCGGCACTTAGTAAACCGCAAGCGGCTTTTGAAGAAAGCCTAATTGCGGTGAACTTAGTGTCCGTTGCTAGCGACAAGAAGCGAAAGCGTGCTCCACAGCTAAATATATTCGCTTTGCAGCGTCCGTATACACCACAGTTCGCATGGAAAGGAGTTACTAATGAATTTTAAAAAGTACAGGTCGAGATTCCTTTTGGTTTTTGCGACCCTCACTCTCTTGTTCTCTTCTGTTCTTCTTACTTCATGTCAGGGCAAGAAGATTAAGAACACAGTATTTTCTGTAGATGATCTTGCAGGCAAGACTATTGGTGTTCAGTTAGGAACAACTGGTGATACTCTCGTAAGTGATTACGAAACTGACGGTTCAGGCACAACCGTATCAAGATACAACAAAGGTTCTGATGCTATACAGGCTTTAAAGCAGGGTAAAGCTGATGCTGTTGTTATTGATGAACAGCCTGCCTTAGCATTTGTTAAAGCTAATCCAGACCTTACAATTCTCGAAGAAGAATTTGCAAATGAGGATTATGCAATCTGTGTTGCAAAGGGCAGTTCCCTTACTGCAAAGCTCAATGAGGCTATTGAAGTACTTATGGCAGATGGAACTATCCAGAAGCTTATTGACGATTATGTTGGCGATAATGCTACATTTTCAGGTTACAAGTCTCCGGAAGGTGTAAGCCGTACTAATGGAACTCTTGTTATGGCTACAAATGCTTACTTCAAGCCATACGAGTACTATGAAGGCGGCTCTATTATCGGTATTGACGCTGATATTGCACAGGCTATTGCTGATTACCTCGGCATGAATTTAAAGATTGAGGATATGGAATTCGATTCAATTATTACTGCTGTATCTTCTGGTAAAGCCGATTTTGGTATGGCTGGTATAACAGTTACAGATGAGCGTAAGAAAAATATCGATTTCACAACTACTTATACAACTTCTAAGCAGGTTATTATTGTCCGTGACGACAATGCTTCTGCATCAGGCATGAGTTTTGCTGAGAAGTTCAAGACAGACTTCATTAAAGAAGCAAGATACACTTATCTTCTAAAGGGTCTGCTAAACACAGTAATTATTGCATTCTTTGCAGCACTTATGGGTGTTGTTATTGGTTTCCTTATTGCAGTTGTCCGTTCTAACCATGATAAGACAGGACACATGAAGATTCTTAACTTCATTTGCAACATTTATCTTACTGTAATCAGAGGAACACCAACTATGGTACAGCTGCTTATTATCTATTATGTAATATTCAGCTCTGTACATATTGACAAGCTTATTGTTGCAATACTTGCATTTGGTATCAACTCAGGTGCTTATGTTGCCGAAATATTCCGTTCAGGTATTATGTCTATTGATAACGGACAGTTTGAAGCAGCACGAAGCCTTGGTCTTTCTTATAAAACAACTATGATAAGTGTTATTCTTCCTCAGGCATTCAAGAATGTTCTCCCAGCACTTGCTAATGAGTTCATTGTTCTGTTAAAGGAAACATCTATCAGCGGTTATATCGGTCTTAACGACCTTACAAGAGGCGGCGATATTATCCGAAGCATAACTTATGATCCAATGCTTCCACTTATTGGTGTTGCCATCATCTACCTTGTAATGGTTATGGGACTTTCACAGCTTGTTAAGAAACTTGAGAGGAGGTTAAGAAACAATGAGCGATAATACTAACGAAATCATACTTGAAGTTAAGGATTTGAAGAAATCTTTTGGCGACCATGTTGTATTAGAATCAATCAATACAACAGTCCGCAAAGGAGAGGTTATTGCAATTATCGGACCATCTGGCTGCGGTAAATCAACATTTTTACGTTCACTTAACCTTCTTGAAACTCCTACAGAAGGTCATGTATTATTCCATGAGCAGGATCTTACAGATAAGAGTGTAAATGTGGATGAATTAAGAGAGAAGATTGGAATGGTGTTCCAGCATTTTAACCTTTTCCCTAATATGACTATAAGAAGAAACATAACTCTTGCTCCTACTAAGCTTGGACTTATGAGCAAGGAAGAAGCTGATAAGAAAGCTGATGAGCTTCTTGCAAGAGTGGGACTTTCTGACAAAGCCGATGCTTATCCTAACCAGTTAAGTGGTGGTCAGAAGCAGCGAGTTGCTATTGCAAGAGCACTTGCAATGAATCCTGAGATAATGCTTTTCGACGAGCCGACATCCGCACTTGATCCTGAAATGGTTGGTGAGGTTCTCGCAATCATGAAGGAACTTGCTGCATCAGGAATGACAATGATTGTCGTAACTCATGAGATGGGATTTGCAAAAGAAGTTGCCAACAGATGCATGTTCTTCTATGATGGAGTCATCAATGAAGAGGGGGCTCCGGAAGAATTCTTTGGCAATCCTAAGAGTGAGCGATTGAAGGATTTCTTGTCGAAGGTGCTTTAATTAGTACAAAGGTGGGCATTGAGATAGGGAGATGTTATACAAAACCTCATGGATGCCTGCACCTAGTGTAAGTAAATGCCGTCATATACAATGTCTTTTAGCTGTGTAAAAATCAAACGCGCTTCGCTTGAACGAGATTTTTACACAGCACTTTTTGTATATAACGGCATTAACTTACACACGGTTCGGCATAAATCGGTCTTGCATAACATCTCCCAATCTCAAAGCCACCACCCCTCTACTAGGCAGCCAAAATAAGTGCAGACATGCAGTACAGTATACATTACATCTCTATTGGTATTCCCATATGTTCATTCCATATTTCTTCTGCATTATCTTCAATAAATCCCTGTACTATATGCAAAAAGTTATGAAAAATTTTGTTCAAGTCCATCAAAACAAACATATCCCCACTCAGAATGCAATGCCGCAGGCGAGCATTCGTCCGGAGGCTGACTACTTGGTGAAGAAGAAGTCAGCCGTACAGTATGCTGTGGGATAGGTGTGTGGTGTCCTTAGGCATCTGCCCTCAGGATTCCTATGTCTAGTGAAACTAAATGCCGCAATCTGCTAAGTTTTTTATGTGGCTTGTAATCAAACGCGCTTCGCTTGAACGAGATTACAAGCAAGATTTCTATTTAATGTAAACAAAATACTTTCACACGACATAGGAATA
>OGIU01001231.1_pt1 | contig 12573 bp, 8 predicted proteins | sample 1571791 | NCBI WGS metagenome assembly OGIU01 (sample SAMEA2582104, study PRJEB24529) | metagenome | biome: Human gut stool | place: China | collected 2011
ACCGTTTTGGCAAGGCCAACTAATTTTTATTATTTAATGTGTCAACTTGACAGGGTACAGTACCATTTTACAATGAATTTCATCAATGAGATACAGACATAATTTCCAAGGGGGGAAAAATATGACACCCCTAAATACCCCCTAAAATTTACGTTCCTACAAATATTTATCAAAATCTAATCAATCGTAAAATAATTAATCGTTCGCTATATTTTTATGTAAAATTTCATATCAATCGTGATATAATATGTTTATTATCGGCATATCAGATTGTAGAGAAAATAGGTGATAAGATGATGAGCTATAAAAAATTGTGGAAGTTATTAATTGACCGAGACATGTCAAAGAAAGATTTAGCTGAACTGGCTGACCTTAGTCAATACACCATCAACAAATTAAATAATAGTGGCACAGTGACAACTGAGACACTAGCTAAAATTTGCATCGCACTGAATTGTGATGTTGGGGATATTTGTGAAGTGGTAGCTGCTTAATACAGCACAGAATAAAGAATTAAAATTATAGCCTTGGGAGACGCTCATGGAATTAAAATTAATTGATAACAAGGGGGATAACACCCTAGAAAATTTAATCATTAAAAAGGTGACGAAACATTCGAAAATCAGCATTCAAACTGCTGCATTTTCAATTTTTGCTTTTAACGCATTACAAAAGGAAATCAAGCGTTCAAAGGAGTTGCGTTTGGTTCTGACGAAATCTTTCTTTGAGAAGGAAGAAACTAATTTTTTAAAGCGGTATGAAATTGCGCAAAGTGAAGAAGATATTTCTGGAAATAAGTATGAAATTAAGCTCAGAAATGAAATGAACACGGCTTTTATTGCTCGTGAAATGGCAAGGTTGATTGAGGAAAAAGTAAAGGTTCATCAACTGGAACCAAATCAAAATGCTTTGGATGAACTACTGATTGAAAATGAAGCAGATATTGAAGGTAATGTGGTAGTTCCTTCAATGTTCAAATTTACTTCAGATGGCTTAGGACTTACAGAGTCAAATAACGTTTCTTCAATGACGGGAATTATTGGAGAACCTAATCACTTAGCTGGTTTAAAAGCTGACTTTGACGCTGTCTGGAATGACCCTAAAAAGTCAAAAGAAGTAACAGACAAGGTGCTTGAAAAAGTCAGAACCATTTATCAAGAAAATCCACCTGAATGGATTTATTTTGTATCGCTTTACCATATTTTTCATGACAAGTTGAGTGAATTGGATGAGCAAGATATTGCGCCAGAAGGTTCTGGGTTCAAGGATTCAGTAATTTGGAATAAGCTTTACCAATTTCAAAAAGATGGTGTGATGGGCTTAATTCGTAAGCTTGAAAAATACAACGGTGCGATTCTAGCTGATTCAGTTGGTTTAGGTAAAACTTTCTCAGCCTTGGCCGTTATCAAATATTTTGAGTTGCAACGTAAACGAGTGCTCGTTCTCGCTCCAAAACGACTACGGGATAACTGGACACTTTATACACGACCTGATGTAAGAAATGTTTTAGTGGATGACTACTTTAACTACACTGTTTTGAACCACACTGACCTTAGCCGTTATAAAGGTGAAAGTGACGGAATCAAGCTGGATACTTTTCTGTGGTCTGATTTTGATTTGGTTGTCATTGATGAATCCCACAACTTCCGTAATAACGATACCAGCGTCAATCGTGAAACCAAAACACGTTATCAACGCTTGATGGAAGATATCATTCAAAAGGGACGTAAGACAAAAGTATTGATGCTTTCAGCTACACCAATCAACAACCGAATGAATGACTTGAAAAATCAGATTGGTTTCATCACTGAAGGCAAAACGGACGCGTTGGCGAAGTATGGTGTTAATGATATTGACACGACACTGCGTTTAGCACAACAATCTTTTAATCAATGGATGGAACTGGATGAATCTGAACGGACGACTCAAAGCTTTCTTGATAAGGTCAATCCGGATTATTTCAAGTTACTGGATATGTTGACGATTGCTCGTAGTCGGAAACACATTGAAAAATATTATGATACGACTTCATTGGGAGATTTCCCTGAACGCTTGAAGCCAATGACAGTGAAACCAAATATTGATGCATCATGGCAGTTCCCTGACTTACAGGATGTCTATGATTCAATCGGTTACTTGAACATGGCAATGTACCAACCACTTCAGTATGTGCTCTCGACTAAAAGAAAGCGCTACGAAGAATTGTATGACACCAAGGTAAAAGAAGGGAAGTCGTCATTCAGGCAAGTTGACCGTGAACAAGCCTTGGCTAACTTGATTCGTGCCAATTTGTTCAAACGATTGGAAAGTTCCATTTATTCGTTTGGATCAACCCTTGACCGAATGGTTGGCGGGATTGAAGATATCCTTGAAAAAATTAAAGAGCATCAAGCGGGTAACGTGGAAATGCCAAGTATCACTGATTTTGATGATGAGGATTTGGAAAGTGCCTTTGACGAACAGGCAGTGGGGACAAAAACTAAAATATTGATTGGTGATATGGACTTGGTGAAGTGGTCCCAAGCTCTTAATGAAGATCTTGAAACGTTGAAAGAATTGCAAACCGTCACGCATCGGGTAACACCGGAAAAAGATGATAAGTTGATGGACTTGGAGAAAATTCTCAAGCATAAGTATGAGCATCCAATTAATTGCAACAACAAGAAAGTAATCATCTTTACTGCCTTTGCAGATACGGCTAACTATCTCTATGAGAACTTAGCTGACAAAGTAAAAAGACTTTATGGTCTGAATTCTGCGTTGGTGACGGGTGGTTCTACACCGAACAAAACAACCATGAAAGGTGTGGCCGTCAATGATATGAGTGATATCTTGACGAACTTCTCACCGATATCAAAAGGGCGTGACCAGATCAATCCGAACGCAACCGAAGAAATTGATTTGTTGATTGCAACGGATACCATCTCTGAAGGGCAAAACTTGCAGGATGCAGATTACTTGATTAACTACGATATTCACTGGAATCCAGTGCGTGTCATTCAACGTTTCGGGCGTATTGACCGTATTGGCTCACGTAATAAACAGATTCAACTAGTAAACTTCTGGCCAAATGTGGACTTGGATACTTATCTGAATCTGGAACAACGTGTCAAGGGACGTATGGTCATGTTAAATACGGCAGCAACCGGTGAAGATGACTTATTGAATATCAAGTCTAATAAAGAAATGAACGACTTGAAATACCGTAAGAAACAGTTGGAACAACTCCAGACTCAAGTCATTGATTTGGAAGACGTCAATGGGGCAATTTCCATTACCGACATGACCTTCAATGACTTCAAAGCAGACTTGCAGAATGCTTTGAAAGAGCATGAGAAGTTGTTGAATGAAGCGCCGCTAGGCATGTATGCAATTACGGATACAACCAACTTCCCTGAAGCTGAACCGGGTGTCATATTGACCTTGAAGCAGCAGACGAATGACTTGGGACAAGAAAACAGTATCTTGCCGTACATTGTTGTTTATATGCGAATGGATGGAACAGTCAAAATAAACTACATGTACGCCAAGCAAGTGTTGGACTTCTTTAAAAAGCTGACGGTCGGTAAAAAGACGGTCAACCAACCACTTGTAGATGAGTTTTATGAGGAAACGAATGGTGGTAAGGACATGAGTGCCTATTCTGAAATCTTGAGTAAAGCGATTAAAGCAATTCGAGGTAAGCAAGATGAAGTAGGGATGGGTTCATTGTTTTCACCTGGTGGTACTAGCGTCCAAACTGAACTATTGGATGATTTAGATGATGTTGAGTTAATTTCATTTTTGATTATTAGGTAGGTGAGCGAATTGGAAATGAAAGACATAATCAAATGGTGGAAATTTCCAAGTGCTACAATCATCAATCGAAATCTACCAAAAACGCAAATCTATCCACATATGAAAAATACGGCGGACAAGCAATTCTTACAAGATTCCGTCCAAAGCATTTATATGTTGGCAAGTCTGAAAACTGACAATACACATATTGATGTGTATGAGGACGACAAGGAACTTTATCAAGAAATTCAGTTTCTTTATGTGAAAACCAAGGATAAAGGTGACTCGACTAAAATCTATAAAATGTTGGCACACCTGATTCCATATCCATTAGTTATCCTCACCGATGAACCGGATAGTTTTACGATCTACACGGGTCGCTTTGAGAAGTTATCAACAGGCTTTTTGAAGTTGGTGAATGTGTATCCATCCCCGGTTTATCAAGATGAAGACTTGGAAGAAGTATTGCAACAAATATCGCTGATTGATTTACCACGTCAGAATCTAAAAACATTTTATGACGGACTTCGGGATGAGATTGCGACTGCTACAGCCAAGTCGCAGTATGGTGAAGCGGTTGGTAATATCACTGGAGAAGAAAAAGACCATCTAGATTATTTGAAAAAACAGATTGAAGACTTGCGTGGTCAAATTAAGAAAGAACGTCAGTTGAATCGCAAAATTGATATGCAGATGAAGTTGAAAAAATTAAGAGATGAACTTTCAAGCAAAATAAATCAGTAAATATGCTTGACAAGTTAAGGAAGGAACACCAGCCTATGACGAATGAACGAACGATTAGAGGAAGTCTCTAGTCATTCGCTTGATATTACTGAACAAAATATTGAAAAGCTGAAGGAATTGTTTCCTGAAGTTTTAACTGAGAAGAAAATTGATTTTGACAAATTACGTTTGATTCTTGGGGATGAAGTTGAAACAGCACCAGAACGTTATAGTTTTACTTGGAACGGAAAGAAGCAAGCGATGCAATTGGCACAGCAGCCGACAGTGGCAACGTTGAAACCAAACAAGGCAAAGTCAAATAACTGGGATGAAACACAAAATCTTTATATTGAAGGGGACAACCTTGAAGTGCTGAAGATTTTACAGAAATCATATTCTAATAAGATGAAGCTCATATATTTGGATCCCCCCTACAATACGGGAAAAGATTTTATATATCGAGACAATTTTCATGACAGTATTGAAAACTATTTGGAACAAACCGGACAAGTGGACAGCGATGGTAACAAGTTAAGTGTAAACACTGAAACTAGTGGACGTTACCACACTGACTAGTTGAATATGATGTATCCACGTTTAAAATTGGCTAGGAATTTATTGTCAGATGATGGAGTTATTTTTATCTCAATCGGAACAGTAGAACAAGAAAATCTTTCAAGATTATTTGATGAAATATTTGGTGAAAACAATCGTGTTGGGATTGTTCCAGTCATTATGAACTTAAAGGGAAACCAAGATGCCTACGGATTTGCTGATACGCACGAATATGTGTTGATCTATGGTAAATCAAAAGATAATTTAGATTTTGGTCGATTGCCAATTGATGACGAAGAGATGAATGACTGGCTTGAAGATGAGTATGGTTTGTATAAAGTTGCTGATAACTTGAGAGCAACAGGAGTTAATGCACCACGGTCAAAACGTCCAAATTTATGGTATCCGATTTTTGTTACTTCTAATGATGAATTATATGTTAATGAGGATAATGAACCATTAAGCAGTGATGACGAGATAGTAATGCCTATTAATCCTGAAGGAGAAGAACTTTCTTGGTATTGGGGTAAAGCTACATTTAATGAAAGTAAACATAATCTCATTGTTAAGCGGACGTCAAATGGTACACAGTTTTACAGAAAACAACGACCAGCACTAGGAGCGGATAATCCAACCAAGAAAGCTAAATCAGTGTTGTTTAAACCAGAATACTCGTCTAGTACCGCAACTACAAAACTGAAAGATTTGCTAGGTGGTAAATTGTTTGATTTTCCAAAACCAGTTCCATTTATTGAAGATTTAATTTCATTAAGAACAAATAAAGATTCAATTGTTCTTGATTTCTTTAGTGGTTCAGGCACGACTGCAGAAGCTGTGTTCAGAAAAAATATATCTGATGATGGTAATAGAAATTTCATTTTGGTTCAATTGCCTGAGCAAATTCCAGACGGCTCGAATGCTAAAAGAGCAGGGTACAATGTAATTCCAGAATTGGCAAGAGAACGCATTGGTAAAGCTGGAGAACAAATTCTGAAGGAACGTCCGTGTGAAGTTGGCAAGTTAGACATTGGTTTCAAAGACTTTGAACTTGAAAAATCAAATCTCAAGAAGTGGAACACGGAACCTGAAGATTTGGTGACGATGCTTGGTTCAATTCAAGACAATCTTGAACCGGGGTCAACTGAAGATGATTTGGTTTATGAAATCATGTTGAAGCAAGGCTTAGAATTGACCTTGCCAATTGAAAAATTTATTGTAGGCGATGCTAATATTTATAAGATTGCGTTTGGTTCGTTGTTCATCGTTTTAGGTAAAAATATTACAAGTGATGCCGCCAAGAAGATTGTTGAGTTCATTAAGGATGAAGAACTTGAAAATGTGGCAGTGGTACTGCAAGATACCGGCTTTGCAAATGACAGTGAGAAGTTGAATCCCATTGAAATTTTGAATGCTAGTGGTGTGGATTATAACGACATATTGTCGATTTAGAATATTAAAAGTTAGGGGATTATTAATGTTAAGACGGACAACAGAAAATGATGATCATGTATTTCAAAACGAGCTGTATAGCAAAATGAATGCGTTCGATATCCAAGGTTTAACTATGAATGCAAGTAGGGATAAATTTACGGCCGGTGTGGAGTATTTTGATTTGTCTTATGAAGAATATCGAAAGGTAAAGCAAGGTTATAGTGTATATGAACTTGTGGGGATGTTACCTTTTGAACTCATAAAAGCACAAGCTATATTAACCGGCCAATTACGCATTCCTTTGTATTATATTTGGGGGTACGAGGATGATTTCTTATTACATGAAATTTATTTCAATGGTGATAAGTTGGAATATAAGCAGTGGTGGATTAATACAGAGCAGCTTGTAAGCTTTTGGTATAAACTCAAGCAAACTGTCCAAACACACCCTTTTGACAGAAATGGTGCGAAGCATAGGGCTGGAAAAACTCGAATTGATGGTATTTTAGAAGCTGCCGAGTTGGAGTGGGGCGGGAACATTGATGGATTTATTATAGATGATAACAATGTAACTGCTATTATTGATTGTATTTCAATTGGTCCAGCTTCTCAACGAAACATGCATGATTTATCTGACCCAAAAGCCGATCCTGCTCTCTATTTTTACCAAAGGGGTCCTAAATATGCGACGTGGTTGTCAACTATAACGTTGGCTCAGGCTCTAATCGTTCCTCATTTATTATTTACCCTAAATAAAGTGGATATGAAACAGGAAGCAATTGGATTGACGGGCATAGATTATCTTACTAAGACTGGAATTAATTACTATCAAAGCTTAGCGCCAAATCAAAATGTTGTGTACGGACTTGATAATGTTGTTAACAATGTTGATAAACTGCTCGGCCAACTATCTGTCCCACGTGTTTTATGATATCAATGGAAACGTGGAAAATAGAATAATTTCAAATTAGGGGCTATGGCGATTTCTTCATATGTAATATAATGTCTATTGGAGTCTTGCTCCGGCTTATTTAAAAAGCTAAAGTATCGAGATAAATAACAGCAAATATGCTAATATACAAGGTGAATTGGAGATAACAGATAGAATGAAGACTTTAGGAACTGTAAACAAATCTTCAAAATCAATTAAAGATGACTTGTTTTTACAACTTGAGAAACTTATACCAGAAGTTTTTGAAGAAGGTAAAATAGATTTTGAAAAAATGAAAAATCTTTTATCGGATAACATTGATAATTCGATTGAACGTTATAGTTTCATTTGGAACGGGAAAAATCAATCCATGAAATTGGCACAACAGCCAACCGTGGCAACACTGAAACCAAATAAAGAAAAATCAAAGGGGTGGGATGCAACACAAAACCTATATATTGAAGGAGACAACCTTGAAGGTTTAAAACTATTACAAAAATCTTATGCCGATAAAGTGAAACTAATATATGTGGATCCGCCATACAATACAGGAAAAGATTTTGTATATAAAGACAATTTTTCTAATTCGATAGATAATTATTTGGAACAAACGGGCCAAGTTGATTCTGAAGGAAACAAACTCACTGTTAATACCGACATGAATGGTAGATACCATACCGATTGGCTTAATATGATGTATCCACGGCTTAAACTAGCTCGAAATTTATTGACGGATGACGGAGTTATTTTCATCTCTATTGATGATGCAGAACAAGCTAATTTAAAGAAAATTGCTGATGAGATTTTTGGAGAAAAGAATTTTTTAGCACAGGTAATTTGGGAAAGGGCTTTTTCACCAATTAATCTGAAGAAAAATTTTTCCGAGAGTCATGATTATATTTTGGTTTATGGAAAAGATGCCTCTAAAATCGTCTCAAACGGATTAAAGCGGAGTCAAGAAACTAATGATAGATATTCGAACGCTGATAACGACCCTCGTGGACCTTGGACTTCAGGAGATTTATCTGTTGGCCCTGCAATTGAAAAAAATATCTATCCAATTACAACCCCTGGTGGACGCGAGGTAATGCCCCCAAGCGGTTATAGTTGGCGATTATCAGAAAGTACTCTAAAAGAATATATTGAAGATAACAGAATATGGTTTGGTGAGGATGGAAATAACACGCCTCGAATTAAGCGATTCTTATCTGAAGTAAAACAAACAGTGGTACCAATGACTGTATGGAAATATGAAGATGTTGGGCACTCCCAAAGTGCAAGTCAATATTTGAAACGTCTCTTTGATGACAAAGCATACTTTTCATATCCTAAACCAGTTCCGTTAATTCAACGAATTGTAGAGTTGTATTCTAATCCGGATTCGATTGTCTTAGACTTTTTCAGTGGTTCGGCAACTACGGCAGAAGCTGTAATGAGAATGAACGTTGAAGATGGAGGAAACCGTCGATTTATTATGGTGCAGTTGCCAGAACAACTTTCAGAAAAAGATGTTGCTTTTAAGGATGGATATAAAACTATTCCAGAAATAGCCGAAGAACGCATCCGTCGCGCTGGTGACAAGATTGTTGAAGAAAATCCACTTCTTGCTGACAAGCTTGATATTGGCTTCAAAGTCTTTGAACTTTCTAAGTCAAATATCAAGAAATGGAATGCCGAACCAAAAGACTTGAATGAGCAGCTTGAATTACTCGCTAACAACTTTGAGGAAGGTTCAAAATCAATTGATGTTGTTTACGAAATCATGCTGAAGCAAGGTCTTGATCTGACTTACCCAATTAGCGAAATAAAAGTCGGGGATGCGGTCGTTTACGATATAGCATTTGGCGCGATGTTTGTAGTGCTTGGAGACAAGATTACGAGTGAAGTGGCTGGACATATTATGAAGCAAATTGCTGACGAAGAAGCTGAAAACTCGGTGGTTGTTTTGCAGGATGAAAAATTCATCAATGATAGTGAGAAGTTAAACACTATCGAGCAGCTCAATGCAAGTGGCATCCAGTACAACGACATTTTAAGTATCTAAAGCAAAGGAGGTAAAGACTCTTGAAAATACAATTTGATACGCTCGACTATCAAACGGATGCCGTTAACAGTGCGGTGCGTGTGTTTGAAGGTCAGACAATTAAAGAATCAAATTTTACAATAACAAATGATGTCCCGCAAGGAACATTATTTGCCAGTGATGGTATTGGTGTTGGTAACCGTGTGATTATTAATGAAGAACAGATGTTGAAGAACGTCAACAAAGCTCAGATTTTAGACGGTATTGTTCCGAGTGATAATTTATTTGGGAATAACAAAGCTTTCCCTCAATTCAATATTGAGATGGAAACTGGGACTGGTAAGACTTTTGTTTACTTGAAAACGATTCTTGAATTAAACAAACAATATGGATTTTTGAAATTCGTAATTGTTGTGCCAAGTATTGCGATTAAGGAAGGGGTGCTTAAATCCTTCGAAATTACAAAGGACTACTTCAAAAATCAATACAATGGTGTTACTTACAATTTGTTCATGTTTGATAGCAGCAAACTTGACCGTGTTCGCTCATTTGCATCAGCTAACACTATCGATATCATGGTTACAACCATTCAATCTTTCAATAAAGATACAAACGTCATGAATCGTGAGAACGACCAGCTTTCTGGTGCACGGCCGATTGACTTGATTGCTGAAACCCGACCGATTGTTATTATTGATGAACCACAGTCTGTCGATAATACTGATCTGGCGAAAGATGCGTTGAAGAGTTTAGATCCATCTGCGGGATTCCGTTATTCAGCAACTCACCGCGATAATACTTATCCTAAGATTTATCAATTGGGTGCGGTTGATGCTTATGACAATCAACTCGTTAAGCAGATTGAAGTTGCTGGAATTGAGATGGATGAAGATGGTAACCGTGCGCATTTGAAGCTGATTGAAACAAAGACTGGTAAGAATGGTATTACGGCCAAAATTGAAGTTTATAAGAAAACGCGTAATGACGCTGACAAGACAATTATGAACTTCAAAGCTGGCGACGACATGTTCAGTAAGACCAAACTTCAGGTCTATGATAAAGTTGGTTTCATTCAAGACATTGATGCTACACCTGGATTTGAATCAGTTACTTTCTCGGGTAATCCTGAAAAAATCACGCTTGAGTCAGCTACATTAGAAGATGAAGCAATAAAACGTGCTCAGATTTCTAAGACGATTGAAGAACACTTGAACAAGGAGTTGAAGTTCAAACAATCGGGGCAACGAATCAAGGTGTTGAGCTTATTCTTCTTGGACAAAGTTGAGAATTATCGTGTTTATGACGAAGAAGGCAATCCTAGTCTTGGCCGTTATGCCCGTATTTTTGAAGAAGAATATGAACGCTTGATTCATTTGTCCAAGTACAAAGAACTGAACGATGTGAATGTGCCAGTATCCGAAGTCCATGATGGTTATTTCTCAGCAGATAATAAAGGTAAGTTAAAAAATACCAAGGGTGATACTCAGGCCGATGAATCTACCTACGAGATGATTATGAAGAACAAGGAAGGCTTACTGACTTTCTATGATGAAGAGAAGCATCATACAGCGAAGGCTAATAAAATTCGCTTCATTTTCTCTCATTCAGCTTTGAAGGAAGGTTGGGACAACCCGAATGTATTCCAGATTGCCACTTTGATTGAAACAAAGGATACAATTAACAAACGTCAGAAAATTGGTCGTGGCCTGCGTATTGCGGTTAACGAAGATGGTGAACGTGTCCCTGGATTTGCTGTTAACACGCTGACTGTTATGGCAAATGAAAGCTATAAGGATTTTGCTGAAGGTCTTCAAAAAGAATACGAAGAAGATGGTGTTATCTTTGGTGTATTTAATAAAGATAGCTTTGCGACGATTATTACGCATTACGATGAAGTTACGGAAGAAATGGAAATTCTTGGCAAAGAAAAATCTGAGCAATTGTTCAACTACCTCAAACAGGAAGAATTTATTAATTCATCCGGGCGAGCAACCGATAAGTTGAAACAAGCGATTACTGATCAGGAGATTGAAGTACCGGAAGAATTTATTGATGTTGTGCCACAGATTTTGGTTGCTGCTAAATCTAAAGTTAAGAGTCTTGATATCAAAGATGCCAAGGATAAAGTCGAAGTCAAGGTTGTAAAAGAAGCCTTAGCAGATGACTTTTTAGAACTTTGGAACAAAATCAAATACAAGACGACTTATAAGATTCATTTTGATTCAAACAAATTAATCGAATTTGCTGCAAAAGGAAATGAATCATTTGACGGAGTTGATTCCATCCAGACTCGCAAGGGGAGCTACCTTTACAAGAAGGGGATGGTTGAGATGAGTCAAGCCGGTGTGAAGGCTGATGAATCTAGCGAAAGCAGTGTTCGTGCAACAACGAGTGGTGCGTACAAATTGCCAGATATCATTACTTTCTTGCAAAATGAAACAAGTTTGACTCGCAAGACAATCGTCGCAATTTTGCAGTCAGTCAACAATCTGGATAGTTTTAAGAACAATCCATTGTCATATATGAATCAGGCTGCGAAGATTATCAACGCAATCAAGAATCAATTGATTGTGGATGGTATTGAATATACTCGTACAAATGATGAATACGAACAGACGCTGTTTAGCACTGAAACCTTGAATGCTTACCTTGGTGACAAGGGGAATTCAGTTAAAGTGGATGAAGGTAAACAAAAGACTGTTTATGACTATGTTGTAACTGATTCAAGCGTTGAAAAGGATTTTGCTCGCAAGGCTGAAATGGATGACAACGTTAAGTTCTATATTAAGCTACCAGATTGGTTCAAGATTCGCACACCACTTGGACCTTACAATCCTGACTGGGCTTTGCTATATGAGGAAGATGATGAGCAGCACCTTTATTTCATCGTTGAAACAAAAGGTGACACAAGCTTTGAACAGTTACGTCCTCATGAACGAGCTAAGATATTAGCTGGCGAAAAACACTTTAAAGCAGTTGATACAGATATTAAGTTTAAGCGGGTTTCTGATGAAGCAGAGATTCGTGTGTAATCTATATTTGAAATAAAACAGGGAGAAGTAAATCAATGGTACTATCCCCGGTACTGTACCCTGTCAAGTTGACACATTAAATAATAAAAACTAGTTGGCCT
>OGIU01001233.1_pt1 | contig 12547 bp, 9 predicted proteins | sample 1571791 | NCBI WGS metagenome assembly OGIU01 (sample SAMEA2582104, study PRJEB24529) | metagenome | biome: Human gut stool | place: China | collected 2011
CGGGGCTTTTTGATTAATTGTTTAACTCGTCCCATTTTAACGGGACACTAATGAATTATGATATTAATAAAACACTTCTTCAGAAGTATTGGTGTTTGTCGATGCAGTAATTGCAAGTTTTTGATTATCAAATATTTGGAGCTCTAAAAGGTACAGAAGTCTAATTTTTTGTCATTTTTAGTCATTGTAACTCATTGAATATCAATAAGTTATATATTGTCACATTCTTTTTGTAAGACAAAGATAATTGTATTTTGTTGAATTTCAAAGTTTTCCGGCAAATAAGTTACAAGAACGAGGTATTTTTTACCCTTTTTTAGTGATATGGCATTTTTATCAATGGCGTGCAATATCATGCAAATAGAATAAGTATTTTGGGGTTGTATTTAAATCTTTGTGAAGTAAGATAATATGAAGACTGATGTTAATTTGTATCGATTTTCTATTAATGGATGGACTGATGTTTTGATTCAATGATTATATTAATACGGGTACAATAAATTCGATAAAAAGAGTGTTAGTTCTTAGTTCTTGCATAAATGATGCAAATATTCAAATCTAATTTGTGAATATGGATATTTAGTAATAGATTTGTGGGAAAACAGATTGTATGATAGCAAAAATAAGATTTAAGAATATGTTCTCATTCAGAGACGAGGCTATATTAAGTTTTGAAGCTGATAGAAGTAAGGATATGGAGTCATATCATGTTGTCGAATTTGGGGGTGATGTGAGACTATTGAAAGTGGCTGTCATTTATGGAGCAAATGCTTCGGGTAAGAGTAATATTATTAAAGTTTGTGATTTTATCAAGTCATTCATTACTTATACCCCACTTAATAAGGCAGAACAAATTCAAATAGTCCCGTTTCTCCTGAATAAAACAGGTTCGAGGCAGTTGTCTGAATATTCGATTTCGTTCTACTTGAAGAATGAGGAAAAAGCAGTTCGTTATGTCTATTCTGTAGCTTTAAACAGATGGCACGTAGCAAAGGAAAGTCTAATCTATTATCCAAGTCAACAGCCTGCTACCATATTTGAAAGAAATACTGAGAATAATGTATCAGTTATTAAATTTGGACAGAAGATCAAAATGTCGCAATCTGTCAAAGAGGAAATAACATTGAAGTGTTTGCATAACATGTCAGTTTTTGCTGCTTATATGCAGGTAAATACACATATTGTAGAATTAGAGGCAGTTCTTCAGTATCTAACCAATCAGGTTATGCCGGCAATTGTGCCTGCATCATCTTTAAGTCGTTATGCCGAAGAATCAATCAAGAATGAGTCTGCAAAAGATTATATTTTGAGATATCTACAGGAAGCTGATTTCAATATTTCAAATATTGTTTCCAAAGAACAGGAAACACATAAGGGTTCGATTAATTATACTATGTATCAGCATAAAGTTTCATCTGATGAAGGTAACAATGATTATTATGAATTCCCGGAACTGTTTGAATCGGACGGTACTATCCGTACGTTTGGCTTGGCTGCTCAAGTACAAAAGATTCTTGAAAATGATGCTTTTCTTGCTGTTGACGATATCGAATTTTCTCTTCATCCGAAATTGATAGAACATATTATTGAACGTTTTCTGAAAGAATCAGAGCAAGCCCAGTTGTTGCTCACTACACATTATGATGGACTGTTGGGAGAGGAAGATTTGCTTAGAAAAGATAATGTCTGGTTTACTGAAAAGAATCTGGATGGATCAAGTGTGCTGTATCCTCTAACAAATTTTAAGGGATTGAATAGGATCAGTTCTCTCCAAAAGGCATATAAATTCGGTGCAGTTCCTAATCTCTAATCATGTAATTTTATGAAAAAGCTAGAAAAATAGCGATTCTTGAGAAAGCTAAATGGGCAATGAAATACTCACAGACTCAAAAATGGTTTAGCCCATGGGCTTTCTACTAAATGTGAAAAGTTTCATAAACTGTATTGGGAACAATGAGTGCCTCGTTTACTTCACAGTTCGAAAAAGAAGAAAAGGATGCTTTTTATTCTTTTAGACTTAAAGATGAAGTAGGACTTGATGTTTTATCGATGAACAGATTTGTGAGTTTTTAGTGTCTTATCTATGAAAATAGAATCTATTTTTAAGTGCTATGAGGTCTTTACAATCGGTGAGTGATGAGAAATTTTAGAGAATAATCTACCTTGTCGGTAATCATTATGTGACAGCAGTCGCTATTTTTTAAGATGGTCTTAGTAGTAATATTTTGAACAGAAAAAGAATTATTATTTCTTTTATTGTTCAAAATATTACTATATTTGCAGTATGGATAGACAATTAAGTGAAATAGGAACCATTCCAGTAACGACTTCAATCATTGAATCGTTATATCCGGAACTGAAGTCTGCTAATAAGAAAGTTACTTGGCTCGAAAAACAAGGGGTTATCATCAGACTGAAGCGAGGACTTTATGTGATCAACCCAGAATATTCAGGAAAGACTCTATCGAGTGAGTTAATCGCCAATCATCTCTATACACCTTCGTATATTTCAATGTCTACTGCACTACGATATTATGGACTTATCCCAGAGGCTGTATATGTTCATCAATCAATGACAGTAAAACATCCCCGAAGTTTTCAAACTCCAGTCGGCAATTATGACTACAAATATATTTCAAGAAAGGCATTTCCGATAGGAGTAAGGAGTATGAATAAAGGTGACTATGCATTTCTTATTGCATCACCGGAAAAGGCTTTGTGTGATTTGATTGCCAATTCCTCAAAAGTCATTCTTCGCTATATGAAGGATGTAGAGACATATCTTGAGCAGGATATTCGTATGGATATGGATGAGTTCTATAATATGGATGCAACCATATTTGAAAATTATATTAATGTAGGCAAAAAGGCTGATTCAATTTCGACACTTTTAAAATTCTTAAGACGATGAAAAATGAAATATTCGATAATATGCTCTCTCGTTATGACTTAACAACTGAGCAACATAAGAGAAACGCCATATTTGAAGTTAACCAACAAATGATACTTGCAGGCCTGTATGCTGGGGGCTTCTTTGAGTCGGCTGCGTTTTATGGCGGAACTTGCCTGAGAATCTTTCATGGCTTGCAGCGTTTCAGTGAGGATATGGATTTCTCACTGCTTACGCAAGATGACAAGTTCGATTTTACGAAATATTTTCCTGCTATCATTGATGCCTTTGCAATGGTAGGCCGTGAGGTTGAAATAAAGAAAAAAGATAAGAAGAATTTTGGAAAGGTCGAATCGGCATTTCTTAAAGATAATACAGATGTGTATGATGTAACTTTCCAAACAGAGAAGTCAATAAAGATAAAGATTGAAGTAGATACTTGTCCACCGTTGAACTTCAAGACGGAACAAAAGCTATTGCTTCAGCCACATTCATTTATGACCCGCTGTTTTACACTTCCAGACTTGTTTGCAGGTAAGATGCACGCACTGGTCTATCGTGTGTGGAAGAATAGAGTCAAAGGTCGTGATTGGTACGATTTTGAATGGTATGTACGCCATAATGTTCCGTTAGATTTTACTCATTTGTCAGAACGATGCATGCAGTTTAACAATGAGAATATTACTCCAGAGTTATTCAAAGAAAAACTCATTGAGCGTCTCTCTACAGCTGACATAAAACAAGTGAAAGAAGATGTATTGCCTTTCGTGCGTAATCCAAAAGAACTTGACATTTGGTCAAATGATTATTTCGTGCAGTTGGCAGGGATGGTAAGAATTGGATAATCTTATATGAAGCAGAGGATGTTATGTGAATCATTAAGCGGTAAAGATAAGTTGTTATGGAATATAGAACTATTAATCAAAATGGTCAAACACCAATTTATATAGAGAAAAATAGCGGACAAATTTATGTAGGTAATCTCTATGTAGAAGAGCCTTCTGTTGCATTTGTTAAAGGGTCATACGAGTTGCAGGACTACGCGCCTACTATACAACCTTCTATCCATAGAGAAGAGGTTGATCAGATAAAAGATTGGATTGAAAGGAGGATATCTACAGAACATCCTTGTAGATTGGCATTACTTTATGGGAAGGCTGGTGTTGGGAAGTCTATAGTTATGCATGATTTGCTTGAAGAATTGAAGGAAAATAAGGATTATCTAGTATTAGGCATTAAATCTGATCAGGTTGAGTTTGCAGATACAGATGAACTTGGTAAGAATATGCATCTTGCAAAACCTATAGAAATTGTTATGGAGGAAATGACCCATCAATATAAACGGGTCATACTGCTAATAGATCAGATTGATGCATTGTCGTTATCACTGTCTTCTAATCGTACACCATTGCGTTCTCTTTTAAAATTGATAAGGCAGATACAATTGATTTCAAATGTCAGGGTGGTTATTTCTTGTAGACCATATGATTTAGAATACGATCCATTACTTGATAGTTTACGTATAAAGAACAAATGGGAACTTAAAGATTTTACTAAAGAACAAGTTCTAGATATTCTTGATAAGAATGAATGTAAGGAACATTTAAATGACAATCTTCTACGATTTTTGGGTAATCCGTTACATTTATACTTATTTTTAAAGATAAAGTCAGGAGAACAACTGACATACCCATTGTCAACGGACGTACTTTATCATCAATTATGGCGAAAATACATACTTGATGATAGCATGCGTACGGTTGATAAAGAACGTCTTTTAGCCTTAATGGATGCTCTGGTCACAACTATGTATAAACGTCAAGAGTTGTCTGTACACCTTAGGGAGTTTGAAACAGACTTTAGCTTTGAGTTGCAATATCTGTTCTCTCATGAGCTGTTATTAAAGACAAAGAGCAATCAGATTCAATTTTTTCATCAAACGTTGTTTGATTATGTATATGCACGCAGATTTACTGAAAAAGGATACAATTTATTGGAAGTACTTAAAAGGCAGCACCAAGGGTTATTTTCTAGGGCTGCAGTTAAGAGCATATTAACTTTTCTTCGAGAACAGAGTCCTAAGGAGTATATTCATATTATTGACCAACTACTTTATGCGCAAAATGACGATGGAAAAGATACATATCGGTATCATTTGAAATCATTGGCCTTGAGCAATATGGCGTTTTTTGAAACACCTTTGAATGATGAAATAAATTTTATCTCTAGAAAGGTCTTTCAAGATAATATTTATATGGACGTGTTATATGAGTCTGTGCATACCCCTAATTGGTTTAAGGCTATTTGGGAAATCATGGAAAGTAAAGGTGGGTGGAAGTGTTTAAGTAAAAATTATAAAGAGAAAACCATGCTGATGAGCAAAAGGACGCTTTTGCTTTGTGCAGAGATTGTTCTTGACAAGTTAGAGGCGACATTTGATTTTAGTAACAAAGAGGACTGTGAGTATTTTAGTAATTTGCTTCAACATTATGATTTGAATTGCGATACAAAGAAATTGATAGTACTTTATAATAAGCTGGTTAAGAGTAGACTGCCGCTTGAACATACACGTCTTCTGGAGAATATAATGAAGGATAATCCTGAATTTGTTTGTCAGGAGTTGAAGGAAAATGTCAGATTGCAATTGCTGGAGAAGGAGTCAAAGCTTGTTTATAGGATAGAAGTTGGGCATGATGTTAAGCTCCTGTATGAGAAGTTGCTTAGGGATCATCATAATCATGGAGTTCAGCTATTAGTGGACATACTGAAACTTGTTTATGATAATTCGAAATTTTGCTTAGATGGTGCTGAAATAAGCAATTCTACAGAATTCTACAGTTTTCAAAGAGTGACGGGTGGACATTTTGTTTCAAATTTTATAGAAGATGCTGCAAACATTCTTATAGATAATTTCTTGAAAGAAGTTGATAACGAAAGAGTTGAACTATACTTGACGGAGTTTGCTCAGAGTGAGCACGAAGGATTCGTTTTCATTGCTTTATATGTCTATACAGAGTTTCCTGAGAAGTTTAAGGATAACATCTTTAATCTAATAATCAATCGCTCTGTTCTTTGCAATGCTCCGAGTTGGGTGGAGTATCAGACTATGGAAGCATTAAAAGCTGCATTCCCGTTATGGAATGATGAGCAAAAGTTAACAATAATAAGAAGAATCCTTTCTATAGATGACAAGGGAGAACACGTCTTGTTTAAGGATTATGTTAAAAATAGACTTTTATACGGTCATCCATTGCTTGATATTGATTTGCATAAGGGAAAAGCGTTGCATGCTATACATAAAGAAGAACTCAGAAGATTGTCCTGGCAAGCATATCAAGAGCGACAAAGGATTGATAGGAAATTCAATGAAGCCAGATTAAAAAATGATATGCCTTCCCAAATGACAACTCATACAGGCTGGACATCATTGAGAGAAGACCAAGGGATGAAGATGAACCTTGACACATGGCACAAAGCGATGCTAACATATACGGATAACTCTATAATAGATTGGGACAGACCATCTTTGACTGGGCAATGCCATCTATTTAGAAATGTAGTGGCGAAAGAACCAAACAAGTTTATTGATTTGATTAATACAGCACTAGATGACAACCGCGTACTTTTGGATTATCCCCAAGCAGGAATGCAAGGTTTGTTGGATGCAGGACGCTTAGATGATGCTGTACATGTTATGGAGCGAATCCTTGATATAGTACATTATGACGTCAATTCAACTTTTAGAGGTTTCTGTATACATTCGCTTTTATTTGCCTTAAATGATGTATCTAAAATGAGCCTTGTACCTGAGCCTGTCTTCAAATTGTTTTGCAATGTATTACTCAATGCCAAGGAGCCAGATGAGGATATTCATCAAGATATGAAAGATGTTTATAATGTGGGTATTAACCAAGCGAGAGGTAATGCTGGTTACATGCTGGTGGAGTGTGCCAAAGAGAACAAATATAAAGAAGATATATTCCGAACCATAGAAAGCATAGCAGAAACTGCTTCTGTTTATACAAGAGCTGCAGTACTTTTAAATATGGCAACACTAAATATTCTTGATAAAAACAGGAATGTTGAGCTATTCAAAAAACTGATGCATGACTTTAATCCTAGGTTAATGGCTATGCCTGTTCATAATTATAATCCACTAGTGTATTTTGTCAATTATGCCATTGATGAATTGTTGGAATTCTTCAGCCATGCGGCAGATTGCACTGAATGTTATCGTGAGCAAGTCATTATACTATGGCTAGCTTGGGCACACAACGATAAAGACGAGCGCATCAAGGTGTTTCTTGACAAAATGTGTGAAAATAACCAAGAGGCTCGTATTTCTTTATTACACTTCTTGGGTACTCTTGGCCAACAAATAAACGAGGAAGCCATTTACTATATTCTCCATTTTATGGAACCGCAATTTGATTCATCAGAAATGGGAGAGGCATGTGATAATTTATTTCATCATGCAGACAAATGGAATGATAATCTCCAGAAAAGGGTTGCAGATGCTTATGTTACGTCTTCTTTAAGTAAACACAAGGTAAGTGTCTTTATAGAATTTTTAGCAGGATATGCCATTAAAGATCCTTTGCAGACGTTGAAATGGCTAGAGAAGATTCTAATCCATGAATTGCCTGACGACTACTTCATAGTGAATCATGTCGTGGATGTGCTAATTCAATCGTATAATGGAATAAAGTCTTTCAATGATAGCAGATATCAAGACACGTTGGAACATGCAATGGACTTGATAGATTCTATCATGCAGAATCCTAGCAACAAGTATTTAATAACCAATTTTATCAATAAGTTGGATAATGAATAAGGATTTTCAGCTGCAGCAACTGAACATAATGTTGATGGATCCTGGGGTGAAGTCTGGGTTGTATCTATTAGATACGGATTTAACAGACGAGGAGATTAAAACACATATTAGGAGTAATAACTCGTTCAAGTATATAAGTGGAAATCTTATACAGACCTCTAAAGGAAATGTCTTTGAATTGTTCCTAGTAGGATTGTGTCATCAATGTCAGAACGGAGACATCACGGCTTTGAGGGATCAGTTAATGACTGCCGATGAACAAAGAAAAGATGTTATCATCTATAGCTTGGCAATTCAAATATTGAAACACTTTAGTACAAGCGGAAAAGCCGTAATACATATGTTAGGAAGAATTGATTTGTCAAGCATAGAATTGGAAGATTTGGATAAATTAAATGCGGCTCTGAATTGTATTGATGATACGATTGTCGTAATATGTACACATAAGAACAGAGAGAAACCAATGGTTGAATACGTAATAAACAAATCATTAAAAGGATATAATTAATAACAAGATTATGGAGAATCGATTGAAAAAGGTATATATTTCTTATAAACATGATGAGAATTATAATGGGGCAATGGAAGCCATTAAAAGAGGTTTAGAAAAGAACGGTATTTATTATTCGATAGATGTGCAGGATATTAAATACAGAGATGACATTGTTGCATATGAGAAAGAGATAGGAAGTGCGGACAAGGTCATTATGTTCATTACAGCTACTTATCTGAAGTCTATTGATTGTATGTTTGAGATGACTGAAATATTTAAGAATGAAGACGTGAAGAATAGAGTTTTTCCAGTTGTAGATCTGCAACCTATACCTAGAAATCGAAATGGCCTTAAAGAGATAAAAGATTTTTGGTTGAAACAGAAAGTAAATGCCTCTGTTCAAATGCAAACAGAATTTGGTTGCTCAGATTATGTCATAAATGAACTCTCGAAAATTAATGCTATCATTAAAGCTTTAGATGAATTTTGGGATTATTTAGTTCACATTAATACTGGTAGCTTTAAGGATTTGTTAGATAATGACGCTGCGTTGTTAATGGAGGAGATCCAGAGAGTAACGGCTAGAAAAACCGCAGAACTTGATGAGAGGATTGTTTCTATGGGAGAAAACCAGCCAACTGTAATCCGTCAAATAACTCAGAACGGAGAGAAGTCCGTATATGTGGAGAAAAATATAGGAACAATAAATATAAACTGAGTCGATATGGAGCAACTGTTTAAGGAAGAGGATTTCTATAAAGATAATGGATGGCCATCAGAAAGGCTGGTTTATAGCAAGTATTTTCTTAATATTGTTGGGGATGATTATGATCAGTTTATCTTAGTTGTTAATGCAGAATATCCCTATATTAGGTTATCTCCCAAAAGAGGAAATTGTCAATTCCCTTGTGGAGGCTTTTCTGTAATTGCAACAGATGGAAATTTTGCAAGAAAGAGTGATACGGAAAGAGAAAAAGAGTGTCCAAAGATAGCATGGGGGGTTGCTGCTGTTTATCTTATAAATCTTCGATATGACCGAACCCAAGATGATTATGTTGAATTGAAAGAAAGAGATATTTTCATCAGAGACTATTACTGTAAGTACCTGAAGATGTATCTTGATAATCACAATGGGTTGAGATACTCGAAACTATCAACGGAGCAAAAGGAACTAGATTTTATAGCGGAGCATGAAGTTATAATTCGTGGGTTATGGGAAAGATCTACACCACTTACTAAGTATCCTGTATTATTTGAATATGCAAAAAATGCTGAAAAGGATTATGAAACATATTTAGCAAACCGTAAAAAAGAAATACAAAAAAAGGTGATTGAACCGGGGGCAATATTTGATGAGAAAAATAGTAAAAATCGTACAATTATTCAAAACGGTGATAAATCACTATATGTTGAGAATAATAATGGAACAATTATAATAGGAACTGATATGCATAAAAGAATGAATTTTAGTACTGAAATCCGAGAAACATTTGGTAAACAATATGTAAAGGTGTACTTTTTAGATGATTCTATTGCTAAAGATGCAAAGGAGGTTGTTGAAAGATTGAATGTTATAAAAACAGTTAATATAACTCCAAGTGCTAGTAAGGATCATCCTGGAAATACACTGACTGTTTATCCAAAATCGATGGTAGAAGCTGAAGATTGTGAAAAAGAAATGGTCGAAGCTTTGAATAGATTTTTTTCACGGGGGATACTTGCAGATAAGAAACCTGTAAGAAATGATGCTTATTTCAATGATATAGCGGATAAAATAATCAAGGATCTTGATAAGGCTCGGGTGTCAATTCATGTATGTATGGCATGGTTTACGAATCAAAGTATAGCAGACAAATTAGTTGAAAAGCATAAGCAAGGGATTGATGTGAAGGTTATTTTCTATGATGATCATACGAATTCAAAGTTTGGAGTTAACATAGATGGAATACCATTTAAGGCCGTTCGTGGTTCACGAGGGGGAATAATGCACAATAAGTATTGTATTATTGATAATCAGGTTGTAATAACAGGTTCTTACAATTGGTCGAAGAATGCTGAAGACAAGAATGAGGAGAATGCTGCAGTGATGTATGATTATGACAGGGCTTCTGATTATTCAGTAGAATTTAGAAAAATGTTCGACTCGGAATAACGATGTTGCTGATGGATAGATGCCAGTATTTTGGGTAATAGAGAATGCGAGATTTGTAATGAACCATGAATTCTTCGCAGTGGAAAAACTGGTATTATACACTCTTTTTTATCGTCTTAAATCTTACATTCGTATCATTAATAATCAGGTTGAACAATCAAAAACAACGTATAATGAGAATACAATACATGAGTGATCTGCACCTGGAATTTTCGGAGAATAGCATGTTTCTGAAACAAAATGAGATACCAGTAACTGGTGAGGTATTGGCATTAGCTGGTGATATATTCTATTTGAAGGATAAGATTACCCCACGGGCAAAGTTTTGGAAATGGGCATCTGAGAACTATAGGCAAGTCTTGATTGTTCCAGGTAACCATGAGTATTATAATTATTCGGATGTAATGGAGCGTGGCTTACAATGGAAATGGATGTTACGTAAAAACGTGGGATATTATCAAAATCAGGTCGTAAGTATAGACGATACCGATTTTGTTTTAAGTACGCTATGGTCGCGAATCAATCCGAGCGATGAGTATTTCGTGTGGAAAGGCATGAACGATTTCCGGCAGATAAAATATAATGGGAAATTGCTCCAGATAGAAGAGTATAATGAGATGCACGAAGTTTGTATCAGTTTTATCCGGAAAAGTATCATGGGAAGTAAGGCAAGACATATCATTGTTGTAACACATCATTTGCCTACCTTTCAGGTTGTAGCACCTTATCATAAAGGTTCTGTACTGAATAGTGCCTTTGCAAGTGAATATGGAAATTTGATCTGTGATAACCGGATTGATGCATGGATATATGGACATTCACATACAAATATTGACTCAGAGATTGGTGGTACTAAATTACTGTCCAATCAGATGGGATATATTTTCCAAAACGAGCATTTAGAGAATGGATTTGATTCTGGTAAATATATTGAAATAGGATGAAAATTTAACTACTAATCCATTATTAAACTGTTTTCAGTAAAAAGTCAGGCTTTATATTTCATACTTTGATACATGAAATATAAAGCCTATTTTGTAAAGTATATTAAAGCTGAATGAGTAGGAGGGGTATATAAAGCTATTAGTAAATCTCTCCTAAAAGATTAGTTTTAAAGTATAATAAGTAGTCATTATAGAAATGCAATACTTCGGTAAATTTTTACCGATAAATTAAAATTAAACATAGAATCGGCATAATCCGGTTCAAAATTATATTCAAGAGATCATTGAAATACTGTCAAGAATAAATCGTCAAGGAGTAAGAAAAGGGATGAAAAAGATATGCTAAACAGCTGAAAATTAGCAGAAAAAGTATTGCATAATTCACTGATTTTTTAGTAAATTAGAAGTACTTCACCACTTTTAATTATGACTAAAGAATCACTCCTTATGCAATACCAATCCGAGTGCAGAAACGCTCTCGAATCAGCTGTAAATATAAGCAAATCTTTTCAGAAAGTATTCATGGATGCAATGAAATTATTCATGGCTATACCTGACCGCATCAATTTCCTGCAAATGGGACGGTATGGATGTTTCTCGGAACAGACATACCGCAACAATTTTGAGAACGACGGCTTTGACTGGTTTTCCTTCAATGAAGCCATCATCAGGGAACACCTTAAAGGTGGTCGCAAGGCGATAGCCGTTGATCCGTCTTTCATTCCAAAATCAGGCAGCAAAACGCCGTGGATTGGCTATTTCTGGTCCGGTTGTGCCGGTGAATACAAACGTGGACTGGAAATAACCGGTATTGGAGTTATAGACGTTGACAACCATGAATGTATGACTTTGGGCTCTGTACAGACACCTGACAACGCAACGCTGGAAAGCTGCGGGAAGAATCTTGTTGACTGGTACAGCTCTTACCTTATCAGCATACAGGAACAGCTGAAACGTATTTCTGGCACAGTCGTATGTGATGCGTTCTTTTCAAAGGCAACTTTCATCAAACCATTGTACGATAACGGTTTCCACGTAATAAGCCGTTTCAGGAATGATGCCGTATTGTTTTATCCCACCTTAGAAAATAGGACAGGAAAACGCGGACGTCCAAAATTACATGACGAGAAAATTGACTTTGAAAATCTGGACATCACAAGATGTACCGAGTACAAAGTGAACAAGGGTAAACTTTACGGACTGAAAGCATACTCCAAAGCACTCAAACGCTTTG
>OGIU01001235.1_pt1 | contig 12534 bp, 10 predicted proteins | sample 1571791 | NCBI WGS metagenome assembly OGIU01 (sample SAMEA2582104, study PRJEB24529) | metagenome | biome: Human gut stool | place: China | collected 2011
CTGCACGACCTCATGGTGTCCCGCATGTAATTCCACGTTCTCAACCCCTTCCATAGTCATAATAAAAACCTTATATATTTACAATTAATATAAATATATTATATATGTATCATCATACATCGTTATAGATATATAATCAACACTTACAAGGTAAACAATTCCAATTACTCATAATCACATTGTGTATAATGCATTATCGGTATACACCTATCATTCTTACTGCTACTTACGGGGTCAGAAATGCCGACTAAGCCACCAATACACCACATATAATGCCGGTTGTATGAGTGCAATACCTATAAACATGCTAACAGCTTCAACACCAGGTATTTTTAATCCTAAGACGACCAAAGAGCCTACTAACATAAGACGCCATATCATCTGCCTGCGAGCTTTACGTACGGCTTTATAAGGGTCTCCTGACACAATAGATTGTCCATGCAAAGCCAAGCTAAGCAAGTAGAGTACCATTATAAAAATGCCCCAAAGCCATCCCCATAGATACACTTCTAAGCCACATAAAACTTGTATTATACCGCCTAAAAAGGCAATAAAAAAACAAGTTAGTAGCACACGCACTATGAATTTAATATATTGATTCATATATACCTCACTACTTAACTTGTTTATATAACATATAAAAGCCTGTTATAGCTCCAATAAGACCAAATATAACCATACATAATGGTTCAGTTCTAAACCAACCATCTAGTATATATCCAATCCCAATAAAGCCACCTATACAGAAAACGAGTGTGAGCCCCGCCGATGTTGCCATGGCGAGGGCTTTCACAAGGTCCTTATCCATATTATTTACCAAAACGTTCAGGACGATTAGGATCGCCTAAAAATTCATGGCGCAACGCTTGGATGATGCGTTCAGATGCTTTGCCGTCACCATATGGGTTAACGGAATTAGACATCAATTTATAAGCCTCTGCATTGCTCAACAATTCATGAGCTGCTGCATGTACAGCGTCTTTGTCAGTACCTACAAGGCGCACAGTACCAGCTTCAACAGCTTCTGGGCGTTCTGTAGTATCACGCAATACGAGAACTGGTTTACCAAGAGCTGGTGCTTCCTCTTGAATCCCACCAGAATCAGTAAGAATCAAATAGGATTTAGCCATCAAATTAGCAAATGGTTCGTAATCAAGCGGGTCAATTAATGTAACACGTTCTACAGAACCGAGTTCTTCTTGTACAACTTGGCGAACTTTAGGATTCTTATGTACAGGGAATACCACTTGAATATCTTTAAATTCATCAAGCAAATCGCGAATAGCTTGGTATACATGGCGCATAGGCTCACCCAAGTTTTCACGGCGATGTGTAGTAACAAGCACTGTACGTTTTTCAGGATCTAATGCATTGATAGCAGCATCATCAAACACATAATTTTCTTGTACTGTTGTATCAAGGGCATCAATAACCGTATTGCCTGTTACATACAAATGGTCTGTATTTATATTTTCTTTTTTAAGATTACTTTCAGAACTAGCTGTTGGTGCAAAATGATATGTCGCAATAGAACCAGTCAACTTGCGGTTCATCTCTTCTGGGAATGGAGAGTAAATATCACCAGTGCGAAGGCCTGCTTCTACATGGCCTACAGGAATTTCTTGATAGAAGGACGCCAAAGCACCTGCAAAGGTAGTTGTAGTATCACCATGTACAAGAACCACATCAGGTTTAGCTTCTTCTAATACATCTTTAAGGCCCATCAATGCACGGTTTGTTACATCGTACAATGTTTGACCTTGGCTCATAATATTCAAGTCGTAATCAGGGGTAATATTAAACAAGTTTAGTACTTGATCGAGCATATCGCGATGTTGTGCCGTAACGGTTACAATCGGTTCCATATCCGGTGCTGCTTCTAATGCTTTTACAAGAGGAGCCATCTTGATAGCCTCAGGTCTTGTACCAAAGATTGTCATAACTTTTAACATAGTTGCCTCCAACATAGTAGGATAGAAAAAATGGGGCGCCAAGCGCCCCACATGGTTATTTCTTATGGGAATCCTCGGATTCCTCTAAAGCTTTTGCCAATTCTTCACGATCAAAGGAAATAGTTTCATCTGAATCGCTGCGTTCAATTGTAGGACGTGGTAGTGGATGACCTGCCGCATCACTGTGAGTAATAACACCAAGGCGACGAGCCACATAAATACTACCTAAGAAGATAACGAGTACTAATGCGATACCAATCCAAGCATTGACCTCTGCTACGATGACGGATACGCCACCAAAGAGAGCCGTTACAGCATACATCATTAGCACTGCTTGTTTTTGAGATAAGCCCTGTGCTAACAAACGATGATGCACATGGCCTTTATCAGGCTTGAAAATCGGACGACCGCTGATTTTACGGCGCACGATAGCAAACAATGTATCGAGAATTGGTAAGCCTAGCACGATAGCTGGTACCACTAATGCAATAGTAGCCGCCGTTTTAACAGCCCCCATTACAGAAATAGCGGCTAATGTATAACCAAGGAGCATAGAGCCCGTATCCCCCATGAAGATTTTCGCTGGGTTAAAGTTATACCGCAAGAACCCTACTGTTGCACCTGCTAGTGCCAATGAAATACAGGCAAGGTCTGTTTGACCAAGTTGTAATGTCATAGCACAAACAGCAATACAAGCAATAAAGGAAATGCCTGCTGCCAAGCCATCAAGTCCATCGATAAGGTTTACGATATTCGTAAAGCCTACAATCCAGAAAATAGTCAATGGAGCAGACCAATATTTAAGGTATACCACACCACCCCAAGGAAGGTTGATGAAGTCTACGCGAATATCGTAAGCTACCAAAATAGCTGCCGCTATGATTTGGCCCATCAACTTAGTCTTTGGCTCAATTTGTTTAATATCATCCCATATGCCGACAAGCACAAGGATAACGGTACCAAGCACAAAGCCAAATAGTTTATGGTCATGTGGGATAGATCCATTAAAGAGGACCGATCCTATATAACCGAGGAAGATTGCTAACCCACCAAGTCGTGGAATAGCACCATGATGTACCTTGCGGGCATCAGGTTTATCTATTGCCCCAACAGCAACGGCAAAGCGTTTCACCAAAGGGGTAAGTGCAAAGGTTATGACGAGCGCCAGAGCAAAGGCCCATACATAATCGAGCACATAATCACTCATAAGACACCTCCAACAACTGGGTTATATACACAATTAATTAGTTAAGCTACGAATAGGTGCTGGAATACGACCACCACGGGCGATGAACTCAGCTGCACTATATGGACTCACTTCAATAATTGGAGCATAACCTAAAAGGCCACCAAATTCAACAACCTCACCTACGGTTTTGCCAGGTACAGGAATTACACGAACCGCAGTTGTCTTATTATTAATCATACCAATAGCAGATTCATCAGCAATGATTGCAGAAATTGTATCTGCTGTTGTGTCTCCAGGAATAGCAATCATGTCAAGGCCCACAGAACAAACACATGTCATAGCCTCTAATTTATCGAGGGATAAACTGCCACAAGATACAGCATCAATCATACCCGCATCTTCAGATACTGGAATAAATGCACCACTGAGACCGCCTACGTGAGAAGATGCCATAAGGCCACCTTTTTTCACTGCATCATTCAATAATGCAAGGGCTGCTGTAGTACCGTGACAACCACAAGAGGATAAGCCCATTTCTTCAAGAACGTGAGCTACTGAGTCACCTACAGCTGGTGTTGGTGCCAAGGACAAGTCAATGATACCGAATGGTTTGCCAAGACGGCGAGATGCCTCTTGTGCTACCAACTGGCCTACACGGGTAATTTTGAAAGCAGTGCGTTTAATTGTTTCTGCTACAACATCAAAGGATTGACCACGTACAGATTCTAGTGCGTGTTTTACAACGCCTGGACCAGATACGCCTACAGAAATGGCACTATCACCTTCAGTTACACCAAAGAAGGCACCGGCCATGAACGGATTATCCTCTACAGGGTTACAGAAAATAACAAGCTTAGCACAACCAAGAGCATCATTATCCTTTGTAAGTTCTGCCGTTTTCTTAACGATGATCCCCATATCGCGAACTGCATCCATGTTGATACCCGTTTTAGTAGAGCCCACACCTACAGAGCTACATACGATATCTGTAGTTGCCAACGCTTCTGGGATGGAATCAATCAAAATGCGGTCAGCCCGTGTAGCACCTTTTGTTACAAGAGCAGAGAAACCTCCGATAAAGTTTACACCTACTGTTTTTGCAGCGCGATCCATCGCTTCTGCAATAGGAACATAAGATGTTAAATCACTACCACCAGCCACTAATGAGATCGGTGTTACAGAAATACGTTTGTTAATGATAGGAATACCAAACTCGCGCTCAATATCTTCACCGGTAGACACAAGGTGTTCTGCTTCTTTCGTAATGCGATCATAAATACGATCACACAACTCTTTACCAGAGCTAGATGCACATTCAAGCAAGCTAATACCCATTGTAATGGTACGTACGTCAAGCTTGTTATCATGAATCATCTGATTCGTTTCTAAAATATTGTCGATAGATAACATAGTGCCTCCTATCCTACACGGTGCATGCTTAAGAAAATATCAGCATGTTGTGCACGGATTTCAACACCAAGTTCTTTACCGAGTGCATTCAAAGCATCTTGAATAGATGTCAAATCTTTCACATCTTCAGACTTTGTTTCACACATCATAATCATATTGAAAACGCCATCAAGAATGGTTTGATTTATAGACATAATGTTTACGCCGTGGTTAGCAAGTACAGTACTAACCCCTGCAATGATACCAACGCGGTCAACGCCGACAACGGTAACAACTAATTTCATAACATCACCTTTTCTGAGCACTACAAACTATTTGACCCATATAGGGTATTCAATAAACTATATTAATATATTATATCACATTTATTACTTTTCTACGGTGAAATCTTCATGAGTTTTCATGTAAAAACAGTATTTTACACTTCGTCGGATAATGCAGCCGTTACGATAGCCTCTCCTGCTGTCAATAATGCGACTAAACCTTTATCCCCTTTATAGCTTTCACCATAGATTTTATACAAATCCTCTGTACCGGACGGACGCGCTACAAACCAACCTGTTTCAGTTTCTACGCAAACCCCATCGATGGGCATATCCTTGTATAAAGATGTAGTGCGTATATTCGTAATAGGGTCTCCATCTACCTCTGTGGCTGTAATGGAACTTGCATTCAACTGTTTCAACTTGGCCTTTGCCGCCTTTGTACAAGCCGCATCAATGCGACCAAATCGTGGGTCACCACAACCTTCAACAATATTATTGTAGAGGCGATCAACAGTTGTGCCCATAACGGCATACATTTCCATTGCTAGAAGCGCCATTACCATGCCGTCTTTATCGGTAGTCCATACGGTGCCGTCCTTTTTAAGGAACGATGCGCCTGCAGATTCTTCACCGCCGATACCAATCTCACCATCAAATAATAAAGAGCTAAAATATTTAAAGCCTACCGGAACCTCATAAACCGGAATGTCTTTAACAGCCGCCCATTTATCAATCATAGTGGTACAAACAACGGTTTTACCTACCCCTTTATCAGTCCAACCACGGGTTGTAAACAGATAATCCGCAGCCGCTGTAAGGAATGCATTTGGTGAAATAAGGCCCTCTGCAGTAACGATACCGTAGCGATCATAATCAGGATCATTGCCAACAGCGAGATCATAATTGCCAATTTGTTTAGTTACATCCGCCATCGCATATTCAGAGGAACAATCCATACGCACCTTGCCATCATGGTCATAGGTCATAAAGCTAAAGGTTGGATCGTATTCATCATTGATAATATCCATATTGAGATTATATCGTTCTTTAATAGCACGCCAATAACCAAGGCCACTACCACCTAATGCATTGACAAGAACTTTAGGCTTCGCACTTTGAATGGCTTCCATATTGATGATGGAAGATAACTCTTCCACATATAAGCCCTTATAGTCATAAGGCACTTGTTGATCTGGTTCAATATTATCTATGCTAATGCGTTTAAACCCTTCTAATTCACAATAAGCACGAACGTACTCATTGGCGCGGGTTTCAATCCATTTTGTAATCAACGTATCTGCAGGGCCACCGTTGGTAGCATTATACTTAATGCCCCCATTATCTGGAGGATTGTGAGATGGTGTAATAACGATACCATCTGCTTTTTTATCGTGACTTTCATTATATCGAATGATTGCACGAGACACAGATGGTGTTGGAACAAAGTCCATATCCGCATCAACCATGGCAGTCACACCATTACCAGCAAGTACCTCAAGCACTGTTACTAATGCAGGCTGAGATAAGGCATGTGTATCTTGGCCCACAAAAATGGGCCCTGTCGCACCAAATTGACCACGACCATCACAGATTGCCTGTGTAATAGCCGCTACGTGTAAATCCGTAAAGGTACCATTTAAAGAGGTACCACGGTGGCCTGATGTACCGAAGGATACGAGTTGTGTCGGATCAGTTACATCTGGTGCATTGTCAAAATAGGCATCTACCAGAGTTTGTACATCTATAATATCTTGTTCTTGTACAGGCGTACCTGCTAATTTATGAGCCATAGGAACCTCCTAATCTCAAATGTATATGTCATTCATAAAATATTATATTTACACATAATTAATATGAGATGACTAATGCTTACATTTTGAATTTTACTTTTCTGATTTTACATTTTGCTTTACTTAGCGATTATGTATAGTCTGTGTATTATCCTCTTGTGTGGTACTCTTATCTTTTAACTGTTCACACACTTCAGTAGGGATAATCGGTTGTGTAAAGCCTTGCCCAATGACCTCTTGCGCATCAGTTATTAAGATGAACACATTTGGATCCGCCTCTTGAATAACCTCTTTTAATTTATTTACTTGCAAGAGATTAACGGCTACCATAACGATTTGCTTCGGCGTCCGCGTATAAGCACCAATGCCATTAATGATAGTTGCGCCACGACCAACCTTATTGATGATACATTCACAGACCTCATCAGTACGATAGGTAATGATGAAAGCAACCTTCCGCTGATTAAAGCCGATAACCACCTTATTCGTAATGATGGTATACACATAGACACTAATAAGTGTGACCGCTACGGCTTCAAGGCCAACAACACCAATTGCAGCAACAAGGATAGCACAGTTTATGGCACTATTAATGGACCCCATTTGAAGTCCATAATATTTGCGTACAATGAGTGCAATAGGATCAAGCCCACCTGTGTTACCGCCTACGCGGTATACAATGCCAAGACCTACACCAGTAGTAATACCAGCCATCATGGAACTCAACAAAGGATCCTTAATAATCATGTCATATTGCAAGAAGTTAAATAAATCAACCATCCAAGACAGCATCAATGTGCCATACAAGGTTTTGATAACAACACGGGTGCCCAGCCACTTCCAAGCAGCCCAGAATATAGGAATATTTAAAATCATATTCCAAGAACCAACAGATAAGCCCGTTAAATAATACAAAATCAAGCCTACCCCACTAATACCAGTACTCACCAATTTGTGTGGCAATACAAAGGCATCAAGGCCGGCACCAAATATGGCACATCCAAGAATGACCATAAGGCTTTCATAGATAACACTTTTATACTTAGCGAACATAGCTTCCTCCAAATTGCCATTTCACTATAAATATTCTATAATGAACTAACTAAAACATACGCTATTTACAATACATTTAGTAATAAAACAATATGCGTATACAAATTCATCATAAACCACTTAATGGTTATTTTCAATCACTTTATAAGAGTATAAAATAAACATATAAATTGCATATATTCTGTATGTTACAAACGAGGCTATCATGAGTAAAAGTTTTGAGCAACTCGGTTGCAGTAAAATCAATATTGGCCTTGCCATTACGGGCAAGCGTGAAGACGGATATCACGATATCGACTCTATCTTCCAATCCATTCGCCTTAGCGACTCCATTTATTTTGCGAAGCATCATTCCGTAGTTTTCTCTGGTGGCGCTCCAGAATTACCTGAGTATATGCAAAAATTAGTTACTTACGGAGAAGAGAATCTTGCTCTCAAAGCATTACGAGCAATCCAAGCCTATACAGGCTGCAAAGCGGGGGCCGCAATTCACCTATTAAAACGGGTACCGATCCAAGCAGGTCTTGGTGGTGGTAGTGCTGATGCAGCTGCTATGTTAATGGGTCTCAACCGATTTTGGGACTTGCGCCTTACTCAAGAGGAACTATTAAAAATAGGTGCTACACTTGGCTCTGATGTGCCATTCCTATTGCAAGGTGGTACAGCACGTGGCACGGGGCGTGGTGAAATATTAACGTACGGAAAATCTCCAGATCCACACTGGTTATTACTAGTAAAGCCAAAGGTTTCTGTATCAACTGCAGCTGCTTATGGTCGCTTCACGAATAAGTCCGTAGCAACAAAACAAACCATCGATACAGTCCAACAACACCTAGAAAACAATGACTTAAAATCAGCATTCCTTACTAGTGCTAATACATTTGAAGAACTACTCTTCCCTGACCATGGAGAACTTGTCATTTGTAAAGAATTCTTTACTAGTCGTGGATATCCAACGATTATGACCGGTAGTGGTCCTACAATGGTGGTATTGCTGGATAAACCAATGGAAGCATTACAACTGCAAGAAGAGATCAAAGCAGCAGGCCATGATTGGCTATCGCTCATTACAAAAACATGTACACAGGAGGACTTACCATGACAAAACGGTTACAACCAATACGCTTAGATGCGTATAAACCTCTACGCGAAGTCGTAAGTGAAACATTACGTCAAGCCATTCAAGACGGCGTGTTAAAACCAGGCGAACGCCTTATGGAAATTCCTCTAGCTGAAGAACTCGGTGTGAGCCGTACACCAATTCGCGAAGCCATTCGTAAGCTTGAGCTCGAAGGTTTTGTTGTCATGGTTCCTCGCCGTGGTACATATGTAGCCAATATATCGTTAAAGGATATTACTCAAGTATTTGAAATTCGATCTGCCCTGGAAGAACTCGCAGCAGGCCTTGCTGCCGAACGCATAACCGAAGAGGAAATCGAAACACTAGAACGAATGCTCGTAGCGATCGGCGACCATATGGAGAATAAAGATATGGAGTCCGTTGTAACAGCAGACGTAGAATTCCATGAAGTACTATATCGTGCATCTCGTAACGAACGTTTAGCAGATATCGTACACAACTTGCGGGAGCAAACCTATCGATTCCGTAGCTTCTCTATGAATCAACCGGGCCGACTAAGAAAGACATGGGAAGAGCACCGTCAATTGGTGGAGGCCATTGCTTCACATAATGCTACTCAAGCTCGTAAGTTGGCAAGAATTCACATGGAACATTCCGAACAAACCTTATTACAAGGCATGGAGGAATCACCGGAATTCACTAAAGCTTAAAGAAACATCTTAGTTGCTATACAATAATAAACTATTAATAAAATCCTTCACTCTTGTGAGGGATTTTGTTTTACATAGTCTATAGAAATTGATACAATATTATTAATAATTATAAGAATTCTTTTTATGAGAAAGGAGCGTTTTTATGGAAGCAATGCTCAATGATGCTATTTCTACCATTAATGGCTATTTATGGAGTTATTTCATCATCTTTATCCTCATCGGCGCAGGTCTCTTCTTTACGATGACAACGAATTTTGTACAAATTCGTATGATCAAAGAAATGGTTCGCCTCGTAATCAATGGTGCAGGTAGTTCTACAGAAAAAAATCATGTATCCTCATTCCAAGCATTCTGTGTTAGTACCGCATCTCGTGTAGGTGTTGGTAATATCGCAGGTATTGCGATTGCTGTTGTACTCGGTGGTCCTGGTGCTATTTTCTGGATGTGGGTTATCGCTCTTATTGGTGCTGCTACAGGTTTCATCGAATCTACATTGGCACAAATCTACAAAGAACCTGTTGCTAAAGGCGGCTTTTACGGCGGTCCAGCATACTACATTCGCTATGGTTTAAACAACAAAGCATTATCTATTTTATTTGCAATTTTGATCAGTATTACATACGGTTGGATTTACAACTCTGTACAAGCTAATACATTAGCTGCATCCCTTCAAGTATTCAACTTTGATGTATCCTATACCGGTGCTGTAGTAGCAATTCTTCTTGGTATTATCATTTTCGGTGGTATCAGCCGCGTTGCTAAAGCATCTGAAATCATCGTTCCTATCATGGCGGTTTTATATATCGCTACTGCATTATTCGTAGTTATTATGAATATCACTCAATTCCCACATGTAATCTATACTATTATCTCCTCTGCTTTTGAACCAGTAGCAGCAGGTGGTGGCTTATTAGGTGCTACTGTAATGAATGGTATTAAACGTGGTCTATTCTCCAACGAAGCCGGTGAAGGTTCTGTGCCTAATGCAGCGGCTACTGCGGCTGTTAACCATCCTGTTGAACAAGGTCTTGTACAAGCATTCGGTGTATTCCTTGATACATTTATCATTTGTACCGCTTCTGCTTTCATCGTGCTCATCGTTGGTGACTATAGCACAACAGGTTTAACTGGTGTTGCCCTAGTACAACATAACCTCGAACAACAACTCGGTTCTTGGGCACCAACAGCGGTAGCAATCTTTATCGTAATGTTCTCCTTCAGTTCCTTAATTGGTAACTATTACTACGGCGAAATTAATATTAGCCACTTAACAGATAAGAAATTCTATCTTCATTTGTTCCGTATCGGTGTAATAATCATGACATTCGTAGGCTCTATTGCCTCCCTTGATTTAGTATGGAATTTAGCCGATTTATTCATGGCCTTCTTAGTATTAACTAATATTAGTTCCATCGTACGTATGGGACGTACTGCAGGTCTTGCTCTTGATGACTATATCAAACAACGCAAGGCAGGCATCGAAACACCTGTATTCAACCGTTCTGTTCTTAATCATACATACGGTATCGTATGGTGGGGTGACGGTCAAACTACAGACTCTTCTGTACCTCCTACTCCAGTGGAAAATACAATGGAAAAATAAAATATATTCTCTTTAGAGATCGGTGAAAGTATCTTTCATCGGTCTCTTTTTTTTGTAAAAGTATCCATTTATACTGTAAAAACTACGATTTATATCTAACTTTAGGAGTGACTATAATCACAGTAAATATCTATATTCTATACACTTTTCAAGCATTAAAAACTATAGAATATAGTTATAAAATTATAAAGGGTATTATGTATACAACGTCGAATACTACAGTATGTCTAAAATTAGCAAAACTTAATTTACTCTTATATACAGGAGGTTATTATGAGTGGTTATAATCCTTATGAAAACATGCTAAATACGTTAGATGTAGCAGCAGAAAAACTCGGTTATTCTCGTAGTGAGTACGAAGTATTACGTCATCCTGAACGAGAACTAAAAGTAGCTGTACCACTTCAACTAGATAATGGTGAAGTTCGCGTATACGAAGGCTACCGTTGCCAACACTCCACATTGCGTGGCAGTGCTAAAGGTGGTCTTCGTTTCCATCCAGATTCCGATGAAAACGAAGTTCGTGCATTGGCTGCTTGGATGACTATTAAAAATGCTATCGCTAACATCCCTTACGGCGGTGGTAAAGGCGGTATCAAAGTTGATCCTAAAACTTTGAATCCTCGCGAATTAGAACGCTTAACTCGTAACTTTGTACGTCGTATTGCGCCAATCATTGGTGTTAATACTGACGTTCCAGCTCCAGACGTAAATACAAACTCTCAAATCATGAGCTGGATTGCTGACGAATACAGCACATTAAAAGGTGAATGGAGCCCTGGTATCGTTACTGGTAAACCTATCGAAGTAGGCGGTTCCTTAGGTCGTAACGAAGCGACTGGCCGCGGCTGTCTCATCGCATTGCAAAGCTATCTCGCTAAGAAAAACTTAGATATCAAAAACCTTACTGTAGCAGTTCAAGGCTTCGGTAACGTAGGTTCCGTAGGTGCTCGTCTCATTGCACAAGCAGGCGCTAAAGTTGTTGCTATTGGCGATGTAAGCGTTAACATCTACAACCCTAACGGTCTTGATGTTGAAAAAGCATACGAATATGCTAACTCTCATGGTCGTTCCCTTGAAGGTTACAGCGAACCAGGCATGACTACAATTGGTGCCCAAGAATTATTGGCTCAACCAGTTGATGTATTGTACATGGCAGCTCTTGAAAACCAATTGAACAAAGACAACATGGAAAATATCCAAGCTAAAATTATCTTGGAAGGTGCTAACGGCCCTACTACTAATGATGCAGATAAATACTTCTATGAAAAAGGTATCGACATCATCCCTGACGTTCTTGCGAACGGCGGCGGTGTAGTTGTATCTTACTATGAATGGGTACAAAACAAAGCAAGCTTCTACTGGACTGAAGAAGAAGTTAATGAACGGTTAACTAAGAATATGCAAAATAGCTTTGAAGCAGTTTGGGAAATGCAACATAAATACAATGTACCTCCTCGTCAAGCAGCGTACATGG
>OGIU01001239.1_pt1 | contig 12501 bp, 16 predicted proteins | sample 1571791 | NCBI WGS metagenome assembly OGIU01 (sample SAMEA2582104, study PRJEB24529) | metagenome | biome: Human gut stool | place: China | collected 2011
CTTTGAGAAGATAAATGGCGAAATAATGAAAGGTTATTATTGGACTTCTACAGAAGTAGAATCTTCTCCTAATTATTACAGTTATTCGTTTTCTTATGAGGGAGATAGCGAAAAGAGTTTACCAGCATTGAAAAATAAAAAATATAAAGTAAGACCATTTGTAACAATTTCAAGAAAAAAATGAAACAGTTAATTTTTTCGGTTTTTTTGTTATTACTTTGTGCCTGTAAAAGTAATAATGTTATTACGACAAGTGATTGGGCTATTTCAGAGAAAGAAAATGTTCTTATCGAGAACAATTCATGTTTCTCTACAGTTTCTATAATCGGTGGAGCTGCTAATGCAGCTAAAGCGGAAGCAGAGAAATTAAGACAGGAAAAAATAGAAGAAAGAGAAAAGGCTCTGAAAGATATTGATGGATTGAGTGTATCTAAAATACAAGATGACAATGGTAATGTTTCGTTTAAGGCTGTAGTGCAAAATGATTTGCTGTTTGCTTTTGACAGCTTTGAACTTTCAGAGGAAGCCAAAAGTATTTTGGATAAGGTAATACCTGTAATAGAAGAAATTCCTGATACAAAGATAAAGATTGTAGGTCACACTGATAATATAGGTGAAAAATCTTACAATATGAATCTATCTTTGAATAGGGCTAAAGCTGTTGGAGAATATCTTGTTAATGGTGGAATTATAAGAGATAATATAACAGAATCGGGAAAAGGCTTTAGCCAACCTGTTGCAGACAATAAAACAGAAGATGGTAGGGCTAAGAATAGAAGAGTTGAGCTATACATAAAAAATAGCATGAAATAGGTTCTGGAGATTCAGACCGTTGCACCTTTTTTGTGTCCGGCACTTCTGGAGCTTCGGACTTTTTGGTGTCGCTTTTTCATTCCTGGTTCTCGCAGCTTCGGACTTTTTGGTGTCGGATGGCTCGTACCAGTGCAGCCCATCAGGGAAGATCCTGATTGTGGCGAGGTGTCGAAATGTATAACTTAAAACAATAGGGAAAAGAACTTGTCTATGGTTGTTTTCCCTGTTGTTAGTAAATAAAAGAAGTATGGAAGAAAGTAAAGAATTGCAGAAATTATATACTTTGTTTAGGGGGTGTATATATATATCTATTTTATTGGAAATAATAGTCTTTATTCCATTTCCTTTTTTGAAAGGAATATCTTTCGTAATAGAGCCTATATCCAAATGGATGATATATGATACTATGATATATAGTAAACTGGCAACTCTTGTAATTGTTCTTGTTACTTGTATAGGAACGAGAGCGCAAAAGGCTATAGAGTTTGATTCTAAGAAGATGGTGTTTTATCCATTAATAGCTGGAATCATTATTGTTGCATTAAGTATTGTTTTTTATAATAATATCATTGACTTTGTTGTATGGAAATTACCAATTAATTTGATTTTCTATATAATATGTTCTTTTGTTGGTATTGTTTTCATCCATATATCTCTGGATAATTTATCTAAGATTATTAAGCACAATTTAGGCAAGGATAAATTTAATGTAGAGAACGAAAGTTTTCAGCAGATAGAGAAGAGGGTTGATAATAAGTTTTCGGTTAATATACCAACTAAATACTATTATAAAGGGAAATTAAGGGATGGATGGATAAACTTTACAAATCCTTTTCGTGGTACATGGGTAGTTGGTACACCGGGTTCTGGTAAAACCTTTTCTATTATTGAGCCTTTTATAAGACAACATTCTGCAAAAGGTTTTGCTATGGTTGTGTATGATTATAAATTCCCGACTTTGGCGAGAATGTTGTTTTATCACTATAATCTGAATAAAAAGGCTGGCAGAACTCCTGAAAACTGTAAATTCCATGTTATTAATTTTACGAATGTGGAATATTCAAGAAGAGTGAATCCAATTCAGAAAAAATATATAGCTACAATGGGTGCAGCATCCGAAACGGCTGCTACTCTTATTGAATCATTGCAGAAAGGTAAGAGTGAATCAGGTGGTGGTGGTTCAGATGATTTCTTTAAAACTGCTGCTGAAAACTTTCTGGCAGCTATTATATATTTCTTTGTAAGATACGAAAACGGAAAGTATTCTGATATGCCCCATGTTTTGGCTTTCTTGAATCACGAATATACCACTATTTTTGAGGTTCTAATGACTGATGAAGAGATATATCCTTTGTTAGCTCCATTTAAAACAGCCCTTAAAAATAAAGCTATGGATCAGTTGGAAGGTATGGCTGGTACATTAAGGGTTTATGCTTCCAGATTGGCAACAAAGGAAGCATATTGGGTGTTCTCTGGTGATGATTTTGATTTGAAAGTAAGTGATCCAAAGAATCCATCGTACTTACTTATTGCCAATGACCCAGAAATGGAAAGCATAACAGGTTCGCTTAATGCTCTTATCCTTAATCGACTTATAACAAGGGTTAATTCAGGAGAGGGTAAAAATGTTCCTGTTAATATTGTGGTAGATGAGCTTCCAACTTTGTATTTCCATAAAATTGACCGTCTTATCGGAACGGCTCGTTCAAACAAGGTAGCTGTAACTTTAGGCTTTCAGGAACTCGCCCAGCTTGAAGCTGATTATGGAAAGGTTGGTATGCAGAAAATTCTTACTGTCTGTGCAAATGTAGCTTGTGCTTCGGCAAGAGGTAAAGAAACTTTGGAATGGCTATCGAATGATATTTTTGGAAAGGTTAAACAGATAAAAGAGGGTGTGAGTATTAATAAAGGCTCAACAACAATATCCTATAATGAACAGATGGATAACCTTATCCCAGCATCAAAAATAGCAGATATGCCAGCAGGCTTTTTGTGTGGGCAGACAGCACGTGATTTTGTTGCAACCAAAACAGGAGCAAACGGCAAACTTGATATTAATAAGTCAGAAGAATTTCAGACAACAAAATTCTTTGCTAAGACTAATTTTGATATGGAAGCAATTAAAAAAGAACAAAAGGCTTATGTCGAACTTCCTAAATTTTATGATTTTGGTGATGAAGAAAAAAAGGACAGAATTTTAACGGAAAATTTCAGAAGAATAAATGAAGAGGTTCGGCAGATGTGTGAAACAATATTAGGCAGAACTATTGGTTAATAATTTGAAATGGCAAACAGTGATAAAAGACTTTTAGAGTTTGGTCGAAGAATTAAAGAGGTTAGGAATTATATGAAGCTCACTCAAAAAGAAGTTGCTGAGAAAGTTGGATTGCAACAAATGTCAGTAAGCCGAATGGAGCAAGGTAAAGAGTTGAGCGGAAAGAAACTTATGAAGTTTCTTGATTTTTATTCGCAATTTATATCTATTGATTGTTTATTTGCGGATAAATTTGATTTAATTGGGCAAGAAAACATAGCGCATCTTTTTGAAAAAGGTTCAGTCGATAAGATATTAGAAAACAAACTCAAGAACTCAATAAAAAAACTCGATGAAGCGAAAAAACAAGTACAAGATATTATAGACTATATCAAATAATTATATAATTATTTGGTTATATCATTATTTAATTGTATATTTGGGTAAACTATAAATTATAATGTTATGGCTGTGGTATTTCTTATTTTGTTTACGATGATAGCCGGAGCTTTGATTTATATGGTTTGTAGAGGTATTATTAATTATATAAAATCAATTATAGGCTATTGGCTGATGGGAAAAAAGTTGAGGTCTGTTAGTATGGCTGTTCTGGCTGTTCTGGCTGTTTGTGCAGTTATCTACCTTGCAGAACTGCTTGTTATCGCTGGAATAGCTGTTATAGTGTTCGGTGTTTGCTGTGATAAAAAGCCTATTATATATTACTACCATTACTAAAAAAGGAGCATTATTATAATGCTCCTTTTAAGTATTCCAGAACTGGTTTCGGATCTACATACTTGCCTTTATATTTTATAGCGAAATGCAGATGTGGTGCAGTGCTGCGCCCTGTATTTCCAGATATTCCTACTATTGTGCCAGCAGAAACGAAATCCCCGACTTCTCCTATGGCTGTATGTAGATGTCCGTATATAACTTCAAAATCCCCATGCTCTATTTTTATGTAGTTACCTAAACCTTTTTTTTCGTATCCTACTTTCTTGATTTTTCCCGGCATGATTGAATATATTTCCGATGAAGAAGCACGTAAATCTATTCCATAGTGTTTGCGGTTCTTGCCAGTAAACGGATCAGCCCTTTTCCCAAATTTTGATGTTACATAAATACTATCTAACGGTAGGGATAATAATTTTATCTTCTTTTTAGCTGTAACGGTATCAGGTGTAGAAATAGTAATTGGCTTTTCCGATATATCAGTTTTCAGATTGTTTTCCCTGTCGTTGGATGGTTCTTCAGGACTATTTTCTATAGAGCTTATTTCTATATATTTCTTTTTTCGTGATACAGTGTAAAACTGTGCATTAGCCGTTGTACAAATTAATAACAAGACTAAGGATAAAAATGTATATTTCATAAACATATAACGAATAAAATGGTTATCTTTGCTGCAAAGATAATAAATAATATGCAGAATATGTTACAAGGAATACTTTTTAAAGAGGAAGAAATACCATTCAAAGAGCTTGAAGAGGTTGGTATAACTAAAGAAGAGTTTTATAATTTACCAATTCATATTATAAATTCTATAATGTTAGGTAGATTATCTCCTGTAATGCTATTGAAAATGGAAGTCGATGGGACTGTTTATGATGTAAAAGGTAAATTTGCTTTTGAAAGGAAAAAAGACAGTTCTGTTTGCTTGAAAATATATCCTGTAAACAAAAAGTTTCCTTATCAAGAAACTTTTTCAGAGGAAGAAATACAAATGCTGAAAGAGGGTAGAATTATAAAAGCGAAGATATTAGATAACGGGAAAAAAGTTCTATCATACATACAGCTTGATCCAGAGATAAACACTCTTGTTTCTGTTCCTGTTAATAGGGTTTTTATACCATCATTATTTGATGGTAAAAAATTGGAAGAAGAAGAGATTGAGAAAATAAAAAACGGTGATTTGCTGGAGATAGAAAAGAATGGAACTAAATCTGTTATCACCATCGACTTGTTGAAGTCTGATAACTTGCTTTTAATTGAACCGTTTTCGGCGGAAGAATGGCGAAAACAGAGAGCTATCGAATGGGATAGGATTACACCTGGTGCTACTGGCTACTGGCTTACATCAGAAAACGGTTGGGAATATCAGGAATACATAGAAAAAAGTAATGGATATAAAAGATAAATGCTTATGAAAACATACGATGATTATGTACAAGAAATACAGGATGGGCTTATTTCTTTAAGTGAATTTGTTAGAAATACAGAAGAAGATTATCTGGAATTTCTGAATGAAGAGAAACTGGAAGATAATGATATATCAGCAAAAATTTTTCTGGATAAAAAAGAGAAAGAATTTTTCCTTAGTCAGAAGATAAATATATAAAAGCCTATGAAAATAAATGAAAAAGCGAATCAGGCTTTTACCGAGTTGATTGTAGAGAAGATGAAAGAGCTTTCATCTAATTGGAAAAAGCCGTGGATTTCTAATATACATGGTTTACAAGGACAGCCACAGAATATTAATGGTGGAAAATACAATGGTATAAATTCTTTGGCTTTATTCCTATTGTGTGAAGCACGTAATTATTCTATGCCTGTATTCCTTACATGGAATCAATCACAAGAACTTGATTTACGAATAGAAAAAGGGGCTAAATCTTTTCCTGTTGTATATTGGAATATGATGGTGGTTGATAAGGAAACTGGAAAGAATAAAATAAGTATAGATGATTATAGGGATTTGTCGGATGAAGAAAAAAAGAAATGGAATGTAATTCCATATATGAAAACATTTAATGTGTTCAATGTCGATCAGACGAACCTTAAAATAAGAAAGCCGGAGTTATACAATGAGCTTCTGGAAAAATTCAATGCTAAACATACTGTTAAGGATATAAGCGGAATGGTTAGCAATCCAGCCATAGACAAAATGATAAAAGATAATCTTTGGTATGTTCCGATATATCCTAAGAATCAAGATAAAGCATATTATTCTCCCGGTCAGGAAATTATAGTTGTCCCAACAAAAGAACAATTCAAAGATGGTGAAAGTTTTTATGCAACACTTCTTCACGAAATGGCGCATAGCACAGGACACAGTTCAAGGCTTGATAGACTAAAACCAGCTATTTTCGGTTCTTATGATTATGGTCGTGAGGAACTTGTAGCCGAACTGTCCGCTGCTATAACATCAAGCGCAATGGGTATTTCTTCAACTATTAGAGAAGAGAATGTTCAATATCTTAAAGGATGGTTGCAAAACATCAGAGAAAAACCAGATTTCTTGTTTTCTGTTTTAAGCGATGCAAACAAGGCTTCCCAGATGATACTTGACAAAGCGGAACAAGTTGAATTAACATTAGGGAAAGAAGAAGAAAAGGATATAATAAATGTCCTTAAAAGTCAGGTAGAAGCCAATATAGGAGAGGTGGAATTTAAAATAAACGAAAAATCAGATGAAAAGCTGGATATTTCCATGTATGATAACAATATGATATTTTTAGGTGATATTAAAGGCTATAAAGCTGGTGATTCGTGGAAACTTACTACTGATACTTCTATTGTTCTGATGGTACAACAGTATAAACTTGATTTTATAAATAAACAGTTACATGGTGCTGTTTTGTCAGAAGATGGGTTACAGTTAAGGGAAATTCAGGACAAAAAGAAACTATCAGTTGAAAGACCGCAATCTGTAAAAATTGATAAAGTACAGATTTGGGATGATGGTAAGAATAATATGCTTATAAAGTGTAATATTAATGGAATACCGCAGTTAGCAGAAAAACTTCCGAAAGAATTATATGAAGATCTTTCTTTAGGCAAGAGAAGTAAGGTAGGTTTGGCAATGGAAGTTTTTAAAGATACAATAGATTTAAGTGTAAATAAAGAAAATTCATTAAGGAGATAATTATGGAACAAAATATTTCAAAAGAGGAAGCTAAATATCTTATAGATGTTGTAATATCTAAAGGTAATGTTATATCACCAGAAGCCAGTAAGGTAATTGAAAAGTTAGGTTTTGGTAATGATATAAAAGAAATAGATAAGATGGAGCTTGAAGCAACATACGCAGATTTAGCTGAAACAACAAAACAAGAACTTGAAGAAGCTAAAATGAAAAGGAGTGAACTTGCCGATAAAATATCATCTTCTCTTAAAGATATGGGATATGATATTCCTGTATTATCAGAAACAGAAAAAATGGATAATATAAAGGCAGCACTAAAAGACTTCGGCTTTTCAGAGGAAGAAATTAATAAATTTGTGGCTAATGATTTGGTAAGTGCTGAAACAACAGGGAAAGGATTTGAACTTAACTTTAAAAATGAGGAATCGACAAAGAAGAATCTTCAAGATAAAGGAATTGATTTTGAAGAAGATGGTGAAAAACTTAAAGTTAAAGGGAAATTGTATATAACAGAGGGTTTTGAAATTGATAATACTGCTGAAAATAGATTGTTGTTGGAATCTAATGATATTAAGTTTTTCCAAAAGGCAGATAATGAAAGAAAACTATTTGTACCATTGAGAGCCAAGAAAGTAGGTATGTTGTTAGCAATGGGCATTGTTGGTGGTCCTATTGGAGCTTTGGCTATCCAAATTGCACTTAATCAAACAGGCTTATTGAATAAGATGCTGGATCAACATTTATTGCCAGCTTCACAGAAAAAGGCATTAAAAGAGGGTTTGACTATTCTTGCTGCTCAAAAAGAAAATGGGAAAGATGTAAAACAGTTTATGTATGTCGATAGAGAAACAGGAAAAATTAATAAAGTAAATGTAAACGATATACAGATACCTAAGAAATTTCAAGGTGTAGATTTAACTCCGGCACAAATTAATGCACTTAAAAACGGAAAGAATGTTACTCTTGATATGGGTGGAACTGAAATTTTATGTAGATTAGATTTGAATGAAAAATCTGGAATAAAGGTTGCAGGATTTAAGGAATTTAAGTCTGATAGAGCTTTCACAGATATACCTACTGTTAATAGTCCTGATGAAGAAAAGTTAAAGTATATATCTTTAACAGGAAAACAAGGAGTGGATAATATATACGGAAGAGGTGGGGATAAACTTGAAAGAGATAGCTTTCTTGAAAAGTATAACCTTAAAGAAGAATATTATAAAATTGATATGGCGATGAAAACTGGTGGTAGTCCTATGATGGCTGCTGGTATGGCGATGAAAGAAAAGATGTCGCAATTTAAAGATTTGGCTGCATCTTTATTGTTTGGAATTGAAGAGGAACAATCTAAAACTCAAAAACGATGAACGCACAACAATTATCATTCAAGGAATTAAAGGACAGGGTTAGCATTATTCAGGTTGCAACTGAATTAGGCTATAGGCTTGATAAGTCTAAAGGAAATAGACAGCCGTCATTTGTCCTTATGGGTAATGGAAAAGATGAAGTCGATAGGATATATATAAAGAATCCTAACTACCCATCTATTCAAGGATATTGGAGAAGAAGTGATAATTCTAAGGGTGATGTTATTTCATTTGTTAAAGAGAATCTTTCCTCTTTTCCAGAAGCACATGGAGCAAGAAATGAAATTGATGCAATTAATATTGTGCTGAACAGAATGGCTGGTCAGCCTTTTAGTATAGATAGACTTATTGAAAATTCAAGTTACTTTTCTAAAATAGCGAATCCAAAAGACTTCAATCTTGATAGATACGATAGGGAAAAGAATAATATTGGCTATATGATGTCTTTTTTCCGAAAGAGAGGTATTAATGTTGATACAGTACAGAGATTTGCGAATTTTATAGAACTTGTTATCGACAAGGATAGTGCTAAAAAATACAAGAATCTTGCTTTTCCCTATAGTGATAAGAATGATAATATTGTAGGTTTTGAGTTAAGGGGCTTTTCAGGTTACAAAGGTAAGGCAGAGGGTACAAATAGTACATCTGCTTTCTGGAGAGCCGATTTTTCGGAAAATAAATCAGCAAAGTATGTGTTTGTATTTGAAGGAGCTTTTGATGCAATGGCTTTTCAGCAAATTCATAATGCAAAAGTTAAAAAAGAAGATTGTGCTTTTATTTCTGTTGGCGGTACTTTTTCTGATAATCAATTTAAGAATATTGTTTCTGAATATCCTAATGCTAAGAAAGTATTATGCTTTGACAATGATTTGAATGGCAAAATGTATGATATAAGAGCTTATGGAATAATGAATAATTTGGATCTGAAAACTTCCATTGACAGACAAACTGGAAATGTAAAGGTTGAAATTCCTGATAAGGGAATTTATGAATTTACGACAGAAAATGTTAGTCTTGAAGAGTTCTTTAAAAAAACTGGTTATAGACAGAATCCAGATTTGGTTATAAGAAAAGCACCGGGTGGAGTTAAGGACTGGAATGAGGTTATAACTCAAAGTCTTAATGAAGAGAATCTAAGAAGTGCATACGATAAATCTAATGGAATGAAAAGATGATGGATATAACAATTAAACCAAATTCTAATTACTGGATAGCGAATAATGTCGGCTGTATTATAATATTCTGCCTTTCTGTTATTGCTTTAGGAAGTGTTATACCTGTAGTACAGTGGATAAGTCTTGTAGTTATGTGTTTTACTTTTCTGAAATGTCTTTATGATTATCTGTATCTTAATAGTCTAAAATGGGTTATTGGTGTAGAGGTTCTGGAGATTTATTCAGGAATATTATCAAGGAGTAAAAATCATATTGAATTATATAGAATTGTTGATTATGTAGAAGAACAGTCTTTTATGGAAAGATTGTTTGGTGTTAAAAGAATTATTCTCTTATCATCAGATAAAACAACACCAAGATTGATTATATCTGGAATAGATAACAATAAAGAAGTTACTAAGATTATAAGAGAAAGAGTAGAATTTAACAAACAAAATAAAAGAATATATGAAATATCTAATCGTTAGTATTTTTGCCTTTTTTGTGTGCTGTAATGTTCATGCACAGTTTGTAGATCCTGTTTTATCTGGTACTGTAGCTGCTGGTGATGCAGCCAAAAAGAAAAGTCTTGATGCAATTAAGGATAAGCAAAATAAAATATCCGCATTGCAGACTACCATAGCTGCTAATACCACGAAAATCAGGGAATATGAAAAGAATATGTATGATTATCTTTCCAATGTAAGTGCAGCAATTAAAAATGCTTATGAAATTAAAGAAGCTGCTGCTTTAACGGCTGAAATAGTACAATGTTGTGATGCTTGTCTTGATGCTGCTAAAGAGAATCCAGAGGGAATAGCTGTTGTTGCATTGGTGAATAAGCAAATTACAAAGGTAAGTACAGATATGGCTTCTATATATGCTTATATAACTACTTTGGCTTTAGATAAAAAAACCTTGCTAAATGCAGCGGAAAGAAATAGAATAACATGGACTGTCTTGTATGAACTTAGAAGATTAAAGAGTGATATATTACTTTTATGCTTTCAGATAAGGAACTATAATATAGCAGATGTTCCCCAGTTGATGTTTCCTATGGAATACTTCTATATAGTTGATGGGAAGAAGATAGCGCAAGATATTATCAGAGATTTTTCAAGATAAGTTTCTTTTCCCTGTTGTTGGATATTGGGTGCAGCGGTTCTGGAGATTCAGACCGTTGCACCTTTTTTGTGTCCGGCACTTCTGGAGCTTCGGACTTTTTGGTGTCGCTTTTTCATTCCTGGTTCTCGCAGCTTCGGACTTTTTGGTGTCGGATGGCTGGTGCCAGTGCAGCCCATCAGGGAAGATCCTGATTGTGGCGAGGTGTCGAAATGGCAACAGTAGGGAAAAGAAGTCTGTTGGGCTTCTGGTGGGTGATGCTCCAGATGGCTTCTGGTAGGATGCTTTGATTTTGTGACATAATCAAAGAAAAATGCTATTCCATCATTAAATAATTATATAATTATTTGGTTATATCATTATTTAATTGTATTTTTGTAATACAGAAAATTTTAATTATCTTAATATGAAGTCAGAAGATGTTTACTATAAAATATTTAAACTTGAATCCCAGCAGAGAAAGATTCTTAAAAAGAATAATGTTCAAAATGAATATATGCTGAGATTTGAAAATAAAAAAGCATGGGTTCAGTATGAATCTATTAATCTTGAAAAGAAGAAACTTAAAGCACTTTATACCGAACTTGAAGATTTAGAAAAAGAAATAAAGAAGTCAAATAAAGGTGGTAAAAGAATAGGTTCTGGTAGAAAATCAAAAACAGGTTTATGTACACGAACAATGAGAGTTCCATCATACTTGATAGAGGAAATATCTACTTTCATAAAATTCAGGACTTTTATTCTTGATAAACCAGATGGTGAAATTCTTGAAAAGGAAGATATAATCAAAATGCAAAGATTAGTTTGGGATTTTGATTGGATGAAAGAAGCTTTTAAAAAAGCTGTTGCCAAACAAAGGGAAGAAGAGGAAGATAAAAGACAGCTTAATTTGTTTGATGGGCAGAATAATGAAAATATAGATAAAGATGAAAGTATAGATAAAGATGAATGATTTGGATTTTTTTATAGTTGGAGTTTTTCTATTGGTGATGTTCGGAGCTTCATGGTGGCTTTTTTGTTTGGGTAGAAAATATGCCATGAAAATAAAAGATGATGGAGATTTTTCATTTGCTTGTATTCTTGCCGTTTTAATTGCCGGAAGTTTCAATTTTACTAATTCCTTGTTTGATGTCTGCTTGTTTATATCAAGATTTTTATCGAAAGAGGAAAAGGTTTTAATAACTAATTTAATGAGAAAAAATGATAGATAATTTTGGCTTGATTGAAACTATTTTAGTCCTTTTTTCCTTTTTTGTTTTCCCTGTAGCTTTGGTTTTAGGCTATTGTTCTGGAGTACAGAAGAAAAGGAAAATAGATGGGGATTTTGCTTTTTCCTTATGGGCTATAATTACAAAAAATGATAATAGGTTAAGAAGTCTTGAAGAGGATAGAAAGATTCAAGATGTTTGTGATAATATATCAAGAATACTAAATGAGGAACAGAAGAGAATCATAAAAGAATCTGATATATTTACGTTTAAACAGAGTGATGAATTTTTGAAGGAACTTAAATAAAAAGGTTATATGAAAATAAAATTTATATTGGATAGTCCATTGCTGAATCGAAAAGGGGTATCAATGGAATGGACTTTTCCAGTGTTACCCAGAAAGGGAGAATGTATATTTCCTGAAGTCATTATGAAACAAAGTGATATTATAGCGAATTATGAAAAACATCTTTCAGAAAAGGGGAGTGAAGATTTTAATCATTTTGCAAGTAAAGATGAAAATGGGAATATAGATGTTATTGTTTATGTATGGTTATATGAAGTCATAGCTGAAATTAATATTGTGCGTGATATACAATATAGATTGGATGATGAAGATTGTAGTCAGATAATGGCTGTTATTACTTTGAGTGATAAGGAATGAGGTTTCTTTTCCCTGTTGTTGGATATTGGGTGCAGCGGTTCTGGAGATTCAGAC
>OGIU01001247.1_pt1 | contig 12456 bp, 10 predicted proteins | sample 1571791 | NCBI WGS metagenome assembly OGIU01 (sample SAMEA2582104, study PRJEB24529) | metagenome | biome: Human gut stool | place: China | collected 2011
TATCCGGTCCTACTATTAACACTTCTTTTGACTTTTCTCCTGAAGATACTAAACCACTTATATTAATATCTTCAACAGTGTCAGTATTTTTATACTTCACTTGTAAAGTCATATTTGTTATTGTTTTATTAGAATTATTTTCATAATAAGTTTTTAATAACGGATGATCTCCATCTTGGTTTATATTAAATACAACATTTATAGTGTCTATAGTAAAAGGTTGCTCTATAGCAGTAGAAAATCTACTTTCCTCTGTATTTTTAGTGCTTTTTATAATTAAAAATGCCCCCAAGATAAATACAACTATTAAAGATATAGCTATTATTATATTTTTATTAATTTTCAAATTAGCACCTCCTTTTTTATGACCAATTATAAGTATTTGTTGTTTGATCATATTCCATATAAGTTCCATTTTTCAATGTAACTTTATACTTTAAAAATTCTAAATCTTCTTCATTTCCACTGTCAGGTGCTTCTCCATAAAAATCTGAAGATATCTGTTCTGATTTAACTAACTCATCTAATTCATAAGAAACAACTTTATTTTCAGATTTAAATCTAACTTCTATAACCATATTACTTATATCATATGATGAATTATTGGCATATGTTATTATAGCTTTCTTATTATTATCTTCATTAGAAATTTTAACTGATACATCTATAGAGTTTATAGGCACTGGAGCTTCTAGCAATTTATATTTACTAATCTTATTGAATTTACCTCCAGCAAATGAAGCTAAAAATACAATCAACCCTATACCTACTACAATTCCAATTGCAATAATGCTATTTTTCTTTTTCATAATTGCTCACCAACTTTATCTGTAATTTACATTAACTTTCACTAGGATTTTGTAGTGCTGAATTTTCACCACTTCCAGTAGAACCTGAACCTGAATCAGCTCCTTCATTACTTCCACCACTAGTTATATTTCCACTAGAAGGTGTACTTGAAGCATTTCCTTCAGAGCCTGTGCCTGCACTACCACCTGCTTCATTTCCTGTACCTGCATTTGTGTTTTTAGTAGCGAAAGATAATATTAAATTAAAATTAGAAACAACATCTTCTGTAATTCCTTCACTAAAAGGTGTTTCCCATAAATCACTTCTATAATATATTCTAGCAGTTTCATTAGAACCAATTTCACCTAATTTATTTTCTTCAGAAGTTCTATTTTTATTCAAAGTATGTAAATCTATTGTTTTTAGATATGTACCTTGTTGTGGTCTGTCGTAGTTTAAGCTTAATCTCATTTGAACTTTTTTATCTCTTGCTACCGGTTCTTCTATATATAAAGGTGCCACTTGTTCTGAATTTGAAATACTAAGTAAACCATCAGAAGAACTATTTGAAGTTGCTTTATCAAAACTTTCAAATGATACATCTAAAGGATATGTTCCATTGTTAGTTATATAATAATAAGGGCAAATAAATTTACCAGTAAATCTTATAGGATCATCACTCACTATCATAAAGTTCATATTTAATGGAACTGTTACTGATATTTTAAACAACTTATCATTATCTGGTTTAGTCCCTATCAAATCTCCTTCTTTAATATTATCAAAATTAGGCATATCCCCATCATTAGGGGCCCATGGACCTATAGCTCCATCAAGTCTTACTTCTGGATTTGCTGATTCAACTTTATTAACATTCCCATTTGAATTAGGATTACTACTTCCTCCTGTTGTTCCACTATCAGTTGAACCTGATTGACTTCCTCCAGATTCTCCAGTAGCTCCTGTTGAACCTGAAGTTTCAGTAGACGTTGTTTCTGCCAAATATTTTATAGAATTTGCTTCTGTAATTGATGAAAAATTTATTAAAGTACATAATACTCCTAAAATTAATGCTCTTTTCAATATATCCCCCTCTTTCATCCTAATTTTCAATAGCTATTATTAATTTAGCCACTGATACACCTAATAACTGTTCACTTTCAGGATCATATGCACTTATAGTGGCAGTAGCTTCATACTCACCTTTTTTAAGGTTTCTACTTAATTTTGCTTTTTCTATGTATTGATTAGGTTTAAGTTTACCACTTTTAAATATGGTTTTGTTATTAGAATCTAATTTTATTTCCACGTCTATTAAATAATTGTTAAAAGGTGGATTATATATTCTTATATTACCTTCTGATTTTCCATTCTCAAAAAATGGTCTTGAATTAATTTCAAAGGAAAAAGTTGATTCATCGGCTTTTCTTTGCATTATCTCTTCAATTTCAGATGCAGTATATCCTGATATAACACCATCTTGTATTATGGCTCCAGTTGAATTACTACCGTAATTTTTATAAACATTTACACTTAATCCTGCAATTACACCTATTCCAATAAATGCTGAAAAAATTAAAATAAATTTAATGTTTTTTTTACTAAAACTAAATTTCATTAAATTGTATTCCTTTCTATAATAATCTAAACTATAACATTTTAAGGGGAACAATAAACATTCTTCCCCCTTTTTTAATCATTAATATTATAATTTTATTCTGAGCTTTTTTTAATTCTTAAAGTCAATCTAAAGGTATCTTTAATTGGTTTATTAACTTCTAATGGATTTTGCCCAGCAACACCATTTAAAGTTAATGTTGTAGATGAATTTGCTAATACTTTAGCTATTTTCTTTTGTTCTTCAGAAGCTTCTTGTTCCCCAAGTTGAGAAACTATTTTTTCATGTCCTAAATAAACTTTCTTTAAATTACCTTCTAAATATAAATTAATTTCATTTCTTCTATATCCAACACTTTCTGTATTTTTTGTTGTTGCTGATGTTCTTACATCTGTAGTGGTTATAAGTTTTATCCCTTCATCTATATTATAATCCATAAATTTTATAGCACTTATATCTACCGGTACTTCTCCGTTATTAGTTATATTTATATTAGCACCTATAAACTCTGCATCTTTATTGACAGTAAATGCTATTGCTGTTGGAATACTTACACTTATTGTCTTTTTAGGTGTTTCTCCCGCATCACTTTTAATTCTACCTTCAGTTTTTATAGTAGAATCTTTTGTTGATTTATTTGTAATTATATTTTCTTCAGTTTTCTTGTTACTATCATCACCTGAAGAATCTCCTTGCACTGTATCACCAGTTCCACCTTCCACTACACCATCATTTACACCATTATCAGTATTCTCATCATCTACCATTGAAATTAACTTATAATTATTTATCAACATTTCTTTAGCATTTCTTAAATCTATTACTTCATTTACTAATTCAGCTTCTCTTGGTCTTGACTTAGTATATTTAAGAACTTTTAAAGTATATACTTTTTCTTCCAGTAATTCATACTTTAACTTTACTAATTCATTTGTTTTCACATAATCTTCTCTTATTATTTCATTATTTTCATCATATAATATAACTTTTCCAGATTCTAAAGTATTGTCTATATCTTTAATGGTAAATTCAGCATCAATATTTATATTATCATCTTCAATATTTCCATCTACCACTAAATCATCAACTATTGGTTCTTCTGGTAAAACTTCTATGGCAACACTTTGATTTATTGCAACTTCAGTACCATCTGACATTATTATGGTTTCCAATGTTAGATTATTAATTCCTGCTATTTCAGGAGCTTGTACAACTGTTGAATACTTGTCTGATTTAGAAAATAAACTTCTAGTTAATTTTCTTGTGGCATTATATTCTTTACCATTAACTATAACTTTTTCTACATATATATAATCTTTAGATGATTTAACATCAAAATCAATATTCACTTCTTCTTTCTTTTTTACTATATCAGATTCTGTTTCTAAAGATACCACCGCTAATTCCAATGCTGTTGTTTCAACTCTAACTAAAAAATCTTTTTCTAGCTTAGTATTATCACTTAATTGAACATTAGCTTTTACTGTATATAAACCTGGTTTATATGTATCAACAGTATTTTCCGTAATAACTATCTTATTAGTTATATTACTACCATCAATATCAGTAGCAGATAATTTGAGATTTTTTAAAGGATCAAATTTATCACCTTCATAAATCATTAAATCTTTCCCTATAAAAGATGATTTATCAATAAATTCATCTTTCTTATCTTCTATAGTTTCATTTTTATCAATACTATTGCCTGATGAAATATTATTGTTATTGTTATTGTTATTATTATTATTATATGATGGCTTTTCTTCTACATAGTAATTATTAGAATTACTACCATTGTTTAAAGTATTATTACTGTAAGTGGAAGTTTCTGTAGTTGTATCATTTTTTGGAACTTCTGATGGTGTGAAGCTATCAAATCCACTTTTAATAGCAGAAGCTGTAATTGGACCTTTTACTTCATCTTCTTTCTTTACAATAGTTCCTTCTTTAAATTCTTTAAGGCTAATTTCTTTTCTAAAAGCATACAATGCTACTTTTTCTTTCACTTGTTCATAATTAGGATCTCCATCTATTAAAGATTTAATATAAAAATTTGTTTTTTCTATATAACTAGGTTTCACAATTATTGTCCCTAAAAAAGCAATAATAATTATACTTCCCCCTGTAATATAGTAGTTCTTTTTATGTTTGTAAAATTCTCTTATTTTTTCTATAATTTTATCTTTCTTCATTATTCATGCCCCTATAAATTATACTTATAATTTATGCCATTTTAAAATCTTATCATAATTTTAACAAATTTTTAAATACTCTTAAATAATTCTTTTTTTATTTCGTTAATTTATATATGTTTTTCTTATAAATTTTATCTTTAACATTAAATAAAATCGACTTAACACTTTCATATTAAGTCGATTAAAATAATAATCTATATTATATTTATACATTAACTTTCTTTTTTATTTTTAAAGTTAATGTATATTTATCTGATACAGCTTTCGGTATTTCCTTACTTCCTGCCATACCTTCAACTCTTATCATCTTAATTTCCGGTTGACTTTCTGTACCTGGATTTAAAGTTAATAGCTTAATTCCACTACTTGCTTCATTTTGTAAGTTCGAACTGTTATACACACCACTTTTTCCATTATTTGAGCCTAAATATGCAACTTGTTGTGACTCTCCTAATAACTTTAACGATATTGTACTTCTATCTAAAGCACCACTTATATCACTAGAATTATTGGCTCTATTTATAACATCTTCACCAACAATATTTATATCCCCACTTCCTACACACGAAAAACTTTGTGCATAAACTTCAACTGTTTGTGTACCTTCATTTTTTATTTGCAAACTTGGTCCTACTAAAGTTCCATTCTTATTAACAGTAAAACCAGCACTTGTTGGAACAGTAACTTTAAAATTAGCTACAGGCATATTACCTTTATCATCCATTACATTTCCTGTAATTTTAACATCTTGAGTTTGTTCTTGATTATCTAGTCCAGTTATTTGACTTTCTCCTTCTACAGAAGCAAGATTGATATTTACTTGTCTATAACTTGCTTCATTATTTTCTTCATTTTCAGAAATACTCATTCTAACCATAGACTCTTGTTCATAATCAATTGAAGCCATAGATATTTGTTCATTTTCATTTAATAATTCATTATTAAATTTACTCACTTCAATATTTTCTACAAACAATTCTTTTTCTAAACGAAAATCACTAACAGTATTTATATCTTCTTTATAATAAGCTCTAATTTCAACTTTATAAATTCCATTTTCATTTATATTTAATTGGATATTAGATTTATTATTCTTTTCAAGCTCTTCTTGTTGAATTATAATATTCTCTTCATTGTATAGATAAAGCATAGCCTTATCTATAGTTTCATCAATATCATTTAAGTTATATTCTAATGATATTTTTTCTTGCTCATTACTTATATTTTTTATAACTACATCTGTTATCTGAGCTTCTTCTTTTAATATTTCTATCTCAATACTTTTATCAACATCTACTATAGTTCCATCAGACATGGTTACACTTTTAATTTGAATTTTTTCTGTTCCACCTTTAACTGGTGCTACTAAATCCACTTCATATTTATCACTTTTCCTTAAAAAAGAACCACTAGAAACTTTATTTACTGTATAATCTTTATTATTTATATTGACAGAAGCTACTTCTAAATAACTTTTTGATGATTTAATTGCAAATGTTAAATTGAAATGTTCATTTTTTTCTAAAACATCTTTAGATATCTTTAAATCATTTACTGCTAAATTTAATATTGTAGGTTCTACCCTTACTAAAAATTCTTTTTCTAATGTATTTTCATTACTTAATGTTACATTAGCTTTTACAGTATATAATCCTGGTTTATATGTATCTACATTATTTTCTGTAATAACTATTTTATTAGTGATATTTTTACCATTAATATCTGTAGCTGCTAATTGTAAAGCATTCATTGGATTAAAAGGCTCACCTTCTGAAACCATTACATCTTTACCATTAAAAGATGATCTATCATTAATTTCTTCTTTTTGAGAATCATTAGTATTATTAGTATCATTAGTATTATCATTAGTATTAACATTTCCATCATTATTTAAAGGTTTATTATTACTAGTAATACCAGATGATGTTTCTCCACTTACAGAAGAATTATTTGCAATATTTGATGGTTTATTACTTGATTCACCAGTAACAGTTTGAGTAGGTGTATAATTATCATACCCACTACTAATATTACTAGAAGTGTTAGTATCTTCTGTTTTCTTATCTTCTTTAGCTAAAATAGCTTCAATATCTATATTTCCCCTAATAACATTTTCACTCCCACTTACCTGCCCATGAACTTCTTTATAATTAGGATCTTTATCTACAACTGACTGTACATAGTTTTTTATATCTCTTATATCATTTCTTAATATAATTGTAATGCCAGAAAGCATAGTTATGGTAATAACCAAAGACGCTACCGAATATACTGCTCTACTTCCTAACACTTCTCCTATTAAGACTAAAATTTCTTTTCTTTTCATAATTCCCCCCAAAATTCACATTATTTAAATTAATAACATAAATTATTGTGAAGTTATATTAAGCTCAACTATAGTTTTCCCTACTTCTGCACCAGTTTCTTTATTATAACCAGTTATAAGTGCTTCACCAATGTAGCTACCTTTTGGTAAAGCTTCTTTAAGTTCAACTTCTTCAATATATTGATTTGGTGCTATTTTAGCTGTTCTTATTAGCTCTTTTCCATCAACAGTTATAACATAATCAATATCATAAGCGTTATATCTTGGATTAGCCATAACTAAAAAAGCCTTCTTTCCTTTAAATATTGGATCAGAAGAAATGCTAAAAGAAATACTTGACTCATCTACTTGTCTTTGTAATAATTCTCTTATTTCATCATCTGTCAATCCTGGTTCAGCACCATCTTCAAGTATATATCCAGAAACACTTGCCCCTTCAACATTTTCTGTTTTATTTTTTTTATTAAAGATAACATATATCCCTGTAGCTAAAACAAAAAACACCAATATCATTATTATGATTTTGTATTTATTACTTTTCTTAATTTGATCACTCATAATTTCCTCCTAAATTTATTTTATTATGGATTAAAATCCATAATAAAATAAATTTATTATGGATTTTAATAACTATATATTTCTATTTATTGATGTTTAACTTTCTCAATCTTTAATGTTAAAGTAAATGTATCTGAAACTGCATTTTCTACAGGTTTAACTCCTGCAGTCCCTTCCATAACTATATTTTGTGTTGTTGGAGAACTTTCTGTTCCTCCATCTAAAGTTGCTAATAAAACTCCTTCTGCAGGCATGTTAGTTAAATCTTCCTCTCCATATACACCTCCTTTAATCCCTTTAGCTGCTCCTAAATATGCACTATCTGGTGCATTACCAGTTAACTTTAAGGAAACCGAACTTCTTTTTAACTGTGGTGTCTCACTTGTACCCTCTTTATCTGCATCGGCTTTAATTTTTTTTGCAGAAATTACTTCTATATTTCCCTTACCTGCTGTAAATCCTTTTGCATAAACTTTTATTTGTTGTTTCCCTTGATTTTTAACTGTTAATGTAGGCCCAACTAAATTTCCTGTTTTATTTACAGTAAAGTTTGCAGCTGTAGGAACAGTAACTTTAAAAGTTGATGGTGCATCATTTCCATGCTCATCTTGGATATTACCATTTATTTCCACTTGAGCACTTCCTTCAGATTGATCACTAGTTGTTATATTTGCTGTATCTGGCATTTTAACATCATTCTCTGCTGCAAATGCACTTACTGAAGTTGTAGCAACAACTGCTGCTGCCATCATTAATGATAAAAATTTCTTTTTCATAATTTAAAATCCCCCTAAATGATTTAATTTATTCATTGTTTTTAATATTTTTTTGGGTGAGTTTTTCTTTTCTTTTGTTTTCTCTCACCTGTTGACTTAATTATATAATCTTTTTTTTAGTTTTATTAAAACATTCGTTAAATTTTAAAAATTATTCGTAAATTATATTTTTATGTCGTTTTTTGTGTTTTTATTCTTTTATTAAAAATAATTCCCGAAAAAATATAATCATTCATGTTTGCAATTATATTCCTTCGGGAATTATCATAATATATAATTTATTATATGTACTTTTATATTAATTTGAATTTTTCACTTACAGCTTCAAATTTACTTTTGCTCACTGGAAGCTCTATTTTATTTTTTAATATGGCACTTTTCTTAGTTAAAGTTACTATATTATTTATATTAACTATGTATGATCTATGACATCTTACAAATTCTTCTCTAAATTCTAATACTTTTTCCATATCACCAATTTTACTTTTAATAGTAATAATTTCATTATCATAATGAATATCCACATAATGGTCAAAGGCTGAAATGAAAATTATCTTATTTATATCAACTTTTATTTGTTCTCTTCCTTTTGAAAAAACTAAATATTTGGCATTACTTGAATTTTCTTTAATCTTTTCTGAAGAAATATCTAAACATTTAAATAAAGCTTCTTCCTTCACAGGCTTTAATAAATAATTAAGAGCACTTACGTTATACCCTTCCAATGCATGTTCTACTTCTGCCGTTATAAATATAATTAGAATATCTTTATCTTGCTTTCTTATTTCTTTCGCTAATTGTACTCCTGACATTCCTCTCATATTTATATCTAATAACACTAAATCAAAATCACAATCTTCAGGCCATTTAAATAGAAACTCTTCTCCACTTTCAAATCCTTCTATGTCAATAGCTTCTTCTCTTTCATTTGCCCACTTAAGCACTTGATTCTCAAGTACTTGGTATTGTAATTTACTATCTTCACATATTGCAATTCTCATTTTTTCTCCTAACTTAATCTTTTTTAAATTGTATTTATCACTATAACAATATTAAATAACATTAAATACAGTATTTATTACAATATTCTATCACTTTTAAATTGTTTTTTCTATACTTTCTTTATTATTTTTTAAATTTTATTATATTATCCATTATAATTTGCTTTCCTATTTATAATAATTACTTTTTACTTCTTCTTTATCTATAAATGAACTCCACCTCCTTTTTCATTAAATTTCATAATATTTTTATAATTTAAGTTAAAGATAAATTTGTTTCTAATCAAGTTTATGTTATACTATTAAAAGAATTCAAGAAGTTAATTATAAAGTTAATAACTTGTTAATAATGTAAATATAATATTTAGGTGGTGAGGAAAATTAGTATTAAAACAATTATCAGTATATTATCGGCAAAATTTACACTTTTCTTAACAAAAACTATTTTAAAAGGTGGAACTACTTTTCCTGGTAGAGTTGCCCTAAAAATAGATAAAAATATTTTATCTAAAATTTCAAAAGGATATAAGGTAATTTTAGTAACAGGTACAAATGGTAAAACAACAACCACAAGCATGATTTATAATATTATAAAGGAAAGCGGACATCCTGTTATTACAAATAACACTGGAGCTAACCTTTTTCCTGGTATTGTTACTACCTTTGTAGATAGCTTTAAGTTTGGTAGCAAAGTAAAAGATAACTACGCTGTTATTGAAGTTGACGAAGCTAATTTAAAATATATAACAGAATATATAACTCCTGAAGTTATCACTGTTACTAATTTATTTAGAGATCAGTTAGATAGATATGGCGAAGTATATACTACTTTAAATAAAATTTTAGAAGGAATTTATAATGTTCCTGAAACTACTCTTGTTTTAAATGGTGATGAATCTTTACTTGGGAAATTAGATTTAAAAAATCCTGTTCATTTCTATGGATTTGACAAGGCTGTTAATGATAATAAAACCATTGAAATTAATGCAGATGCCAAGTTCTGCAAATTCTGTAAAACACCATATGAGTATAATTTTGTTACATACAATCACTTAGGAGATTTTTATTGTCCAAATTGTGGTTATAAGCGTTCAGATTTAATGTATGCTGTTACAGATATCATAGATATAAATGCTGATAAATCAACTGTTAAATTTAATGATTTAGAAGTATCTATAAATCAATCTGGTACTTATAATATTTATAATGGATTGTGTGCATACTCTATCGCTAAGGAATTAGGTATACCTGATTCAGCAATTAAGAAATCTCTTGAAAATCAATCTTCAAGCTTTGGTAGACAAGAAACCATTAATATAGAAGGTAAAGACGTGAAAATATTCTTAGTAAAAAATCCAGCAGGTTATAATCAGTCTTTAGATACAATCTGCTTAAATAAAGAAAAATTTGCAGCGGCTTTCTTATTAAATGATAATTATGCTGATGGACAGGATGTTTCTTGGATATGGGATGTTGATTTTGAAAAGCTTACTGAAACAAACATAGATGAAGTTTATATTTCAGGATTAAGAGCTTATGATATGGCCGTTAGATTAAAAACAGCTGGTTTAAATCCTAATAAATTTGTCATAGAAGAGCAATACGAAGCTTTAACTGAAGCAATAAAAAATGGTAGCTGTGACAAGCTATATATTCTAGCTACGTATACTGCTATGATTAATTACAGAAAATATCTACACTCTAAAGGCTATATAAAAAATCTTTGGTAATTGGGAGGACTAGCTATGGATTTAAATATTTGTCACCTTTATCCTGATTTATTAAATGTATATGGTGATGTAGGAAACATATTAATTTTAAAGCATCGTGCCGAACTTAGAGGAATTAAAGTAAATATTCTTAATAATTCCTTAAATGATGCTTTTGATGTTGACAATTATGATATAGTACTATTTGGAGGCGGACAGGATTTTGAACAATCGATAGTATCAAATGATTTAAGTGGTGCTAAAAAAGATGCGTTAGAAAAATATATTGAAGCTGGAAAAGTACTTATTGCAATTTGTGGTGGATATCAATTGCTTGGTCAGTATTACACTGCTCCAAGTGGAGAAAAAATAAATGGTTTAGGTATCTTAGATATCTATACTGAAAGTGGAGACACGCGTTTTATCGGCAATACAGTTATATATAATGAAGATTTTAACGAGTATTATGTTGGTTTTGAAAATCACTCAGGCCGTACTGAAATAAATGGTTTAAAGCCTTTAGGAAAATGTGTCCATGGATATGGAAACAATGGAAGTGATGGATATGAAGGTTGTATTTATAAGAATACTTACTGTACTTACTTCCATGGTTCTCTTTTAGCAAAAAATCCTGAGCTTGCAGATAGATTCATTTCTACTGCTCTATCATTAAAATATGGTAAAGAAATAACTCTTGAACCTTTAGATGATAGCTTTGAAATTAAAGCTAAAGAGTACATGATTAATAGGCTTAATAATAAATAAATTACTTATATAGAACGGGGATTTTAAAAATGAGAAAAAAATTTATTAAATCAATTGCACTGTCGCTTCTTGTAGCTATTACTTTACCATTTTCAGTTAATGCAAAAGCAGCTGAACCAGATATATTAGGAGTTTCTGCTTTAGTTATGGATATGGACACTGGAGAAGTAATCTACTCTAAAAATGCAGATGATGAACGTTCTCCTGCAAGTACAACAAAACTACTTACTTCTTTAATCTTTGCTGAAAACAAAAAGAAAAGTGACTTAATAGCTTATACTAATAATTCAGCAAACCTTACTGAAACCTCTCTTAATGGTTTTATTAGTGGTGGTGTTAAAGCTGGTGATACAATTTCTGCTGATGATGTAATGAAAGCTGTTATGATTTTTTCAGCTAATGATGCTTCTGTTATGATGGCTGAATCTGTAGCTGGAAGTGTTGATGCTTTTTCTAATATGATGAATGAAAAAGCTAAAGAATTAGGTGCTACTCATTCTAACTTTATTAATCCAAATGGATTAGAAATTAATAGTACTACTCATAATGTAACTACAGCTTATGACTTAGCTCTTATTGCAACGGAAGCTTTCAAATCTGACTGGATAAAAGATGTTATGGCTGAAAAGTCAACAAGTGTATCTGTAGATGGTACTACTATCTTAATCGACACAAGAAATAAAATTTTAGGTAAAGATGGAAATGTTGGTGGTAAGACT
>OGIU01001248.1_pt1 | contig 12437 bp, 11 predicted proteins | sample 1571791 | NCBI WGS metagenome assembly OGIU01 (sample SAMEA2582104, study PRJEB24529) | metagenome | biome: Human gut stool | place: China | collected 2011
AAGGTGAGCTGCCTTCGCCAATTAATCCACCGTCTGGTTGCGTGTTCCGTACCCGCTGCCTGAAAGCCGATGAAAATTGTGCGAAACAAAAAACACCTTTCACCAGCCAAAATAACAGCCATTTTGTGGCTTGTTTGAAAGTCTTATAAAACAAAAAGTGCGGTTAAAATTCACCGCACTTTCTACTTTTACAATTCCAATTTTTCTTCAATTACTTTACCCAAATTATCTAACATCGCATAACGCTTGCGATACATGGAGCGCTTTTTACTCGGCACATCATCAAGATTTCTATCTATTTCTAAAGGCAATTCCCAATAATCTTTCAACTGTCCACCTGATTCAGCAAAAATCACATCATAATCTACAACATAATGAGAGCTTTGAATAAAACGAGATTTATTTTGATATTTTTGAGGAATACCTAACAATTGATTAAAGCCTAATGCTTTCGTCAATGCCTTCATCGTTTCCACCATCAAATAAGCGGGGCGCAAACCATAACAAGTTTTTGTGAGTTGCTTTACCATCTCTTTAGATCCTTCAAAATTGGGCCCCTGCACCACAGAAATAAGTAATGCCTCGCCAAGTTTGGCAAAAGTAAGCAAATACACTAATTCATTACGTGGTTTATGCCATAACTCCAGTACCCAATAACCTTCCATCGGTTGATGTGTAGTCATCGATAATGTCATCTCAAAATCAGGAATCACTTCACCAAAACTTAATGGCGTTTTATAAATGGGTGCTGAAAGTGCGGTCAATTTTTTAGGTAAAAAAAGTAGATTCTCACAGATAGCTTGAAAACGCTGTTTGCTGTTAAAACGTTTATCTAAAAAGCGATAAACTAACGGATAACTATAATCTGCATGTTCATTTAATAACGTCACAAGAAAAGGATGCTGGTTAATAAATTGCTCAAATTGAACAATTAATCCACGGTGTAAAAAAGCGCGAAGACGATAACGTAAACGCTTAAGCGCATAAGAACGCCCAGGGCGATCGGGATAAACAGCCTCAGCTTTTGTCCAACGATATTGATTTTCTTGAGATTCCATAGGTATTGGTATAATTAAAAGATATTTTTAATGATTTAAAGTGCACATTCTCTCATAATTTCAGCAATTTTTCTATTTGTGATATGCTAGGGTCAATTGATGAAAGGAACCATTATGTCTGAAATTAAACTGAATTATCATAAAACACATTTTCTTACGAGTGCTCCAAATATTCGTTCTATCCCAGAAGATACAGGGATTGAAATTGCTTTTGCTGGACGCTCAAATGCCGGAAAATCAACCGCACTTAATGCGTTAACCAATCAAAAAAGCTTAGCTCGAACCTCTAAAACACCTGGTCGTACACAGTTAATCAACCTTTTTGAGGTGGAGCCTAATTGTAAACTAGTGGATTTACCTGGCTATGGCTACGCTGCTGTTCCTGAAAAAATGAAAATCGAGTGGCAAAAATCCCTCGGGGAATATTTACAAAAACGCGAATGTTTAGGCGGACTTGTTGTTTTAATGGATATTCGCCATCCTTTAAAAGATCTCGACCAACAAATGATCGAATGGGCTGTTTCTGCTGATTTACCGGTCATGTTACTTTTAACTAAAGCGGATAAACTCAGCCAAAATGCACGTAGCAAACAAGTCAAAATGGTACGTGAAGCGATTTTACCCTTCCAAGGTGATATTCAAGTCGAAGCCTTTTCTGCACAAAATAAAATTGGTATTGATAAATTAGCGGCCAAATTAGATAGTTGGTTTGCGCCACTTTTTTCGTAATTTTTGATAAAGAAAAAGTAATTTCTGCGATCAAGATCGCAAAAAAAGCACAGAATGTATGATTTCATTCTGTGCTTTTTTTATAGTGCGAAAATCTGATTATTTTTGACCGAACTTTAAGGAATCTGAATGTCTCTTGCCATTGTTTATAGCCGTGCCTCAATGGGCGTACAAGCCCCTCTTGTTACCATTGAGGTACACTTAAGTAACGGAAAGCCTGGATTTACCTTAGTTGGCCTCCCCGAAAAAACTGTAAAAGAAGCACAAGATCGAGTCAGAAGTGCATTAATGAATGCGCAGTTCAAATATCCTGCCAAACGCATCACCGTCAACCTTGCACCGGCTGATTTACCCAAAGAAGGGGGACGATTTGACTTACCCATTGCGATAGGTATTTTGGCTGCATCAGATCAATTAGATGGTAGCCGTTTAAAACAATTTGAATTCGTTGGTGAACTCGCATTAACAGGTGAATTACGTGGTGTACACGGCGTGATCCCCGCCATTTTAGCGGCACAAAAAGCCAAACGAGCCCCCATTATCGCTTATCAAAATGCCAATGAAGCCTCACTTGTCTCAGAACAAGAGACTTATTTCGCTAAAAATCTTTTGGAAGTCGTGCAATTCTTAAATAATCAAGAAAAATTACCTTTGGCCTCATTACTCGCACAAGAAAGTGCGGTCGGATTTTCAGCTAAAAATCACTTAGATTTGACGGATATTATTGGTCAGCAACATGCTAAACGAGCACTAACAATAGCTGCCGCAGGTCAGCACAACCTACTCTTTTTAGGTCCTCCCGGTACAGGTAAAACCATGTTAGCAAGTCGTCTCACCGCATTACTCCCTGAAATGACTGATTCAGAAGCCATTGAAACCGCTTCGGTTACGAGTTTAGTACAAAATGAATTAAATTTTCATAACTGGAAACAACGACCGTTTCGAGCACCACATCATAGTGCCTCTTTGCCAGCCTTAGTAGGTGGAGGATGTTAAAATTACAAATAACTGTCAAACGATACAAATAATTGTCGCCTTATAATCCAAATCATTTATAATTTACTTACCTATTTAAGTGACTGAAAAGGAAGTAGATTATGCCATTCGTAGATGAGCTTATTACAAACACCTTCACCTATGAACCTTATGATGGTTTCTGCCCTGATTTTTCAGCATTCTTTAATCAAATCAAATTTCCGAGTGACTACGCAAATTTAAATCCGCGCCCTGTTCCACCAATTAAAGGTAGTAGTTGGTATTTTCCTGATTACGAATATATCGTTGTTTGGTACGATAGTAGTTTCATTTTTCATCAAAAGAACTCTCAGGCATACGTTAAAGTTAAATTAGTAAATCTAAGAAATCCTACCTACAAGAAAGGAGAGTTTACCTATTTAAGTGTTTTGTACATTACTGTACCTATTAACATTCTTCATTATTTCTTTATCGGTAGCGTTTGGAAAGAGGGTAAAGCAATAAAACAAGTAAAACTTAAAGAATACATTATTACAGCTAATCAAGCATTTGAAGGAAAAAGAGATAACGTAAGCTATCAGCCTTTCTATGATAAAGAAAAACACGAATACAATAAACCATTCTCGCCCAATGCATACACGATTGAATCGGATCGTAACAACTACAAATACGATCAAAATCTATTTATCAAAATTAAGCAAAATGACAGAGATTTTATTATTCATCCATTACATCTTTTCTGTTCTCATTATGGGTTATCGGCAGATATAAAAAGAATTTTAACAGCTTACAATTGGGGTGAGGTTAAAAATCGACTTTATTTAGATGAGAATGAGCCATTTTTGTATCCTGAAAAGCACGTTGTTCTACCAAAATATTTTGTGAAGAAAGACGCAATTTTCCTTTACCATCTAAAATATGATAATTCTGTTGCACTATCTCGAACCAAGTCTCTTAATAATGAAATCAAGGTTTCAGACGAAAGTCATAAGCCTGTAAAAGTTCAATTTTGGCACGACCAAGAAGTACAGTTCAAAATTCGTGGTATTGAATTAGATGATGTTGTTTTATGTGCAGAAATTACAGGAATAAATCAACCTATTGGCGATGATATTACTCTTGTGTTGCATCATACTAAAAAAGTAGATGAAGAAAATTCCCAAACAAGTGGGAATAAAAAAGCCATTATCAAAACGTATAAAAGAGACGTAAATACAGAATATCTCGGTAATAAAATTACAAATGAAGAGCCTAATAATAGAACATCACAAAGTATCAAAAAGAGATTTGAAGAGTTAGGTCGAAAAAGAATTATTAATACGGTTCATTTTCAAAACCAGAATGGTGGTTCTAATCAATCTAAAGGAATGCAACCTAAAGACATCGGCGAACTAGGATTTGGCGATCACTATGGTAAGGAAGGTAAAGTTGGATTGGCTGCTTGTTTCCTTGATAGTGAGAGTGAAAATAAAGATATAAAGCTCTTTCGACTTTGGGATATGGCACAAGACTTTGCTTTGCTCAATGGAGGACAAGCACACTGGTTTACCCCTAAGCTGGGTTTCCGAAATGATGATAAATTAGTATTCCTATCACTAGAAAATGATACTGCATTTGCTTACCCTGAAATTGCATTAGTAATTCGTATTATGTTAGGTGATGAAAAATTCTATATTGTAGATTTTTCTCAAAAGTCACACGATATCTCAATGAGTGGTATTGCTTATAAAGAAAGTAATGGGGAAGATTTCATTACACTAGATGATATTCAGGATAGTAAATTAGCAGAAATCATCAGTGAAGTAGTTCATTCAGAACAACTACCGACCGAATATATTTTGCAGCAGAATAAGAAAGAAATGAAGATTGCCACTTTCAGACATCCATCGGCGGAAAGTAGTAACTGGGCGTTTAACGCAATTAGTAAGCTCACACACAAAACGTTATCTAAATTTTAGGGAATCACAATGAATAAAATTTTCACACTACTATTGTTAGTCACTTCAGGCACAAGCTATGCCAATTATAGTAACCAGTATAACTATAATACCTATAGCAATGTTCAGTATGGAAACTCAACTTTCCATCAAGACCCTCGTTACATGTATAACTTCCGTCTCGGCAATTCAGGACCTTACACCTACAATTACAATGTAGAAGATATGAACGGCTCAGGAGCTTATGGAGACTGCACGATGACAGGCAAATATGGCGATTGCACACTCATTAATGAAAATGGTGACGAGGTGTACACTGATGCTGAATGGATCCGTAATGGTGTAATGATTGTCATTGATGAAGATGGCAATGAATACGAAATGGAAGCTCAATAAAATTGGAATATTAGAAGGAATATTGAATGAATAATATACATGCAGTTTTTACATCTCAGGAAGAAGGTTTTAAGTATAAAATTCGTCCATCTCAAAAAGATGTTAATACACTAGATGAAGCAAAACGTTCAGTTAAAAAATGTTTAAAGGAAAATCTAAAAGCACATTTAGAATATCAAGGCATATATAGAATTTCACCAAAATTTAGAATTCAAGGCTCTTGGGCGTATAGAACTTGTAATGCACCAGCTAAACAAGGTCAAGAAATGGATATTGATTATGGCGTATATTTGCCAGTAAGTGCATTTAACGGTTTTGACTCAGAGGTGCAAAGCGATCAAGCAAAAGAATATTTTGAGGTAATCGAATCAACACTTAGAACGCTTTGTTACGAAAAAGGATGGGAACTAGATAACTCTAAATCATCATGTGTCAGAATAAAAATTCAAGATAACGCACATATGGATATACCGCTTTATGCCGTGCCAGATGATATGTTCGATACTTTTAAAGAGAAAGAAGAAATTAGATATTCTTCAGAATCGCTAGTAATGGATTCTATAAATGAAGATTGGGTTGCGTTAAGTGAAGATTTCGTAGTTTATTCGGAAGAATCTTTGCAGGATATGAATATTCAAACTATTCATATGGCGAAAAGAGATGGAAGTTGGCAGTCTAGTGATTGTGAAATCATTCGCCAGTGGTTTGATGATAGGCTAGCTCAAGAATCAGATAAAGGAAGACAATTACGGAATATTTGTCGATATTTAAAAGCATGGCGTGATTGGGTTTTTGATGAAAGAGGAGCGCCAAGCTCTATTTTACTGATGATTATAGCTTGTAAGCATTATAAATACGAACAGTATAGAGATGATTTAGCATTATTGCACATTTTAAAAAAATTGGCTGAATCTTTAAATGGCCCTGTGTATGAAAATATTAAAGATCATGAAGATGAAGATTTTAATAGAATGAAAGATGCAGAAAGGGAAAATGCTAAAATTCATGCTGATTATTTGTATAGAAGCTTTTCTAGTAGCTTAAATTCATCAAACAAAGGTGATGTTTTACAATCATTGATAAGACAATGGGGAGAACGTATTCCTAATAATCCTAATTTAATTAAACAAGATCCATATTCAACACCCTCATTAGTTCAAAGTGTTATTACTCCACAAACTCCATTGAGACAAGGATAATGAATTATTATGAATGGCAAACAGTTGATGGTTCTTTTACTGTAAGAATTGATAAATCTGTTTTGAACGAATTGGACAAATACAGGCAAACGATACAAGGTAATGAACCAGAGTCTTTAGGTCTTTTAGTTGGTGAGGTTTGGAAAACAGCTTTTTGGGTAAGATATATAACCAAACCTAACAAGTCAGATAAATGTTATCGGTTTCTTTGTGAAAGAACTGAAGAATCTGCTATATCAAATTATCAGCTTTTAAAAGCTTTAAATATAAAATCGGGAAATCGATGGCATTATTTGGGAGAATGGCATACTCATCCACAAACATCACCAATACCTTCACATCAAGATTATATCGGATGGTCGTTTCTGCCTGAAAATAGTTACTTTAATCAAAATATAAGGCTATTTATGATCTGTAGTTCTAACAATTATTACTTAGATTGGTTGGCTATACAAATTGATGGTGTATTTCACAAGTTAGTACTCAAGTATGAATGATATTAGACAATTAGTAATAGAAGCGCTATCAATCAGGGGTTATATTCCTATTTTTGATTTAGATCTAAAATTAGAAAAAGATAAAAACACCTCAATGTTTTATGAAGGAAATATAAAAATAGAGGATAATGTAATCAAGTTTTTATTAGACTTTTCAAATTTATCTCTATTGGATTTTCCTAACGTATATTTTCTTGAAGAAACGGTAAATTTCTTAAAGAATAAATATATTCATATTCAGGAGCCTATTCCGCATCTAAGAAAGGAAAAGAGTTTATATAAAGATAGTTATTTATATTCTATTTGTTACCAATTACATAATTCCAATACCGTTCCTAGAGATAATATATTTTTAATATTAGATATAGTAGAAAAACATCTACATGATTTTCTAAACAAAATCATTCATAAAGATTTATTTCTTAATGAATATGTAGTTGATTTTGGCGGCAGTGTTATTTCTCTAATTAATTTAAACGAGAAATTTGAAAACTGGTTTATGTCTAAATATAAAGGAGGATGGTATTTTTTTGAGTGCGACTATAAAAATTGTCGTTTAAATCTAAATTTAAAAATAAAGAGAGAGGTTTTTGAGGTAAATCATAGCTCAACCCCTGATTTCTCGTATTTAATAAGAGAAGATAAAGTTTCTATAAAAGATTTTCAAGAATTTATAAAAAGATGGGATATTTTATCTTATAAAAAATTTATGTCATTTCTAAAGACACCCAGTTTTTCAAAAGAATTTGTTTTTATATGGAAGGGAATGACTTTGGCAGGTTATTTTAAATGGGAAAGAAATACAGATAAGTCACTAAACTCTTCAAAAAACAAACATCTGAGAGATGAGAATGTTTATTTTGTGAATACTCAGATATTAGATTTCAAAAAAAATGTTTTGAGAAATTTACCAGATGAAAGTTCTCAGGGATTATTGCAGAAAAAGGTCCTGCTAGTTGGCTTGGGAGCGATTGGTGGATACATGGCAGAAGCGTTAGTAAAATTAGGAGCTGGAATAGAATCCGATTTTGTTTTGGTAGATAAAGATATTCTTGAAGCTGATAACATTGGTAGGCATTTGTTAGGGTTTCAGTTTTGTGGAAATTTTAAATCTTTAGCGCTTATTTCTTACTTACAATCAAACTCTTTCTTTCAATTGACAAAAATTAGATCTGAAATAAAGGATATTTCATCATTTAATAATTCATTTTTTGAAAATGAAAATTTTGATCTAATTATTGATGCAACAGGAAGTATTGAGGTACAAGAATATCTGAATGAAATGATCCAGTCGTTATCTAAAGAAACACGCCCTATATTACAACACTTGTGGGTTTTTGGTAATGGTGAATGTGTACAAGCTTTATGGGTAGATCCTGAAATTCAAACTGCAAGAGGAGGGTGCATTTCTTGTTTGGGATCTTCTAGTAAGGGGTTACATCAGGAATTATTACCCGTTCAGAATTTATTACCTGAACAACGTACAGGCGTATGCTCAGCTTTTACTCCTTATGCTGTATCAGGCGGAATGATGGCTGCAAGTTTAGGTATTAATATGATTTTAGAATGGTTACAAACAGGAAAAGTAGTAAACAATTACCAAACACGTTACTCTTCAATAGATATAAAAGACAAGATTCAAGATATTACATTAACAAGACACAAAGAATGTCGATTCTGTGGAGAAATTAAGCAATGACAAAACCTTTTAAGATTTTATCTCTTTCTGGTGGTGGTTATAGAGGTTTATATACCGCAACAGTTTTAAATAAGTTAGAAAATCACATAAAAAAGAGTAATCCTAATGATTGTATAGCTAATCATTTTGATTTAATTGCAGGAACATCAATTGGCGGAATTATAGCTCTAGCGATTGCACATGAAATTCCAGCAGAGAATATAGCTGAAATATTCAAAGTGAAAGGAAAAGAGATTTTCAAAAAACAATCTACTTTAAACTTAGGTATTACTAAAGCTAAATATGACTCTAATAATCTGAAAATAATCTTAGATGAATGGTTTCAAGATAAAGTAATTGGAGATTTGAAACATTCAGTAGTTATTCCATCAGTAAACTATAATACAGGAATGCCTGTTGTTTTTAAAACTCCACATCATCCTAATTTTAATAGAGATTGCGATCTCAAAATAGTAGATGTTGCTTTGGCAACATCAGCAGCCCCAACTTACTTTAAAAGACATAATATTAGTGAAAGTGAATATATTGACGGTGGCATATTTGCAAACAGTCCAGCGTTAATAGGTTTGCATGAGGCTGAAATATTTTTTGAAAAATCTATTGATGAGATCAAAATACTGTCAATTGGAACAATGTCATCTAAAAAAATGATTAATCCTAAAACAAATAAAAAAGGCGGTTTAACTGATTGGGGAGAAGGAAACTTACTAAATGCTGCGGGTAATATAATAGAGATTACACTAAGTTCTCAACAGTTATTTTTACAACAAATGGTTAGACATAGACTTAAAAGTAATTTAATTGAAATTGATGAAATTTTAACTCAAAGTTCAAGCCAATATGTGGGTTTAGATAAAGTAACTAAAGAGTCTCAACAGGTTTTAATCTCTCATGCTGAAGAATCGGCTAAAAGAGCATTGGGGATGAAGTCTGTATTAGATTTGTTAAGTTAAAATAAAAAATTCTGAAAAGGAAAGTAAGTAGTAAACATGTTTAAAACAAGGGCAATCCTAGCTATCTAAGATTGCCCTTAGTTATTTCTAGGGTAAATATTCGTCTCATATCAATTTACCTACCTAAATGGTACTTAAAGTCCGCAGATGAGGCTTTGATTAACTGATGTAATTTAAAAATGGATAAAGGTGATTATCAAAACTCATTTGATACTATATTTTAATATTTATAAAAATAAAAGGTAGTTATAATTGTTTTTATAATTGCCTTTTATAATCTGAAAATTAATTGAGATTAATTTTAATTACCACAATCTATCATCATCAAAGAGAGATTCAAATTTCCTAGATTTTGATATAGGGTAAGTCGCATAAATTGCATCTTTTGATTTATTTGAAGGGAAGTTCATAATAGTTAGAGGGTGGTAAAACTCATAACCTAAAACATAACCAAGAAAGTAGCCTATAAAAATTGGTTTCCCATTATTCTTATCTATTTTTTTATCATCTATAAAAATTCTAGTGTATAAATTTAGGGATTCATTTATTTCATAATCTAATATTTCTTTATCATTCTTTCCTTTCATAAAGTAAATATTATCTTTCACCCATTGCAGATAGTCTTTAGTGTCATGTATTATAGAACCATTATTTCTTGTAAAAACTGGGTATTTAAAAAGATCTAATTTTTTCAATGAGCTTATAACATCTCTTTGAAAAGTAGTGTTATTTAAATGTTTAATGTAGTTTTTCTTTGCCTCATCATATATTTTGTCAGGTATTTTTGATGATTTTATTTCAATTAAATACACTTTGTGTTTTGTGCAAAAGTTTATAATATTACTATTTAATTTACCATACTTGTTGGTTGATATATATTCATTTATCTTATCTATTACTTCTTTAATATAAGGATTTCCTTGCCTGAATAACAAACCATCAAATGGAGCGTGCTTTTTAAATTCATCCTGTCTTATTTGATCGTAAGTTATATATTCTAATTTTATATTATTAGATATACTATTTTTATAATCAATTAAGTCTGCAAAAAATTCTTCAATTATTTTCCCTTGTTGGGTGTTTTTACTTATCTCATTTTTATCTCTATTCTTTTCCCATGTATTTTCGGTATGATTGGTTATAATGGATTGGTTTAAATCCAATTCATTAAATTTTTCTTTAGGAGAAAAGATAATTATATCTTCATCTAAATAGATGAGTCTAAATCTACTTGTATTAATAATCTCCATATTTACTCCATAGTTTTTACGGTTTTCTCAATAAAACATACTTCATCTGTGTTAAGTTCATATTTTTTATATAACTGTAAGTCAATGTCTGAGATAGATAAACTCCAATCTATATCGGATTTATTAGTAAAATCTTGTAATGGAATCTTAGACCAAGTATTTTTAGACTGATTGTTTTGTGTGGTTTTCATTATGCCTAATAATGCTCTTGCAAATTTAGTTTTTATATATTTTAATAATGAATTAGCCTCAAATTCTGAATCAAATTTTCCTATACTCACAAAAGTTTGATTATGACCTACAAATGGTTCTCCGACCACAGGTAAACTTAGCGTTTCTCCGAACGATCCCGTTCCATTAGCACCTGCTATAAATACTTTCCATTTATCTAAATTTAGATGTTCTGATAGATAATTTCTTTTTGTCCAAAAATAAACCCTTTCACCGTCTAACCGACCATAAATGCGAACATACTCTTCTTGTGATATTGGTTTTTCTTTAAAGAATATTTCAGGGTATCTCTTGAAAACGCTAGATGATACAGCTTTGGCGTGAGAGTCATCAGTTCTTCCTGTTAAATCAGGATTTTCAGAGAAGAGATTATTATTAAATCGATAGCTATCAGGACTAAAAACAATCTCTGAAAGATATAAGCTGCTTTTTTGTCTAATTTTATTGTAGATATTCCGCAATTGTTCAAATGCAATAAAAGTATCTATTTCACCAAAATTTTTATTTTTATCTCTTAATAAAACGACAACCCCTCCCTTAATTTCAGTATTAGGGAAAACTTCGTCGCTTTTAGAATTAAAATATTTAATGCTAAGATGCTTATCTGATAACATTTTTTTATTCCAAGCTTTGGGTGTAGCACCTTGATTTGCTAAAAATCTGGCTGGAGTAATCAAAATATACTTATCAGAACATTTTTCTGCTAGTTCATAGAAACGATGATACATAGGAACAGCTTGATTATTTTCACCTACATTAAGTTCTTGATATGGAGGATTTCCTACTACAACATCAAATTTCATTATCATTTACCTCTAAATAATTCATCACATTTTTTCTCAAACTCATCACTTAACTCCTCTTTTGCGTAAGGTGTAGTATCTAAGTAAACGATATGAGACTGGTTAATATTTTTTGCTTTCTCATCAAAACCGAAAATAAAGTTTCTAGCAATGTTATAAATAATCTCACTAGGTGCGAAACCATATATTTGATTTTCAAGAATATATTTTAATCGCTCGTCTGAATCAGCTATTTTTGCCTCAAGACCAACGTATAAACGTTTCACAATTTCAGTTAAATATAAGCCTGATTTCACATATAGATCTGCAAAAGTCTTATCGGGATCACTAAAAATATCAGGATTTTCCTCTTCCAGTTTATCAAGCATTAGCTTAACTACTTTTTTCGGTGTGAAGATCTGATTTGTTTTTTGAGCAGGAATATAGTCAAAAATATCTTCTTTTTGGCTTTCATCAAAATAGTTTGCTAATTCGCTACGCTTTCTTAAAAACTCTTGGACCGACTCATTAAATACGGTTTCATCGAAGAAGTTATAGGTATCTCTAAGCACTCTAAATTGTTCAAGAGTAATACCCGTTACTTCTTTGAATACTTCATCGTTAAGTGTTTGATCGAATGTAGCTAATGTTGTATCAGCCTCGCCATACGCCATTAAAAACGATGGGATTGTTCGGGAGAAACCACGCAATCTTGCGCGTACGTCATCTTC
>OGIU01001252.1_pt1 | contig 12407 bp, 2 predicted proteins | sample 1571791 | NCBI WGS metagenome assembly OGIU01 (sample SAMEA2582104, study PRJEB24529) | metagenome | biome: Human gut stool | place: China | collected 2011
TGGACCGACTTATGGAAGGACGTACGGTTTTCGTTATTGCCCACCGTCTTTCAACGATTGTCAACTCTGACGTTATCATGGTTATGGACCACGGACGAATCATTGAACGTGGTGACCACGACAGCCTTATGGAGCAAGGTGGTACTTATTACCGACTCTATACTGGTGGTCTTGAAATTGATTAAGACTAAAAAACTCAGGTTTTGCCTGAGTTTTTTTGCATCTGAAGAAAAGGTTTCTTTTGAGACTTTTCTTGTAAAAATGATAGATTTGAGATCTTAAATCTCAACTTCTTCTAAACTTCGTGAGTCCAGGCGATAGATCTTTTGGCAGACTTGTCTGAGGTAGTTGACATCATGTGATACTGTAAGAATTGCCCCTGGATAGTTCTCGAAGAGCTGTCGAACTTGGGGCTGTGAGGTGGGTGAAAAATTTCTGGTTGGTTCATCTAGGATAAGGAGCTGAGGGCTTTCTAAGACCAGGTGCAGTAGGTGTAGTTTTCCTTTCTGTCCTCCAGATAAATCAGAGATTGCATGGTTCATTTCATCATGACTAAAGTTGAGGTTGGCGAGATGGGAGCTTATAACCTCTCGTTCAGACTTGTCGCCAGTCTTACTCAAAAATGCTATAGGCGACAAATCCAGTGGCAAGATAGTGTCATAACGCTGGGGCATGTAGCCAATAGTCAGGTCTGTTTTCTGGCTAAGTTTTTGGTAGAGATAGTGTAAGAGAGTGGATTTTCCACAGCCGTTATCTCCAACAATACCAATTTTTTCTTGTCCTTTCAAAGAAAGTTTGAGATGATCAATGGTCAGGTGAGGAGCAATGTTTAGTTGGTTTTCGTCCAGATTTAAGAGATATTTTCCTTGAGGTAGAGGGTCGATATGAGAAAAGAAAAGTTCAATGCTGTCTTCTTTATCAGGCATTTGTGTCATGTCTTGGGCAAGGCGGTCGTAGCGTTTTTCTTGTGAGAGGACTGCTTTCATCTTTTTAGCAAGCAATCGTCCTTGCGTGCTGTCATGCGTATTACGTAGGGTAGTTTGGACATTTTGTTTGATACGACGATGCTTGGCCATGGCCTTGTCATAGGCTTTTTTCTCGGTTTTTGCTTGCTGCATCTGTTGTTGATAGGAATCAGTGCGATGTTGGCTATAGTTATCATAGTTGAGGTGCTCCACACTGGTCCTTGCCTGTCGACGACGTTTAAGGAGTTCCAGATGGATAATGGTATCAGCTGTCTGACTGAGTAAATCCTCGTCATGTGAGATGTAGACAATCGTTTTATCAGAGTGCTTGATAAAGTTTTTTAACCAAGTTATAGTAGTCAAGTCCATATCGTTTGAGGGCTCATCAAGAAAAATGACGTCGTGGGGACGAGCTAATTCTCGGATGAGTTGAATTTTGAGTTTCTCACCACCTGATAGAGTGGAGATAAGCTGACTACTAGCAAAACGCTCACTATCAAAATGAAGTTCATCAGCCAGACGATAAAGGGTGGCATAGTCTAGGTCATAAGTGTCCGCAAAGAAGTAGTCGTTAAGGGTTAGAGATTGCAAGCTATCCGAAATCTGTTGGGGAATATAGACCTGTGGGCTATCTGGTTTTTTAATAGTTCCCTCGTAAGACAGATGGTCAAAATGTGCTTTTGGATTGACCAGAAGGGCAAGAAGACTGGATTTTCCATTGCCTTCTTCCCCAATGATGGCGACTTTTTCGCCTAGAGCTATCGTTAGATTTAGATCATGAACAAGTTCACGCAAATCCTTGGTATGTGTTATGGTTAGGTGTTGAATCTGTATCATAGGACCTCCTAGGTCAGAGCGCTTGTGGATATTGTTTCATGGGAAGTAGGTTTTTACTTCAAACAATATCAAAGGTCAAAAAACAGTCCTACCTTATAAGATAGAACTGCCTTGAATCTAGCTAAAAAGCTCTCTAGGAGATAGTGATGGAGTGGACGCAAAAAAGCTCAGATACCATCAACAAGTTTTCTACAGAAAAAAGAGCGCAAAAAAGACATAAAAACAATCTATCAAATAAAGCAGGTTTATTGTGAATAGACTTAGTTGTTCATGTCTCCATTTACCTCCGAATGTTACTTGTCTCGATTGTACGCTGTCAAAGAGCTTTTGTCAAATGAAAATCAAAAATCCAGCCCTCTTAGACCGCTGATGTACCTTATCAACAGTCTCCACCTATGCTATGAGAGAAATAGGACAGTTCTACCTTATTATAGAAAATAAGTTTATATAAAGTTATAAAGAAGCTGAAGTCAATTTAACTCTTGAAATTAGCTGAAAAAGCAGATGTTGAAGATTATTCAAACCAGTAAGGTCTAAGTCTTTCTATACTTAATGATTAAGGTTACTTACAAACGTTATTTGCTACGAAAAAAATATCTCAGTTTTAAAATCCAAACATTGAATAAATGAACATTCTAGCTGACTCGAACAATTTGGAGCATGGCCAATCTTTTTAGTGTCTAATATTTGTGATGTACTTTTTGCTGTCTGATAGACTTCTTGGACTTCAATTAGCAAATGAGTCAAGATATGATTGTAGTGTTTGAAAAACAAAAAAATAAATTTACTTACTTTTTAACATGCGGATATGATAGGCTAATTTTTTGCTTCAACAAGAAGAAATATTAAAGCATAAATGAGAATATCAGCCATTTAAACTAGTTTTATTTTCTCATGAGTTTAGAATGATAACATGTTCAAGCCGATTAGGTTAAAAATGAAAGTGAATTTTATATTTTCATGGAAACTGGTAAATACGCCATAATAAAGAGTTTTGACATATTTTATGTAGAATTCAGGAAGTAAAAACAATAAAATTGTCAGACAACTAATATTTTTTTAAAAAAGTGAGATTAAAACCTTGACTGTAAATTGTCAGAATGTTAGAATATGGAGTGAATCATGACTATGAGAAAACTGACTTATAATCATGTGACCTATAACTAACTATCTTTTAGAGGGAGATTTTTAATGAAAGACTTTTTTAATAGACGCCAACGCTTTTCATTGCGTAAATATTCGTTTGGTGTCGCTTCAGTCTTGCTAGGAACAGCACTTTTTGCTGCTCATAATGTACAGGCAGATGAAGTAGCGACCCCAACTGTATCGGCGGGTAATCCGGGCACATCAGTAGCAGGAGAAAGTTCAAGTAGTTTAGTCAATACTACGACAACAGCACCCCAATCAAATCCAGCAGCTAGCGTGACTTCCCCATCCGCTTCTGCAACATCTACGTCAACAGTTGCTTTGGTATCATCAGCTTCTGAAGTAGCAAGTGCTTCAACAACAGAAACAACGTCTACAGCTACAGCACCAGCGACAACAGCAACAGCTGCAGCTACTGCTAGCTCAACTCCAACAGCTGCGGGTACTACATCTGTAGGTTCAGCAACTTCTTCTTCAACAGGTGCAACTAGCACATCAGCTGTAACTCCAACAGCGGTACAACCTACAGTGGCACAGCCAGTCGCTTCAACAACACAACCGACGGCTACAACACAACCTGTATCAACGCCTACAGCTACTCAGCCAGTTGCTTCAACACAGCCTACATCGGCTTCAGTGGCACAACCTGCAACGACAACTTTGACAACGTCAACACCAAGTCCAACGTCCGTAGCGAATACAGCAGCTTTGACAACAATGTTGACGGCGAACCCAATGTCCGCTGCAGGAACTGCACCAGAAGTACGTAGTCGTAGCAGTCGTAGACGTCGTGATGCGGCAAATCCGGTAACAACTAACTATACAACCGGTCCAGCTACGGCAACTCCAGCTATGAGTGATCCTAACGGGGCAACAATTTCAAGCCGTCCCTTAGTTGTTCCAACACCTAAGGATTCTGGTCAACATGTAACTACAGGAATTGACTTTCAGTTAAATCCCAATCCGTCACAATACACCTTTGCTGTAACTGATCTAAATAGTTTTAATGCAACATACAATAAAAAATACTATTATCGTCTGTCTAAACCATACAATGCTTCAAATGATATTACAATTGAGTTAGTTGATGGTCAGAATAATAATGTGGTTGAAACTAAGTCAATTAATGGTTCCGGTACTGTAAGTTTGGGTCAATCAATCTTAGCTCCTCTGACTGGTAGTTCTCAGGCCTATATTGAATTCCGTTTTGAGAATATTCAGGATGCGGATAAATCAAGTCGACCAGCTCTACGTGCGACATGGAAAGTATCGGGACTAGTTCAGAACTTTGCAGGTCAACGTTCTGGTATTCAAATCTACGATGTTGCGAATAAAGCAAACGAAGGTACATCAATCACAGACCCACAGTACTATATTCCTCGCTTAACAGATAAAACAACTTATTATAAAGCTGTTGATAGAGGGACTAGGCAAGATGTCTCTAGAACCGAGGGTATTGCTACTATCACGACTGCTAAACGTTCGAATGACGTGAAGAATTCTGATATTGTTGCAAGATATGCAGACGGGACTGTAGATGTTAGAAACGAAAATGGTCAAATTGTTAACAAAACAACCTATGTTAATGTGGACCGTAATAATATCAATCCTCAGGAATATAAGGAAGACGGCGCTGAGATCAACCTTGGTACTTACACATCAACAGGTATGGAGGGGCAAAATCTTACTGCTTCAGGTCTTCGTGCATTTGAAGGCTATAAATTGTATCAGACAGCTGATTCAAGATCTCTTATTGATGTTTTGAAACAACCTTTCCATGTTGGGCAACGTTGGTTTGATGTGGCAAATGCTCAGGGGGGAGTTAAGCGTATCAAAGAGGTTGTCAGTGAAGATGGGACTGTACGCATTGAAATGTGGGCCATCAAGTCTGACAGTCTGAATAAAATCTCTAGTGACCTGAATACAGATGGTTACTTTAAAGTTTACGAAACTGTTATTCCACCAGGAAAAAACAACTACGATGTCCGTCCTCAAGATGCAGGTAAGGATATTGATGTTTCTGACCCAGGTTGGAATCAAGATAATAACACTCCACAAATTCCTAAACCAGGTTTTGAGTACATTGACTCACTTAAGAGTAAGCTGGTACAAGGTAAACCATTTACTATTTTTAGTGATAAACAAGTCACAAACTATAAGGGCGATCTTCAGTTCGAAAAGACAGAAAATAATGTGACAACTCTTCTTTTCAAGAGACCAAATGGAACGTTCTATAAGATGGATAAGGAGTACTTACAAGATGCATCAGGTAATCCAACTGGAAAAGTTAATATGAAGGAGACTGATGTCTCAGCAACTGATGCAAATGGGTATAAACCTACCTATGTTTCAAAAGGTGAGTTCTACGTAAACCGAGGTGATAAGGATAATGCGTATTCTATTAATGGCACACCTGTATCTTCTGGGAACGTCTTCCGTTTACAAAATGATTTGAACCCAGTTTATCGTACGGTTTATTACTATGCTAAGCCTGAGCCAGTAAAAGTTAAACTTCAGTTTACAAAAGCACTTGCAGGTCGTACCTTGCAAGATGGTGAGTTCGACTTTAAGATTCAAGATACAGCAAGTGGTTACAATGAAACAGTATCTAACCAAAATGGTAAGGTTACTTTTAGTGAGCTTACTTTCACAAAACCAGGAGTGTATACCTACAAAGTGAACGAAGTTCCAGGGACAGATACAGATGTAGACTATGATGGTATGGAATCAACTGTTACTATTACCGTAACAGAGAAAAATGCTATTGGTGATTTGGATGCAAAAGTCACTTACACCTCAATCAATGGTCAAGATGACTCTGGAAACACAACTGACACTAATGTTTCAGCAACAAATCCGACGGTTAGAACCGGTACTGATACAGAATTCAACAACTTTGTCGTAGCTCCAGTAAACGTTGAATTTGACTTTACGAAGAAATTATCTGGTCGTAATCTAAAAGCAAATGAGTTTACTTTTAATCTTTTGAATGAAGCAGGTGCAGTGGTTGGCACTGCAAAAAATGATTTGAACGGCAATATTAAATTCACGGGCATTAAATACAAAGTTAGTGATCTTGGAACAAATTCTGCAGGAAAGCGAAATGACAGCAAGACCTTTAACTACACTGTAAAAGAGGTTGTGCCAACGACAGCCGAAGCTGGTATGTCTTATGACCAAATGGAAGCGAAAGTAGCTGTTACTGTTACTAAGACAGGTCATACTTTGACAACTGCTACAACTTACTCATCAGTTAATGGTATTGATGCTAATGGTAACCCAACGACGGGTGTAGATAAAGAATTTAACAATACCTTCACACCGAACCCAGTAAAAGTAAACCTTGAGTTCGATAAGTCTCTTTCAAATGGTACGCTTAATGCTGGTGATTTCAGCTTTAAATTAACTGGTGACGGTAATGTTAATGAAACGGTAACAAATAAAGCTAATGGTAAGATTAACTTTAGTACGTTGTCATTCGATAAAGCTGGTGTTTATAACTACACTGTAAAAGAAGTACCTGGAACAAACACAGATGTTGATTATGATGCGATGACAATCAACGTGAAGGTTACCGTAACAAAAGATGCCAATACGGGTCTATTGTCAGCAAGCACAGTGATGACTTCATCAGGTGGTGAAGCAACAGATGCCAATGACAGAGTCTTCAACAACTATGTAGTTCCTGCAATCCCAATCAGAGTAGACTTCAAAAAAGCCTTGGTGGGTCGTCCCCTTAAAGAGAATGAGTTCACATTTGAAATGAAGGATAAAAACGGAGTTGTTGTTGCTACTGGAACCAATGATGAACATGGTGTTGTTACCTTTAATCAACTCCCAGAAGTGAAAAATGCTCAAGTTGGTAAAGTCATCAAGTACACGGTGTCTGAGAAAGTTCCAGCTAACAAAGAATTCGGTGTCACTTACGATAACATGGTTGCTGAGGTTTCTGTGACTGTTTCTAAGAATGCAGACCACACTTTGAAAGCAACGGTGGCCTATCCAGGAGGAGACACAGAGTTTAACAACACCGTCACTCCTCCAACAACGCCTGACTTCCAACCAGAAAAATTCATTGTTAACAAAAAGAAATTTGACATCACTGGTAACAAGTTGATGGATGACGACAATGAGTTGACAAATGAATACACTGAAACAAATGCGGATCCATACGTAGACAAGACAAACAACAATGAGCCTGAAAACTTGAATACCAAGACAGTTAAGAAGGGCGATGAGATTGTTTACCAAGTATGGTTGGATACAACAAAATTAAAAGCAAGTGACAATATTCAAGCTGTTGGTATTACAGATAAATATGAAGCTGACAAACTAGAGATCAATGTTGCAGATATCAAAGCTTACGATTCAGTAACGGGTGCAGATGTAACCTCTAAGTTTGTCATCACAGTAAACAATGGAGAAATCACTGCAACTTCTAAAGACGAATTTATCAAAGATAAAGTTAACAACCCTGTTATCGACACAACTAAGTTCGAATTTGGCCGTTACTACAAATTTGATATTCCTGCTACTGTTAAGACAACGACTCCAGATGGTGTGGATATTGTAAATACAGCAAATCAAATTGTTCACCAGTACGATCCGACAAAAAGAGATATCACTAAGCCAGAAAAACCAACACAAAAACGTGTCGTAAATCTTCCAATCTCACTTCCTCTTAACTTCACTAAGAGACTTGATGGTCGTCAGCTTCAGGCTAATGAATTTACTTTTGAACTCCGAAAAGATGGCGTTAAGGTTGCTGAGGCCCAAAATGGTGCACCAAATGCCAATGGTGTTGCCAAGATTAACTTTAAAGCACTTCAGTTCACCCATGCTGATCTTGGAAAAACTTATACTTATACAGTAAATGAAGTTGCGGGTTCAGATGCAACGGTGACATACGATACCATGGTTGCGACGATTACAGTCACTATCCAAAAAGATGGTACGGCTAAAGCTATCGTTGCACACTTGGACCAAGATGCATCGGATAAAGAGTTTAACAATAAGGTGAAACCACCTGAAGAACCTAAGTTCAATCCAGAAAAATACGTTGTTTCTACAGAAAAATTCGATATCACAGGCGACAAGTTGCTTGACGATGATTCTGAATTGGCAGACAAGTATGGTGATACAAACGCTAATCCATATGCGGATGGTACAGCTAACAATGAACCAGAAAACTTGAATACGAAGACAGTGAAACCAGGCTCTAAATTGGTTTACCAAGTATGGTTGGATACAACACAATTTAGCGCAACTAACACTGAGAATATTCAAACAGTCGGCATCACAGATAACTATGATGAAGCCAAGTTGAATGTGAACTCAATCAAGGTTTACGATAGTGTGACTGGTGCAGATGTTACTTCTAAGTTTGATATTGCAAATACTGGTGGCGTGATCACAGCGACCCTTAAAGCTGGCTTCACGAAATCACTAGGAGATGCCAACAACACTCAAATTATTGATACAACTAAGTTTGCGTTTGGCCGTTACTATAAATTTGATATCTCAACAACCGTGAAAACGGATGCCCCAGCAGGAAAAGATATCGAAAATACAGCTGGTCAAATTGTTCACTACTACAACCCAAGAACCAACACAGTTGAAAAACCAGAAAAACCAACTGAAAAACGTGTAAACAGCGTTCCAGTTCCACTTGAGTTGAATTTCACTAAGAAACTTGATGGTCGTCAACTTAAAGCTAATGAATTTACATTTGTTCTTAAGAAAGATGGCGTTGAAGTAGAACGTGCGAAAAATGATGCTCCTGATGCAACTACCGGTATCGCTAAGATTAACTTCACGAAACTTGAATTTGGTAAGGATGATATTGGCAAGACTTACAATTATACAGTGGAAGAAGTTAAAGGAACAGATTCAACAGTGTCTTACGATGGCATGGTTGCAACAGTAAGGGTTTCAATTTCTCATGATGGTACGGCAAAAGCAATCGTGAAGAATGTTGTAGACGCACCAGACAAAGAGTTCGATAACCGTGTGACACCACCAGAAGAACCTAAGTTTAACCCAGAGAAATATGTTGTTAGAGATGAAGACTTTGATTTAACTGGTAAGAAACTTTTGGATGATGATTCTGAGTTAGCTGATAAATACGGCGATACTAAGATTAATCCTTACGCAGATAAATCTAATAATAATGAAAAAGTTACTGTCCTTAATGATAAGGGTGAGTTGGAAGAAGTCTTTGAAAACCTCAATACTCAGCCTGTTAAACGTGGTCAGAAATTCTACTATCAAGTATGGCTTGATACAACTCAATTTAGTGCTAACAATAAAGAAAATATCCAAACTGTTGGTATCACAGACAATTATGATGAATCAAAATTGATTGTGACTAAAAACACTATTAAGGTTTATGATGGTGAGACTGGTGCAGATGTGACATCTAAGTTTGACGTTGCTGTTACTAACGGTATTATCACTGCAAACTTGAAATCAGGCTTTACGAAGTCACTAGGTGATGCAAATAATACTCAAGTTATTGATACAACTAAGTTTGAATTTGGTCGTTACTACAAAGTAGTTATACCTGCTACAGTTAGTCAAGATGCTTACGATGGTTCTGAAATCGAAAATACTGCGACACAAATGGTTCATTATTATAACCCAAGAACGCATAAAGTTGAGAATCCAGATAAGCCAACGCAAAAACGTGTGAACAACATTCCAACAGCTATTCAGCTAATCTTCGGTAAGACACTTAATGGTCGCAAATTGCAAGCAGATGAATTTAGCTTTGTCTTGAAAGATAAAGAAACTAATAAGATTCTTGAGAAGGCTAAGAATGATGCAGATGGTAAAGTTACCTTCAAGACAATCAACTATTCAAAAGCTGATATTGGTCAAACATTTAACTATATTGTTGAAGAAGAGAAAGGTGACAAACCAGGTGTTACTTATGATGATATGAAGGTTAACGTGACTGTTCAAGTTATTCAGCCTTCTTCTGGTGATCAGTTGTCAACAGTTATCTCTTATGCTACTGAAGGTGGAGATGCCTTTACTGCGGATGATACAGTATTTGACAATAACGTAACACCAAACTTTAAACCAGAGAAGTATGTTGTTTCTAAAGAAAAATTTGATCTTAAGGGCACAAAACTTCTCGATGATGATGCGCCTAACGGTAAGGTTGAAGCTGAAAACTTGAATCACCATACACTTACTCGTGGTCAGAAATTCTACTACCAAGTATGGCTTGATACTCGTGAATTTACAGCTGAAAGCAATATTCAATCAGTAGGAATCACAGATGACTATGATGAAGCTAAACTTGATATTGATGAGTCAGCAATCAAGGTTTATGATGGTGAAACAGATGTTACTGATAAATTTGATATTTCAATCAAAAACGGTGTCATCTACGCAACTTCTAAACCAAGTTTGACTAAACCTATTAGTGCAACTGATGCGACTCCAGTTATTGATACGACTAAGTTTGCCTTTGGACGTTACTATAAATTTGATATCCCAGCAACTGTTAAAAATATTAAAGACAATGACGGTGTTGAGTTTAGTAATACGGCCAATGAAATTGTTCATCAATACAACCCTTACAATAAGCAAGTTACAACTCCTAAAAAACCAACTCAAACACGTGAAAATAACGTTCCAGTTCCACTTGAGTTCAACTATACTAAGAAACTTGAAGGACGTGAGTTGACTGCAGGTGAGTTCAGCTTCTTATTGAAAGACCAAGATGGAAAAGTCCTTCAAACTGTATCAAATGATAAAGACGGCCACATCAAGTTTGAACAACTCTTGTTCAGCAAGGCTGATCTTGGTAAGACATTTACTTATACTGTAGAAGAAGTCAATGACAATAAACCTGGTATTTCTTACGATGCTATGAAAGCAACGGTGACAGTACAAGTAACTAAGGATGGTAAAATTCTTAAGACTGTCGTTAATCATGCTTCAACAGGTGGAAATGCTACAGATGCTAACGACAAAGAGTTCAACAACAAGGTGGTTCCACCAGAAAAACCTAAGTTCCAACCAGAGAAATATGTTGTAAACCAAGAGAAATTTGACATTACTGGTGATAAACTCGTTGATGATGATAAAGAGTTGGCAGACAAGTATGCGGATACTAATGCGAACCCATACGTAGACAAGACAGACAACAACGAGAAAGAAAACTTGAATACTAAGACTGTGAAACGTGGCGATAAATTGGTTTACCAAGTATGGCTTGATACAACTAAATTTGACGCAAACAACAAGGATTATATTCAAACCGTTGGTATCACTGATAACTACGATGAGAAGAAACTTAATGTTAACCAATCAGATATCAAAGCATACGATGGTAAAACTGGTAAAGATGTTACAGCAATGTTCGATATCAAGGTTGAAAACGGTGTGATTACAGCCAACCTTAAAGATGGCTTCACTAAGTCACTTGGTGATAAAGATAATACCCAAATTATCGATACAACTAAGTTTGCCTTTGGTCGTTACTATAAGTTTGACATTCCGGCAATTGTTAAAGACAGTAAGAATGAAAAAGGTGAGTTTGACGTACCTTCTGGTTCAGATATTGAAAACACAGCGGGACAAACAGTTCACTACTACGACCCAACAGTTAAGAAGGTCGTGAAAACACCTGAAAAACCAACTGAAAAACGTGTTGTTAACATTTCAGCTAGTGTTACGTTTGAATTCACTAAAAAACTAGAAGGTCGTGACCTTAAGGCTGGTGAGTTTAGCTTTGTACTTAAGGATAGAAAAGGTAAAGTGATTGAAACTGTAAGCAATGATGCTGACGGTAAGATTAAGTTCTCAGCACTTGAGTACAAACATGGTGAAGAAGGTATCCACTTCTACACGGTTGAAGAAGTGAAAGGTAATGATACTACAGTAACTTACGATAAGATGGTAGCTAAAGTTACTGTTTTGGTAGCTAAGGGTGGTAACGTTATGACAGTAACTTCTAAATTGCCAGAAGATACTGAGTTCAACAACATTGTAACGCCACCGACACCACCAACTCCAGTGGTGCCACCAGTTACACCACCAACACCACCAACTCCAGTGGTGCCACCGGTTACACCGCCAACACCACCAACTCCAGTGGTGCCACCGGTTACGCCGCCAACACCACCAACTCCAGTGGTGCCACCAGTTACACCGCCAACACCACCAACTCCAGTAGTACCACCAGTTACACCACCGACATCTCCAGAAGTATCTAGAGAACAGGGTCTTCCTAAGACTGGTGAGAACAAGTCTGTAGTAGCAATGGCATTCGGAGGACTCCTTGCGGCAGCTGGACTTGGTTTGGCAGGAAAACGAAAAAAAGAAGACTAAGATAATAATAGGCGTAAAAATAAGATAGTTAGTAAGATTATTTCAGTTTTCAAGAAGAGGGCTCTTTGTCAACTGTAGTGGGTGACGAAAAGCTAACATCTAGAGAGGACCTGA
>OGIU01001275.1_pt1 | contig 12289 bp, 6 predicted proteins | sample 1571791 | NCBI WGS metagenome assembly OGIU01 (sample SAMEA2582104, study PRJEB24529) | metagenome | biome: Human gut stool | place: China | collected 2011
AAGTGGCAACTGCTATGGTATTATCGGCGCGAACGGTGCGGGAAAATCCACCTTCCTCCGTACAATCTACGGAGATCTGGACCCGACGACCGGTACGATTGCCCTGGGACCGGGCGAACGCCTGTCGGTGTTGAGCCAGGACCACTTTAAATGGGATGCTTATACGGTAATGGACACCGTAATGATGGGCCACACCGGGTTGGGGGGCATTATGAAGCAGCGTGAAGTATTGTACGCCAAGGAAGACTTCACGGACGAAGACGGACTGAAAGTATCCGAACTGGAAGAGAAATTTGCCGAGCTGGACGGATGGAATGCTGAGAGTGACGCAGCCATGCTGTTGAGCGGACTGGGCGTGAAAGAAGATAAGCATTACGTATTGATGGGTGAATTGAGTGGTAAGGAAAAAGTGCGTGTCATGCTGGCGCAGGCATTGTACGGAAATCCGGACAACCTCTTGCTCGATGAGCCTACCAATGACTTGGATATGGAAACAGTGACCTGGTTGGAAGAATATCTTGCCAACTTCGAGCATACCGTATTGGTGGTAAGCCACGACCGTCACTTCCTCGACTCCGTTTGTACGCATACGGTGGACATCGACTACGGAAAGATTAACCTCTTTGCCGGTAACTATAGCTTCTGGTACGAGTCCAGCCAGCTGGCGCTCCGTCAGCAGCAGAACCAGAAGGCAAAGGCCGAGGAGAAGAAGAAAGAGCTGGAAGAGTTTATCCGCCGATTCAGTGCCAATGTGGCAAAGAGCAAGCAGACTACCAGCCGCAAGAAGATGTTGGAGAAACTGAATGTAGAAGAAATCAAGCCGTCATCACGTAAGTATCCGGGCATCATCTTTACGCCCGAACGCGAACCGGGTAATCAGATTCTGGAAGTTTCCGGTTTGACGAAAACGCTGGAAGATGGTACGGTGCTGTTCCGCGACGTCAACTTCAACGTAGAGAAGGGAGACAAGATTGTATTCCTTTCGCACGACCCGCGTGCCATGACCGCCCTGTTCGAGATTATCAACGAGAATATGAAACCGGATGCAGGTACTTTCAACTGGGGTGTGACTATCACCACCGCTTACCTGCCGCTGGACAATACTGCATTCTTTAATACAGACCTGAATCTGGTGGACTGGTTGAGCCAGTTCGGTGAAGGCAATGAAGTCTATATGAAGAGCTTCCTGGGACGTATGCTGTTCTCCGGTGAGGAGGTGCTGAAGAAAGCAAGCGTATTGTCGGGAGGTGAGAAGATGCGTTGCATGATTGCACGTATGCAGCTGCGCAATGCCAATTGCTTGATTCTGGATACACCTACCAATCACCTCGACTTGGAGTCTATCCAGGCATTCAACAATAATCTAAAGACCTATAAAGGCAATATCCTTTTCTCATCCCACGACCACGAGTTCATTCAGACGGTTGCCAACCGTATCATCGAATTGACTCCGAACGGTATTATCGACAAGATGATGGAGTATGACGAATACATCACTTCAGACCACATCAAGGAGTTGCGTGCACGTATGTACGCAACAAAGTGATAACGGAAGCTAAGGACTAAATAAGCATATTTTAAATCGTTCCATCATGAGGAAAAAATCGTTCCACCATGGTGGAACGATTTTTTCACCACGGTGGAACAATATTTCTGCCATGATGGAACGATTCTTCTTTCATATCTTTTTGGTTTAATAAAGGCTTGTGCGATATTGAAAAAAAGAAGAAGGTGTGTTAGAATGATTTTTAGCTATCATTCTGACACACCTTCTTTTGCTATTAAAAGAGTCTCTTTGTTCTTATTAAGGCGGGGAATAGTCTGAGTTATTGTTTCTCCTTATATATAATTTTGCCTTGGCTTTCGCCGAAAAGGTTGTCGCCTAGCGTGGTAATCTTATTCCCCGTGGCAAGCACATAGCGCAGGTTGTCGCATCCCATAAATGCTCCGTACTCAATGGCGGTTACACTGGCAGGAAGCACCAGCGTGCCGCACAAACGGCCGCAGCCACTGAATGCACGCTGTCCGATGCTTCTAAGCTCTTGCGGGAGCCGTACGTTCAGCAGATACTTCTTTTGGGTGAAAGTATAGTCGGGAATTGCAGTGGCATTACTGTTGGTCATGTCGATGGAAACCAGATTGGGCATATAGTCGCGTATCAATGTGAAGTCGGCTTCGTCCATTTTTCCTTCAACGGTCAGAAAGTTAACGTCTTTGGGCTGAAATCCGGCTCTTAACAGTTCGCTGGCAAGGCTGCCCATTTTACCAATCTGCACATTTACTGTCAGTGGTTCTCCTTCAATGAATGCAAAGGTTTCCCATTTCTTTTTGGTACGATAGGAGTCACTGCATCCCAATGGAACAAATATGGCTGTAACGCTATCGGCCAATGCTTCGGACAACAGATTGGGAGCCGTTTTCTTCCGTATCTGGCATATCTTGAGATTTTTGCATCCCTTAAAGGCAGCATCTTCGATGTTCTTGGTCTTGTCGGAAAGGATAATCCTGGTCAGCGTCTCCTTACCTACAAATGTACTGTCGTCTATTTGCTTGCAGAAGGCATATGCCGGAATGCAATTGGCAGGATATACATAAAAACGGTTTGGATAAGTCCCGTTCTTGCCTGCATACATGCTGATGGAGGCATTTGAAATGTCCAGCAGTTGCAGGTTTTTGAATTCATCCCGTAGATGCCTGAAATCTACGGCATTCAGCTTGCCCTGCAGGGTCAGTTGGGTGATTTCATTGGCTTCCGCTTCTGTCATCAGTTCCACCAGGGTGCCAGGTTTGGCCACGTAGTATCTTTTGGATTTTTGTGCCGAGGCATTCAGCATTAACGCCAGTCCGGCAACGGCTAAAAGTATTTTTCTTAGTTTCATGTTTGTCGATTCCAGATTGATTTTTCAAATATAAGAAGAAACCGGCAGGAATACATGAAGTTTTTTCTTTTTATTATTATTTTTGTCGGATATTAATCAAAATGAGATACAAATGGAGACGGAAGAAACGGTGAAGGAAGAGTGTGTTGCTATGAGTAAAACAAAACGTATTTGGCTGGCATTCGTTGATATAGTACTGTTTACTGTACTTTTTATGATTTTTCTGTTTTTGTTTGCCATACCTTTTGCGATTGCTTTCCCTGAGTTGAAGACACAAGCTGGTGGGATGAGCGTCTATTTAATGATGTTGAATGAAGTCTTGATGTTGGCCAGTGGGCTTATTGCCGCTTGTATGGTGCTGGGTTTCAGGAAGCTTCCTTTTTCGGGCTTGGGCTTGTCTTTGAAGGGATGGGGCAGAAGCCTGCTGAACGGAGCTTTGTTTGTCGTGTTCTTGTATGTAGTTGGTTTTGGCTTGTCTTTATTGTTGGGGGCTGTGGAAGTGGCAGGGGGCTTGTTTTCTCCCATTTCGTTGTTGTCGAGTCTTTTGCTTTATTTTTTAGTGGCAGTTACGGAAGAAGTTATTGGACGCGGTTTCATTTTAGGGCGTATGCTGGATGGAGGCGTCAATAAGTTTGTGGCATTGCTTATCTCTGCGGTGTTATTTTCGTTGATGCATCTTTTCAATCCCAGCTTTGCCTTCGTCCCGTTTTTGAATATCATGCTGGCGGGTTGTTTCTTGGGAGCTTCCTATATATACACGCGTAACCTCTGTTTTCCCATTGCCTTGCATTGGTTCTGGAACTGGATTCAAGGTTCTGTTTTGGGATATAAAGTCAGTGGAAATGAATTTAGCAATGAGAATCTGCTGATTCTTCACTTTCCGGAAGAAAATCTGATAAATGGAGGAACTTTCGGGTTCGAAGGCTCTATTCTGTGTTCACTACTTTTAGTGCTTGGTACAGTAATTATCTTAAGACACTATTATAAGGGATTAGTGATTAATGATTTCCGTATTAGTCATTAATCACTAATCATTAACCCCTAATTCTGTTCCACTCCTTTCATTGTCAGCTGTATGCGTTTCCGGTCCATATCTATGCTGAGTACCTTTACGCGTATATGCTGGTGAATGGACACTACTTCATTAGGGTCTGATATGAATCTGTCGGCGAGTTGGGAGAGGTGTACCAGTCCGTTTTCCTTGATGCCTATGTCGACAAATGCGCCGAAGTTGGTGATGTTTCCTACGATGCCGGGCAATTCCATGCCTTCGCGCAGGTCGTTGATGGTGCGCACGTTCTTGTCAAATTCAAATATCTTTATCGGTCCGCGTGGGTCACGTCCGGGCTTGTCCAGCTCTTGCAGGATGTCTTTCAGTGTCGGCATGCCCACGGTGGGGGAGAGGTAGCGTTCGGGATTAATCTTCAGACGCAGCTCCCGGCTGGCTATCAGCTCGGCTACGCTGCAACCCAAGTCCTTTGCCATTTGTTCTACGATACAATAGCTTTCCGGGTGTACGGCAGTATTGTCCAGCGGATTTTTTGCCTGCGGAATACGTAGGAAGCCGGCACATTGCTCAAATGCCTTGGCACCCATGCGCGGTACTTTCATCAGTTCCTTGCGCGAGGTGAAGGCACCGTTTTCGGCGCGATAGTTCACAATGTTCTGTGCCAGTTGCGGACCCAATCCCGAGATATAGGTCAGCAGATGGCTGCTTGCGGTGTTCAGGTTGACACCTACCAAGTTTACACAGTTTTCTACGGTCTGGTCCAGTGATTTTTTCAGCTTGGTTTGGTCCACGTCATGCTGGTATTGCCCCACACCAATAGATTTCGGGTCAATCTTTACCAACTCTGCCAGCGGGTCCATCAGTCGTCTGCCTATGGACACAGCACCGCGTACGGTGATGTCGTAGTCGGGAAACTCGTCCCGTGCAATTTTAGAGGCCGAATAGATGGAAGCTCCCTGCTCGCTGACGATGAATATCTGTATGTCGCGGTTGAAGCGCTGATGTTTCAAGAACTCCTCCGTCTCGCGGCTGGCAGTTCCGTTACCTATGGCAACGGCATCTATCTTATAAGACTCTATCATCATTTGCAGCTTGGCAAATGCCTCTTTCTGCTTGCTGACCGGAGGGTGGGGGTAGATGTTCTCATTGTGGAGCAGATTTCCTTGTGCATCGAGGCACACAACTTTACAACCCGTACGAAATCCGGGGTCTATACCCATCACACGCTTTTGCCCCAGTGGTGAAGCCAGCAACAACTGACGGAGGTTTTCGGCAAATACCTTGATGGCTTCCTCATCAGCACGTTCCTTACTTTGCGTGGCAAATTCCGTCTCTATGGATGGCTTCAATAGGCGTTTGTAGGAATCCTGCACGGCTTCTGCCACTTGCTGTCCGCAGGGGTTGTTGCTCCGCACGAATTGGCGTTCCAGCCGTTCCACGCACTCCTCATCGTCCGGGCTGATGCTGACTTTCAGCAGGCCTTCCGCTTCGGCACGCCGGATGGCGAGCAGGCGGTGGGAGTTGCATAGCTTCAACGATTCGGAGCAGTCGAAGTAGTCACGGTATTTGGTCGCTTCCTCTTCTTTGCCTTTCACTACTTTGGCGGTCAGTATGCCTTGGCGGGCAAATGCGTTGCGCACGCTGTTTCGGGCACGTTCGTCTTCGCTAACATGCTCGGCTATGATGTCACGGGCACCTTTCAGTGCGTCTTCCGTATCCTTTACGTCGCCTTTGACGAAGGTGGCGGCTTTGGCGGTGAGGTTAGGCTCCCTTTGCAGCATCATGATCATGGCCAGTGGTTCCAGTCCCTTCTGACGGGCCGCTTCGGCACGGGTCTTCCGTTTGGGTTTGTAGGGGAGGTAGATGTCCTCCAGTAGGGTATTGTCCCAAGTCTCCTCGATGCGCTTCTGAAGTTCGGCGGTCAGTTTACCTTGTTCCTGTATGGTGTTCAGGATGGTTTCTTTACGTTTGGCGGTTTCGCTCAGTTTCTCATATTGCGTCTGGATAGCTTCAATCTGCACTTCGTCCAGTCCTCCCGTTGCTTCCTTGCGGTAACGGCTGATGAAAGGGATTGTCGCTCCGTCTTCCAGCAGGCCGAGGGTCTGGCTTATTTGTCTTTCTGATATGCCGAGAGCGGCAGATATCATTCGATGAAAATCTTGTATCATTTTGTATCTCATTTTATAATAGGTGCCAAAAGTACAAAAAAACAATTGTTGTTTTTTCTTTAGGTTCCAACTTTTATCTATATTTGTCAAAGCTATGGAGCAATTAAACGAATCAATCAATTGAAACACATATATCGTACAATATTACCATGCATGGTAGCGCTTTTCTGTTGCCTTTTGCCCGCTTTTTCTATTACGGGAGAGCATCCGGTACTGATTATCAGTTCCTATAATCCGGATGCCGGCCGTACTTCCGGCAACATCTCCGACTTTATGGAGGAGTTCCAACGCCTGGGCGGGACAAACACCATCGCATTGGAGAACATGAACTGCAAGAGTTTTTCCGAATCCCCTCTTTGGGAGAGGAGAATGGCTGAGCTGTTGGCTAAATATCAAGGTGATAAAAGTCCGGCGCTGATTGTACTTATAGGGCAGGAAGCCTGGGCTGCCTATCTTTCTCTGGAAGACTCCATATGCGGCAATACTCCGGTAGTGAGTGCACTGTCCAGCCGGAACGCCATATTGCTGCCGGGTGATACCGTTGACCTGAAGACCTGGATGCCCGAATCCGTCGACTTCTTCACGGATTTCCCCAGTTCGCCTATCAAGGCTGGCTTCGTTTATGAGTATGATGTGGAGGCCAACATCAATATGATAAAGCAGATGTATCCCGGCACCAAGAATATCGCTTTTGTCTCAGACAACAGTTATGGCGGCGTTGCCATGCAGGCCTATGTAGTGAAGGAGATGCAGAAGTTCCCGGAACTAAACCTGATTCTGCTGGACGGACGCGTCAATACCATATATACCATTTGTGACAGATTGCATGAGTTACCGGAAAATACAGCTATATTGATGGGGACATGGCGTGTGGACATGAACGATGGTTACTTCATGCGGAATGCAACCTACGCCATGATGGAAGCAGCTCCCACTTTGCCCACTTTCTCGCTCAGTTCCGTAGGCTTGGGATATTGGGCTGTGGCAGGTGTCGTTCCTGCCTACCGTGCTTTGGGCAAGGAGATGGCAAGACAGTCTTACCGCCTGCTGACCACCTCCCAGGATAGTGAGACCCATATGGAAATCATTCCGAATGAGACCATACTGGACGGTAAACTTGTGAAGGAAAAGAAACTGAATATCACCGGCCTTCCGCAGCCGGTAAAGATGCTGAACGTAACCCCTTCTTTCTACGAACAGTACAAGTATCATATCTGGTCTGTCGGTGCTGTTCTGTTGGTGCTGTTGGGCGGTTTGTTCGTTTCCCTTTACTTTTATTATCATACAAAGAAGTTGAAGGATGAACTGGAGGTATCCGAGGGTGCCTTGCGCGAAGCAAAAGACCGTGCCGAAGAATCCAGCCGTCTGAAGAGTGCTTTCCTTGCCAATATGAGCCACGAAATCCGTACTCCATTGAATGCGATTGTGGGCTTCTCGGACGTGCTGTCTGCCGGAGGAGCCTCGGAAGAAGAACAGCGTGGCTATTTCGAGATTATTAGGACCAACTCTGATTTGCTGCTTCGGTTGATTAATGACATATTGGATGTGTCCCGTTTGGAGGCCGACCGCGTCATCCTTTCTTTGGAGAGCTGCAATGTAGTGCAGATATGCCAGCAGGTAGTAGCTTCCGTGGCCCAGGCACGCAGGTCGACCAATCAATTCTTATTTGAGTGTGAACGTGAGGTAGTGGAGATGCGGACGGATGTGCAGCGTTTACAGCAGGTTGTGATAAATCTGCTTTCCAATGCGGACAAGTTTACAAAAGAAGGTACGATAACCTTGAAGCTGGAGCCGGATACGGCGAGGAATGTTGCAGTATTCTCGGTGACTGACACTGGTTGCGGCATTCCATTGGACAAACAGAAACGGGTGTTCGAACGTTTCGAGAAGCTGAACGAATATGTGCAGGGAACCGGCTTGGGCTTGTCCATCTGTAAGCTGACCGTTGAGAAGTGGGGCGGCGAGATTTGGATAGATCCTGCCTATACGGATGGAGCGCGGTTTATGTTTACCCATCCTATGAACTTATAAGAACCGACAAGAAATAAGGAAATATAATGAAAAGATTTAGTTGTTTTTTTATCTGGATTTTTGTCCTGACAAGCATACTGCCTGCGCAGGAAAGAGAGGTGAAACTGAAAGTCGTACAGACCAGTGATATACACGGCAACTACTATCCCTACGACTTTATACGCCGCCGGGAGGCAACCGGCAGTCTGGCACGTGTGCATGCTTTGGTGCAAAAAGAACGTGAGGCTTATGGCAAAAATCTGATTCTCTTGGACAATGGTGACATTCTGCAGGGACAGCCCACAGCCTATTATTATAATTACATAGATACCGTTGCCCCTCATCTGGCAGCGGAGATGATGAATTTCATGGGGTATAATGCCGGCAATATGGGTAACCATGACGTAGAGACCGGCCGTACCGTTTTCGACCGTTGGGCAGGTGACTGCCGTTTTCCGATATTGGGTGCCAATATTGTGGATACTGCTACCGGAGAAACCCATTTCAAACCCTATGAGGTGCTGGAACGTGACGGAGTGAAAATTGTGGTTCTCGGTATGATAACTCCTGCCATCCCCGTATGGCTTTCAGAGAATCTGTGGAAAGGGCTGCGTTTCGACGATATGGAGGAGACTGCCCGCAAATGGATGAAGATTATCCGTGAGCAGGAAAAGCCTGATTTGGTTATCGGTATGTTCCATGCCGGCCAGGATGCCCAGCTGATGGGAGGCAAGTATCGCGAAAACGCTTCGGTGGAAGTGGCGTGCAACGTGCCGGGATTCGATATTGTCCTGATGGGGCACGACCATGCGCGCGAATGCAAGAGGGTGTGCAACATAGCCGGTGACTCGGTACTGGTGATGGACCCTGCCAGCAACGGTGTTGTTGTGAGTAATGTGGATATAACCTTGAAACTGCGTGATGGTAAAGTTATAGACAAGAAGATAGACGGCATACTGTCCGATACGCAAGACTACGGCGTCAGCGAAGAGTTCATGCAACGCTTTGCCCCCGAAAATGAAGCTGTGCAGAATTTTGTTTCCAAGAAAATTGGTTCCTTTACCGAGACTATCTCCACACGTCCTGCCTATTTCGGTTCTTCCGCTTTTATAGACCTTATCCACGAATTGCAGTTGGCAATCAGCGGAGCGGATATTTCTTTTGCGGCTCCTTTGTCCTATGATACGGAAATCCGTAAAGGAGACATTTTTGTGAACGATATGTTCAATCTGTATAAGTACGAAAATATGCTTTACACCATGCGTCTGACGGGGAAGGAGATACGCGATGCCTTGGAGATGTCGTATGATTTGTGGACCAATCGGATGAAGTCTCCGGACGACCATATCCTTCTCTTCCGTGAGAAGCGCCGCGAAGGTGCTACGGATAGGACCTCATTCAAGAATTTCAGCTTCAACTTCGATTCTGCGGCGGGTATTATCTACACGGTGGATGTGACCAAGCCGGATGGCGAGAAGGTAGCCATTCTCAGTATGGCAGACGGTACTCCGTTCGATATGGATAAAATGTATAAGGTAGCGGTGAATTCTTATCGCGGAAACGGTGGCGGCGAATTGCTGACAAAGGGGGCCGGCATCTCGCAGGATGAATTGAAGGAACGCATCATCCACTCTACGGATAAGGACTTACGCTATTATCTGATGCAGTACATTGAGCAGAAGAAGGTGATTGAACCGCGTACGCTGAATCAGTGGAAGTTTATTCCCGAAGAGTGGGCGGCTCCGGCTTCCAAGCGTGATTATGAGTTCTTGTTTGGCAAAGTTAAAGAATAATTCACTATCTTTGCGGCTCAAAATCTATAGTATAAGTTTTTGGACGTGAAGCAGAAGAAAAAAATTATAGGTGCATTGAGCTTGCTGGTACTGTTTATCATGTACCAGGCAAGTATCACTGCGTTCACTCACGTCCATTATGTGAATGGGGTGATGATAACGCACTCGCACCCTTTTCATGGCACACACTCTCACTCTCAGACTTCCCTTTTGGTTATCGGGCATTTGTCGGCATTCTACTCTTCCGGAGTGGATGTGTATGAGGTTCAGCACCCGATGCGTCCTTTGCTGGCCATGCTCAGAGCCAAACCGGCAACACCTACTGTTAAGGGGGAAGTGATACGTACCCTTTCCCTTCGCGCTCCTCCCGCTCTTTTTTCATAGTCATTAGGTTTAAAAACGCCTGGATTTTTTGTATGTAGATACCAGGCATTTTAGTCTCGAAGTCCGGCATTTCAGTGAACGAAGTGCGGCATCTCGGATGATTATCTTTTTTCAGACTTGAATTATTTTTTTTATTTAGAGCGCTAATTTGATGAAACAATACATTTTGGCGTTGGTACTTGCAGTGGTAAGTGCCAGCGTAGCTTTTGCCGTAAATCCTATAAAAGAAGGCAATATGATTTCCGGCCATGTGATAGTGAAAGGTACGGAGGAAAATATACCGTATGCCACGGTTTTGATTATCGGCAGTGGTCAGGGAACGGTTTCCAATGAAGAAGGACAATTTGAGTTCCGCAAGCTTCCGGCGGGAAAATACAAGCTCCGTGTGTCGGCAGTGGGTTACAAGACCCAAGAGAAGGAGGTGACGGTGAGCAAGGACTTTACTGCCGTCATACATTTCCCGATGGAAGAGGAGAGTTTCATGACCGATGAAGTGGTGGTATCCGCCAACCGCAACGAGGTAAGCCGCAAGGCAGCTCCGGTAGTTGTAAATGTGATGAGTACCAAATTGTTCGAGATGGTCAACTCCACCGACCTTGCCAAGACACTGAACTACCAATCGGGCTTGCGTGTGGAGAACAACTGCCAGAACTGTGGTTTCCCCCAGGTGCGCATCAATGGCTTGGAAGGTCCGTATTCGCAGATATTGATAAACAGCCGTCCCATCATCAGTGCATTGAGCGGTGTGTACGGATTGGAGCAAATCCCCGTGAACATGATTGAACGGGTAGAAGTGGTGCGTGGCGGAGGCTCTGCCTTGTTTGGCGCCAATGCTGTGGGAGGAACTATCAATATTATAACCAAAGACCCCATCAACAATTCCTTTCAGGTATCGAGCATGTTCTCCAATATGGACGGCAAGTCCTGGGAGCAATATATGGGTGGCAATGTGTCGCTGGTTGCCAAAGATAACTCTTACGGCATTGCCTTTTATGAGAGTTACCGCAACCGCAACCCCTACGACCGCGATGGCGATGGCTTTTCCGAGCTGGGCAAGCTGAACATGAATACTTTCGGCTTCCGCGCCTATTACCGTCCTACGCATTTCAGCCGCATCAATCTGGAATACCATACCACCAACGAACTTCGTCGCGGAGGCAACAAATTCGATTTGCAGCCGCACGAGACGGACATCACCGAGCAGACCAAGCATATCATCAATAGCGGAGGCGTGAGCTACGATTTGTTCTGGAAGGAGTACAAGCATAAGATTTCGGCTTACACCTCCATACAGCACACCGACCGCAACAGCTACTATGGTGCCCAAAAGAACATGAATGCTTACGGCAAGACGAAAGACCTGACCTGGGTTGCCGGCGGCATGTATGTGGGCAATATGGACAACTGCTTCTTTGCCCCCGCCACCTTCACCGGCGGACTGGAATATCAGAACAACTCCCTGCACGACATCATGACCGGCTATCATCGTGACATGGAGCAGGATGTCCGCATTGCCAGCGCCTTCGTGCAGAATGAGTGGAAGATGAACGTACTGACCATGCTGGTCGGCGCCCGCCTGGACAAGCACAACCTGATAGACAAGCTTATTTTCAGCCCCCGCGTCAACCTGCTCTACAAGCCGGCAGATGATTTTCAGGCACGCTTGACTTACTCTACCGGTTTCCGCGCTCCGCAGGCATACGATGAGGACTTGCACGTGACGGCAGTAGGCGGCAAGGGAGTCCAAATCAAACTCGCCGATAACCTGAGTGAAGAACGCTCCAACAGTTACAGCGGTTCGGTGGACTGGACTGCCCATCTGGGACACTGGCAGGCAAACATCCTGGTGGAGGGTTTCTATACAGACCTGCGCCACGTCTTTGTGCTCGAAGATATCGGCAAGAACGAAGTAGGGGATGTCATCAAGGAGCGCCGCAACGGAAACGGCGCACGCGTATACGGTGCCAATCTGGATGCGAAGATTGCCCACGGCAAGGAGGCGCAGTTCCAGCTCGGCTTCACGGCGCAGCGCAGCCGCTACACCCA
>OGIU01001280.1_pt1 | contig 12262 bp, 10 predicted proteins | sample 1571791 | NCBI WGS metagenome assembly OGIU01 (sample SAMEA2582104, study PRJEB24529) | metagenome | biome: Human gut stool | place: China | collected 2011
GCACCATAGTAGTCCACGGTGATGCCGTTGAGCAGGGCCGGGTTTGCGCGACCGGTGCGGATGCCGGAGAAGTTTTCCTTGGTGTTTTCCACGGTCTTGGCCATCTGTTCCTTGGCCTGGTCGATAAGAGACATATTCACTCCTTGTGTGTTGGTGTTCGTCAGTGTTGTTCGTCTATGAACGCTTGATTCGATTGTGGGCGTTTGCGGCTTACTCGGCCACGCGCGATTCGGCGGTGGAGACCAGCGTGCCGATTTCATCGCCGACGAGGGCGCGGGTCACGTTGCCCGGCTCTTCGAGGCCGAAGACGCGGATGCGCTTCTTGTTGTCGCGGGCCATGGACAGTGCGGAGGCGTCCATGACGGCCAGATTGTCCACGAGGGCGCGATTGTAGCTCAGGGTTTCAAAACGCTTGGCGTTCTCGTCCTTGCGCGGGTCGGCGGTGTAGACGCCGTCGACGCCGTTCTTACCCATAAGTACCTCGTCGCAGTGGATTTCGAGGGAACGCTGGATGGAAACCGTGTCGGTGGAGAAGTACGGCATGCCGGCACCGGCGCCGAAAATCACCACGCGACCCTTTTCAAGGTGACGGATGGCCTTGAGCGGAATATACGGCTCGGCGACCTGTCCCATGGTGATGGCGGTCTGCACGCGGGTGGCCTGCCCCTCCTGCTCCAGAAAGTCCTGTAGAGCGAGGCAGTTCATCACCGTGCCGAGCATACCCATGTAGTCGCCACGGGAACGATCGATACCGGCCTGCTGCAGTTCGGCACCGCGGAAGAAGTTGCCGCCGCCGACCACGATGGCCACCTGCACACCCTGTTGTACGGCCGGAACGATCTCCTCGGCAATGCGACGAATCACCTGGGTATCGATGCCGACCTTGCCACCACCGAATGCTTCGCCGGACAGCTTGAGCAGAACTCTGCGCGGATTGTCGCTATCAGTCATATTGTGCCTTTCTCAAAACCGAAAGTGCGAAATTATCCGTAGACAAGCGTATCGGTTTACGACGACACCCCCTAGCAACGACACCCTTGGAATAGCGAAACGCCATCCGATTATTGAATAACCGGATGGCGTTTCGTTGAAATTACGCTAAGCGCGTGGAGTAAGCCTTAGGCTCACTCCTCTTCGCCCTTGCCGACCTCGACACGAGCGAATGCGGTGGCGTTGCCACCGACTTCCTTGAACAGGTCGCCGACGGTCTTGGACGGGTCCTTGACGAACGGCTGCTCAAGCAGCACGACTTCCTTGAAGAAAGCGTTGAGACGGCCTTCGACGATCTTCGGAACGATCTTCTCCGGCTTGCCCTCGGCCAGGGACTTCTCGGTGGCCACGCGACGCTCGGACTCGACCACATCGGCCGGAACGTCCTCGCGGGTCAGCCACTTGGCGCCCATGGCGGAGATCTGCAGAGCAGCTTCGTGAGCCACGGCGGCGCCGGCCTTGTCGGTGGCGATCATGGCGACGATGCTCGGCGGCATCTCGGCGGACTTCTTGTGAGCGTAGACTTCGACGTGCTCGCCGGAGATCTTGGCGAACTGGCCGACCTTGACGTGCTCACCGAACAGGGCGGCGGCCTCTTCGACAGCCAGCTTGACGGTGGTGTCGCCAGCCTTGGCCTCGAGCAGCTCGTCAGCGGAGTTGGCGTCGGCGTCCACGGCGTAGCCGAGAACTTCCTCGGTGAACTCGACGAACTTCGGGGTCTTGGCCACGAAGTCGGTCTCGGAGTTCAGCTCGACGGCGTAGCCGGTCTCGCCATTGGCGGTCTCGACGACCTTGGAGGCGATGGTGCCTTCCTGAGCCTTGCGGCCTTCACGCTTGCCGGCTGCGGCGATACCCTTGGCGCGGATGATTTCCTTGGCGCGGGCGACGTCGCCTTCGGCTTCGGTCAGAGCCTTCTTGACGTCGAGCATGCCGGCGCCGGTGTCTTCACGAACCTGCTTGATCAGTGCGGCGGTAATTGCTGCCATTGATTATTCTCCTTGAGAAATTTTGCTTACCCGTGAACGATGGGAAGCGCTTATTCAGGCACTTCCCATCGTAGAGCATCACTCGGCCTTGGGGGCCTCGGCGGTTTCGCCCTCGGCGGCAGCCGGAGCGGCGGCTTCAGCGGAAGCCTCGGCAGGAGCCTCGTTGGTCAGGAGTTCCTTCTCCCAAGCGGCCATCGGCTGCTCGGCGGCTTCGCCCTCGGCCTTGTTGGCGCCGGAGCGCTCCAGCAGACCTTCGGCGACGGCGTCAGCCATCAGGCTGGTCAGCAGTTCGATGCCGCGGATGGCGTCATCGTTGGCCGGGATCGGGTACTCAACGGTGTCCGGGTCGGCGTTGGTGTCGACGATGGCGACAACCGGGATACCCAGCTTGTGAGCTTCCTCAACAGCCAGGGCTTCCTTGGTGATGTCGACGACGAACATCGCGGACGGGGTGCGGTTCATGTTGCGGATACCGCCCAGCTGCTTGTTGAGCTTGTCCTTCTCGCGCTCGAGCAGGAGGAGCTCCTTCTTGGTCAGGCCGGAGCCGTGCACGTCGGTGAAGTCCATTTCCTCAAGTTCCTTGAGGCGGTTGACGCGCTTGGAGACGGTCTGGAAGTTGGTCAGCATGCCGCCGAGCCAACGCTCGGAGACGTAGGGCATGTTCACGCGGGTGGCCTGGTTGGCGATAGCTTCCTGAGCCTGCTTCTTGGTGCCGACGAAGAGCACGGTGCCGTTGTGGGCCACGGTGGTCTTGATGAAGTCGTACGCCTTGTCGATCATGTCGAGCGACTTGAACAGGTTGATGATGTGGATGCCGTTGCGCTGGGTGAGGATGAACTGCTTCATCTTCGGGTTCCAACGACGGGTCTGGTGGCCGAAGTGCAGGCCAGCCTTCAGCATATCGCTCATAGTGATCTGAGCCATGGTATTACTACCTTTCATTGTCGGTTCTTGCCTGGCCATGCGCACCTGCGTGCAGCTGCTCCCCCGGTTTCACGAGTTGTGCAGCCGACCGACACAAGCCGTCGCGAGCATGACGCGAATTTGTTGTGTGCCGGTTGACAATATTGGGTGGCTCTGGACACCAGCGACTGCGTCCGTTGCCGGGTGGCACACGAGTTTCGAGAATAGCACGGAGCCGGTACTAAAAAAAAACAGGCTCCCCTCTCTGAGGGGAGCTGTCGCCGTAGGCGACTGAGGGGAGTTACGGGCGGTACCGGCAGAACCACCCTCAGTCTCACTACGTTCGACGGCTCCAGCCAGTGGGAGCCGAGTATGGACTACTTCGCCTGACGATTGCGCATGTAGCGCAGGGCTTCGCGGCGTTCTTCCTTTTCCAGGCGATCCAAATACACGTGGCCGTCGAGGTGGTCGCATTCGTGCTGAAGCATACGGCCCATCAGCCCGGAGCCCTCGAGCACGACCTCGTTGCCGTCCAAGTCGATGCCACGCACGCGAGCGTAGTCGGCACGACGGGTCTTGTACCACAAGCCGGGCACGGACAGACAGCCTTCATCGCCATACTGCTCGCCGGACTTCTCCTCGAGTACGGGGTTCAGAACGTAGCCGACCTTGCCGTCGATGTTGTAGGAGAAGGCCCTCAGGCTCACGCCGATCTGGTTGGCGGACAGGCCCGCTCGGCCCGGATCGTCCACGGTTTCCAACAGGTCGTCAACCAGGCGGCGCACGGCCGGGGTGATTTCCTTGATCTCATCGCAGGGGGTGCGCAGGACTGGGTCGGGCACGACCCTGATCTCACGGATGGACACTTCTCGTTACTCCTCATTCTTCTCGTCAGCCGGCTGGTCCGGCTTGCTGCCGGTGTCAGCGGCATTGTCGGCGGAATCGCCGGTCTCGCCCTCTTCGGGTTCGGCCTTCGACTTCTTGATCTTCTCCGACACGCTAGCAATCGAATCAGACACGCTGGTTTTCATCTGTTCCGAGGCCTGTTTGACCTGTTCGGACGCCTGCTTGACCGATTCGGAGGATTTCTTGACGGTCTCCAGCGTGCTGTCGATGATCTTGGCAGTGGCGGGCAGCGGCTTGTTGGATGGCTTGGGCGCGTACAGATCCTCTTCGATGACGGTGGCGTAGCGCTGCAATACCTTGGGACGCACCACTTTCATGCTCGGGGTGAGTGTGCCGTGCTCCTGACTGAATTCCTCATCCAGCACCGCGAATTTGCGCACGGACTCAGCGCGGGAGACATTGGCGTTGGCCTGGTCGATGTACTGCTGGATAAAGGCGCGCACCGCGTCGTTGTCGCTGGCCTCGGCGAGTGTCATGTCGGCATTGAGGCCCTGACCTTCCAGCCAGGAATGCAGCATTTCGGGGTCGAGCTCGATAAGTGCGGACACGAACGGCTTGCCGTCGCCGACTACTACTGCATGAGCCACGATCGGGCAGGTGTCGATGGCATCCTCCATCGGGGCGGGGCTGATGTTCTTGCCGCCGGCGGTGATGATGATGTCCTTCTTGCGTCCGGTAATGAAGGTGAAGCCGCGGTCGTCGATACGACCCAGATCGCCGGTTTTGATCCAGCCGTCGGCAGTCATCGTCTGTGCAGTGAGTTCGGGCTGCTTGTAGTAGCCAAGGAACACGTTCGGGCCGGTCAGCTCAATTTCATCGTCTTCGCCAAGACGCACGCCCATGCCAGGCCCAGGCTTGCCGACCGAACCGACCTCGTTGTCGTCCTCCCAATTGACGAGCATCGGAGCGGCGGTTTCGGTCATGCCATAACCCTGGATGAAGGTGATGTCATTCATGCCGTTGAAAAAGTGGGCCAAATCCACGTTGAGCGGCGCACCACCGCAGGCCAGCCATTTGAGGTTCGGTCCGAGAGCGGAACGAATGGATTTGCCCACCGTGGCCATGTAGAACGAATGGCGCATGCGCTCGATGAACGAATGGCCGCGACCGGCCTGCTCATCCTTGCTCCACTTGACGAAGTGCTTGACCGACTGGGCGAAGATATGCCCCTGGATGCCGGCACCAGCCTTCTGCGAGGCCGCGTTATACACCTTCTCGAACACACGTGGCACGCCCAGCAGGTAGGTGGGCTTGAAGCTGCGGATATCGGCGAGCAGTCGCTTGGCGTCGGGAATGTATCCGACCACGCCGCAGCCACCGATGCACACGTACTGGATGTAGCGGGCGAAGCAGTGCGCCAGCGGCAGGAACAGCAGCAGACGGTTGTCGTCGTACAGCATGCCACGCAGAATCTCGTAGCCGTTAAGCACGATGTGCGTGTAATTGCGGTTGGAGAGCATCGCGCCCTTGGGCTTGCCGGTGGAACCGGAGGTGTAGACCACGGTGAGCAGATCATCGGCTTTGATACGAGCGATAGCCGCATCCAACGTCTCATCGGATACGCCATGCCCGAAGTCAACGACAGCGTCAAGGCCATCGGCCTTGAAATTGAACACGTATTTCATGCCCGGATGATTGACACGGATCTGCTCAAGCGTCTGTGCGCGCTGGAAGTCGCCGGCAAAGGCGATGGCGGGATCGACTTCCTCGACGATGCCCGCGGTCTGACGGGCGGAATCGGTCTCATAGACGGGCACAACCACAGCGCCGATTGCCGCGCAAGCGAAATCAGCCACACCCCACTCATAGCAGGTAGGCGAGTAAATCAGCACCATGGTGCCGGCTTTGACGCCAAGTCCCAACAGGCCCTTGGCCACCTCGCGTACGCGGGACAGCATTTCAGTAGCTGTGGCGCTGCGCCATTGGTGGGTGTTGTCATCCTGCCATTCCGCGATGATGTCATCCGGCGTGCGAGCTGCTCGTTTGGACAGCAGCGAGTAGACGGTGTCGTCATCGGTGGTGACATATCTGGGTTCTTCTACATGTTCACGCATGGTCACTACTATAGGCGAACCAGCCTATGACACGGCAGAACCGTCTTCCGCTACCAGCGTAGGAATCGGTGTGCGGGCGGGGCCGTCTGGTCAGCCCAAATCGGCATAGATGCACATCCATCGAGAACCGATGTACTTCAGTTTGAGGTTGACTCGCAGATTTTCCTGGCCGATGGTCATGAATACCGCCATTTCCAGCGTGTCCTTGCCGGTGATCATGCCGTCGATCAATGTGGGGACAGTGGGCAGATAGCAGAATTTCGCTTTGAGCTCCGGATGAGTGACCATGTGGATGCCGAGCAGGTATTGCATGGTTTGCAGCCGGTCCAGGCATGGTTTTGTCATGGCTCTGTTGAGATGTGCGACGCTGAGTTTGCCACGTATCGCGTCCGCCGATGTGCAGGCGATGCGGCATGCAGCCATGGCCATGGAATGACATTCCTTCGCATTCAGCCCGCCTATGAATGTGGGTTGGATGTGATACCGCACCGGGCGATCCGACAGCTCCACAACGATGAATCCGTCATAACTCGGCAACGGCCCGTACTGATATGTGCCGTGGAAAAATCCCGAATACTCCATGATGACCCCCTTCAAGCCCCCTTGCAACTCACCATCATCGGCGAGCGTCTGTACTACAACATCACGAAAGGCGCGCCAAGTCAAACTACTTGAGCGCGCCTTCGGGCAAATTAAGCCTCCTGCATGGAGGGCAAACCCCCATTTTCAGGGGGCAATCGGGATTATCGTGCGGAATACGGGTTGACCACCATGCCGCAACGCTGGAAGTTCTTCACGTCGACGTAGCCGGTGGAGGCCATCGCGCGCTTGAGGGCGCCGATGAAGTTGGTCTTGCCGTCCGCCTGGTGGCTCGGTCCGAACAGCACCTGTTCGAGCGGGCCGACCGTGCCGACCGTGGTGCGGTAGCCGCGCGGCAGCGTCTGGTGGCGGGCTTCAGAACCCCAGTGGGTGCCCTTGCCGGGGGCCTCGGTGGCGCGGGCCAGCGGCGCGCCGAGCATGACCGCGTCGGCGCCGAGGGCCAGGGCCTTGACGAAGCTGCCGGAGTCGCCCATGCCGCCGTCGGCGATGACCTGCACGTAGCGGCCGCCGGATTCGTCCATGTAGTCGCGGCGGGCCTCGGCCACGTCGGCGATAGCGGTGGCCATCGGGGCCTGCACGCCGATGGTCTGGCGGGTGGCGGAGACCGCGCCGCCGCCGAAGCCGACGAGCACGCCGGCCGCGCCGGTGCGCATCAGGTGCAGGGCAGCGGTGTAGTTGGATGCGCCGCCGACGATGACGGGCACGTCAAGGTCGTAGATGAACTTCTTGAGGTTCAGCGGTTCCTGACCGGAGGAGACGTGCTCGGCGGAGACCACAGTGCCGCGGATCACGAACAGGTCCACGCCCGCGTCCACCACGGTGGAGTAGAACTGCTGGGTGCGCTGCGGGGAGAGCGCGCCGGCCACGGTGACACCGGCGGCGCGAATCTCGTGCAGACGTTGCGTGATGAGCTCCGGCTTGACCGGCTCGGCATAGATCTGCTGGATACGCTCGGTGGCCTGATCGGCCGGCAGTCCGGCGATTTCGTCCAACAGCGGGGTCGGATCCTCGTAACGGGTCCACAGACCTTCCAGATCGAGCACGCCGAGCGCACCCATCTTGCCCATGGCGATGGCGGTGGCCGGGCTGGTCACCGAATCCATGGGGGCACCGATCACCGGCACATCGAACTCATAGGCGTCGATCTGCCAAGAGGTGGAGACGTCCTCGGGGTCGCGGGTGCGACGGGAGGGGACGATTGCCACATCGTCGAGTGCGTAGCCGAGACGGCCTTTTTTGCCCAAACCGATTTCAATTTCCTGAGACATGGTTTCCAGCCTATTGCCCGGGTGGGACGCCAACAAGGCCGTTTCCCACGGACCGGACGATTGCTTCAAGTCGTTACAAACATGCGCTATGACTAAATCATCTTCACACCATCTATCAGGAGGAAGCATGGCCAAAATCAAGGTCGAAGGCACTGTCGTCGAACTCGACGGCGACGAGATGACCCGCGTGATCTGGAAGGACATCAAGGATCGTCTGATCCTGCCGTACCTCGACGTGAACCTCGACTACTACGATCTGGGCATCGAGCACCGCGACGAGACCGATGACCAGGTGACCATCGACGCCGCCCACGCCATCCAGAAGCACCATGTCGGTGTCAAGTGCGCCACCATCACCCCCGATGAGGCCCGAGTCAAGGAATTCGGTCTCAAGAAGATGTGGAAGTCCCCCAACGGCACCATCCGTAATATCCTTGGTGGCACCATCTTCCGCGAGCCGATCGTCATGAGCAACGTGCCGCGTCTGGTTCCAGGCTGGACCAAGCCGATCGTCGTGGCCCGCCATGCCTTTGGCGACCAGTACAAAGCCACCGATTTCAAGGTGCCAGGGGCCGGTACGCTCACCGTCACCTTCACCCCGGAAGACGGTTCCGAGCCGATTGAGCATGTGGTCTACAACTATGGTGCCGACGGCGGCGTGGCCCAGGTGCAGTACAACGTCAACGATTCGATCCGCGGTTTCGCTCGCGCCTGCTTCAACTACGGCCTGATGCGTCATTACCCGGTGTACTTGTCCACCAAGAACACGATTTTGAAGGCCTACGACGGCCAGTTCAAGGACATCTTTGCCGAGGTGTTCGAGACCGAATACAAGGACAAGTACGCCGAGGCCGGCCTGACTTACGAGCACCGCCTGATCGACGACATGGTGGCCAGCTCCCTGAAGTGGCACGGCGGTTACATCTGGGCCTGCAAGAACTACGATGGCGATGTGCAGTCCGACTCCGTGGCCCAGGGCTTCGGTTCGCTGGGCCTCATGACCTCCGTGCTCATGACCCCGGACGGCCAGACCGTCGAGGCCGAAGCGGCGCACGGCACCGTGACCCGTCACTACCGCCGCTGGCAGAAGGGCGAGAAGACCTCCACCAACCCGATCGCCTCCATCTTCGCGTGGACCGGCGGCCTTAAGCACCGCGCCGATCTGGACGGCACGCCCGAAGTCCGTCACTTCGCCAAGACGCTGGAGAAGGTCATCGTCGACACCGTTGAAGGCGGTCAGATGACCAAGGATCTGGCCATGCTCATCGGCCCGGACGAACCGTGGCTCGACACCGACGGCTTCATGAACGCGCTGGACGAGAACCTGGCCAAGGCTCTGGCCGAGTAAATCATCGAACACATCGTGCGGACCTACATGGGCCATGTCATGTCGCAAACTGTCATGATTGTCGTGCTTCATCTGGAATGTTCCTCAGCACGATAATCATGACAGTTGTTCGATGCACGCACGTAATACCTCTAATTGTTCCCGGATATGTGGCGATTTGTCCACTGGTCCGGGACTTTTTCGTATACGGCCTACTAGAATCGTGATTCAGCTTGTTTTCACGCCCGCTTGAGGAGGTTTCGCCGCTTATGGTGTTCGCACGCCGCTCAACCACCCTGCTCGCCGCCATTATCGCATCCTGCGCGATGGTGCTGTCACTGACCGCGTGCACCTCAGACAATAAGACCGTTGTAGATGGTCAGACCACGGTGACGTCCAATTCTGCCGGCGGCGTGGCCGTGTTCACACCTTCGGACGGCATCACGCTGAACCAGCAGATGCCACTGAACAAGTGGGCGAAGCTGGTGCCTGACCTGACCAAGGCTCTGGTCGACGCCGGTTTCAAGAAAGGCGATATCAATCATACGACGTCCGACTCGTTGGATAAGCAAAGCCGCGCCATCCAAGACTTTGTGGTCGATCATCTTTCGAATAACACCACGGACGATTCCGGCATTGCCATCGCGCCCGACAACATGACATTGCTCGTGGCTCCAGTAGTCGAGGCCGACGCTTCCACTCGCCAATACGGCGATTACGTGAGCCAGAACCTGAGCACCAACGATGTCACGGATGAGGGAGCTACTTCTGACGGTGAATCTTCCGAAGACGACTCGTCCAAAGACGACTCGTCCAACACTGAGAGCGACAGCACTGCATCGGACGAGCAGGCGCAGGCCGTGGACCGGCTGGTCTCATCGCTCAAGCTGGCCAAGGAATCCGGCATGCATGTGGTATTGCTCGGCAACAGTATCGAGGGATATAAGCCGGACGCCTTCGTCAAGTTCTCGGACGCCCAGACCATCGGCAAGCTACAGGCGGAAAAGATGGTGTCCAAACTCAAGTTGGATAAGGCCAGTAAAGACAACCCCAAATACATTGAGGTGCTGCTGCCATACACCGCCATGGACGAAAAAGGCAACGCCAACGATTCCACGTTCGCCCAAGAGGCGTTCCGTGGTATCTGGCAGGTACTGGGCTCCTACTATCAGAAGGGCGTTGTGGAAAGCCCTTCAGGCACCTTGGACGGCAAATCCACGGAAAACGATTGGCAAGCCGTGGCCTACGATGCCGCTAAGGAAGGCTCCACTGCGAAAGTGCTTGACAAGCGTCTGGCAAAAACCGACGGACAGTCCACACTCACCCGTATTGACGGCATCATCACGATGAACGACTACATCGCCTCCGAGGTCGTCAAGGAATTGGACGATCTGGGATACACCGGCTCTGCCGCCGATATCAATCCGCAGATCACCATCTCGGGCATTGTCGGCAATATCACCGGCAAGAAGGATCTCAGCCGTGACGCCGTGCCGGACCCGATCAAATCCCCTGAAAACGACAACGCAAACGACTCATCCAGTTCCGATGACGATGCGGACAAGGACACCTCCGCTTCCGACAAGGACCGTGACTCGCAGTGGCCTCTAGTAACCGGATACGGCGCGTATGTCTCGAACATCCCATCCATCGTCAATGGCAAGCAATGGATGACCGGCATGGAAGACAGACAGACCATCGCCACGGATATCGCTCAGGCCTGCGCCAAGCTCAACAAGGACGAAGCGCTGAATTCCATGCCTTCAATCAGGAACTCCGAGGTAGGCGGCGTGAAGAAGATCCCGACCATCAGCGAACCGTTGCTGGCTGCCAGCGCCAGCAATCTCAAGTCCGCGCTGATCGACCCCGGATATATTTCCTTGGCCGATGCCGGTCTGTGATTCATACTCGTCACGCCGCTAGCCGCCTGCGATGTCTCTTCCGTACGGCCCTGTTCCGGCCGACAATCACCGTTAAATCATGACGGTTTCAGTACGATTTTTCGACTCCCCGCATATTGCTGTGGATCAAGATAATCGGCCGTTCCTCGCTTGAGGCCCCAATGCAGGCAACGGTCTTCGCAATGGTCCGAGCTGCCTTCAACGATGCCTACGGGCTGTCTGCGGGAGATCGTATCCCCCACTGAGAGCTCGGTAACGGCCGGTTCGAATGTCGACGTGACACCTCCACGATGCCGTACACTCACCACATCTTTGCCAGCTACTTTGCCAGCAAAACTCACGGTCCCTGCCTGCGGTGACAGAATTACGGTACCTTGCTCCGCAACAAGATCCACTCCACGATGACCTGGTGCCCACGGGTTGATCGGCCGCTCGAACTGTTGTTCGACCTGTGGATCGTCGACCGGCCAGTCGAATCGGGATTCGCACTGATTGCCATTGCGCCACGCCAAATCAGACATATCGGTGAAATCCTCCACCGTGTATGCCGCATCTCCGGTCACCGCAGTATCCGCATGCGCAACATGCTGAGGCGTGGATGCCAGCCCTACTCCCAAGGCAAGCAGCAGGCCGATAACGGCGGCCAACGCGATTATGGCATCCATACGCCGTTGCCGTTCCTGAGCCCGCTGACGCGCCTGCTGACGCCGCCGGCTGGCACGTCGGGCTTCGTCGCGACGCCAATCAAACAACAGTGGTGCATTCATGAGATTCCTCCCCATAGTGTGAGTGTGATGTGATTCCGGCTTCTTTGCCGGTGATACCCACCTTGAGGGGTCCGAAACAGGATGTCCAGCCAAAACGACCTATGTGGTTCTAGCTTCCGAAGTTATCCACAATGAAATTTCGCGTGACAGTATCGCCGCATCGTCATGTTGTTCGACCTTCAGCCGCGGCCGATCCATGTCACAACCGCTGCCATGCAGTGACAGCGGAACATCAGAACTCTTGTGATTGTTCCCACTGGGTTCGCATACTCAGACGGTTGTTCCGTTTCACCGATTCCAGTATTTGCCAAGCAGACACCAGCTCCTCTACCGTTAGTCGCTAGTGTATATCCGTGTTCGGTTTTTGGCTGTATGAGATATTATTCGATGAGTCCGATTCTGCGGAATTCAGCGCGACATGCCCTACACGCATGTAATTTGCTTTTTCGTGGCAGGCATGTAAGATATGTGACTTGTGCGCGAGAGAAATCTCAAACACAGCAGACATTCCTGCGTAGCTCAGTTGGCAGAGCATCCGACTGTTAATCGGACGGTCACTG
>OGIU01001299.1_pt1 | contig 12126 bp, 10 predicted proteins | sample 1571791 | NCBI WGS metagenome assembly OGIU01 (sample SAMEA2582104, study PRJEB24529) | metagenome | biome: Human gut stool | place: China | collected 2011
CGTGTGGTGGCTCCGGCTGCGGCCTCTCCGATACGCACGAATTAGACAGAATCTTAGAATTTGCGAAAGTGATTGCGTGGCTCTAATTTTGTGTCCGGGCAATGTTTCGACAGCGGCGCGGTTTGTGTCCGTCTGCCAAGGATGCGCTCAGAATTTCTAGTCTGCCTAAGCGGAGCACTTCAAAAATTTTATGGCGCCCGCTCCCGGTTATGTCTCCCTACGGACTTTTTTGAATGACCTTAAATAAATGTGGTCGCAAACACGACCCGCGGGCACAGTATTTTGAAGCACTCCGCTAAGGCAGACACGAAATCCTTCGGACGCGTCCTTGGCAGACGGACACAAACCGCGCCGCTGTCGAAACTTGAACGAACACAAATCATCAAAGGAGTCACGCAGTCACTTTCTGCAAATTCTTGATTCTGGATATTGAGTGCGTATCGGAGAGGCCGCAGCCGGAGCCACCACACGGGAGTCCGCCGGAACTAAGAATTTCACAATTATTTATATAGAAAATTACAGAAGAAAAAGAGGAAATAGATATGAACGAATTAAGTAAAGTAGTAAATGCGCAGCTGCAGCAGGCAGCGGAAAACCTTGTCCGTAACCGTCTGATGTCGGATGAATTTTTGGATTTTGTGCAGGAAAATACAAAACCGCTGGATACGCTGATGGCATATTACAAGTGCGCAATCATGGAAGTAGAAACGAAGTTTAAAGTGTTAAACGAACAATTTTCGCTGGAATATGACCGTAATCCGATCGAGTCCATCAAGACACGTGTGAAATCGCTGGACGGAATCGTGCGCAAAGTGCGCCGGAAAAATATTCCGTTGACGCTTTCGGCGATTGAACAGAACATCAATGATATAGCAGGAATCCGGGTTGTGTGCTCTTTCCCGGAAGATATCTATCTGCTGGCGGACTGCCTGCTTCAGCAGGATGATATCCGTCTGATCGAACAGAAAGATTATATCAAGCATCCGAAGGAAAACGGATACCGCAGCCTGCATCTGATCGTTGCAGTGCCGATTTTTCTGAAGAATGAGAAACGGGAAATGAAAGTTGAAGTACAGCTTCGCACCATTGCCATGGATTTCTGGGCGAGTCTGGAGCACAAAGTGCGGTACAAAAAGAATATTCCGGCAGATGAAACCGAGCGTCTGGCACAGGAACTGAGCGAATGTGCACAGATCAGTGCAGATCTGGACCAGCGGATGCAGAATATCCGTACCCGTCTGGCAGATGCGGAATTACAGCATCCACAGAAACAAAAGAAAGATGAACAGATCCTTCTGGATGTGCTGGGACTGTAATGCCGCTGGTGTTCACTGGTAAGCATGAGAACGGTAACTTCTTTATGCACTGTGCTCCCATGGACGTACTTTCAGATGGACACCGCGGCTGTCGGCGATGCGCTGACACGCCTTAATGTCTTCTTCCGGAAGAATATCCACGATCGACAGCTGGGTGTGTGGGATAAGTTTTCCGCATTCCTCTGCAAAATCAAGCATTGCTTCATAAGCATGGGGGAAGGATGGGCGGGTTACTTTTTCATACTTTTCTGCAGTTGCCTCATTTAAGCTGATGGAGATACTATCTACCACTTCTGCCAGCTGTGGTACAATGTCACGTTTATAATACAGGTTTCCCAGACCGTTGGAATTGACACGGATTGGGAGACTTGTTTTTTCTTTGACATATCTGGCACTGGCGATCAGATTCTCCAGTGCACAGGTCGGTTCCCCATAGCCACAGAAAACAAATTCTTTGTAACCGGTGAAATCAAAGGCATCAATTGCGGCAATAATTTCACTTAAAGAAGGCTCTGCTTTGTGCCAGAGGGTATCCGCATCGCCCACACCATCAAACTGTTTACGGATACAGAACGTACAGTTGCAGTCACATTTGTTTGTGATATTTGCATATACCTGATCATTATACACATATAAAATTTTTGCCATAACAATTCCTTCTTTCTATCGTATGGATTAATCAATTGCGAAATTCGTTTCCGGGTTTCCCGTTTTTATACGCTTGAATCTGCAATCAGGTCAATAAGAAAGTTCTCGAAATTAACGCCATCGCGTCCCGGCGTATTTTCTTTCATGGTATCCCCGATACTGTGGGATAAGAATTTCCCTGCAAGCAGAATCGCATCTTCCGTGCACATGCCCTTTGTGCGGCAGCCACACAATACAGAGGCAAACAGATCCCCGGTTCCGGAAAAACTCCGGTCAAAAAACGGCGATTCGTGCCGGTAAATTCCATTTGCAGTGGCAGCAATATTATAAATGACGGGATGTTTCTCATCACGGCATTTGACACCGGTGATCACGACATCCTGTGGGTGTGAGGCTTTTTTTTGCAGCCGCAGTGCCACATCTTCTGCCAGCTTCAGCAGATCCGTGTTCGTCCGGCAGTGGAGTAAGGCATCTTCCGGGATGTCTGCCAGCAGACAGGCTTCCGTCAGATTCGGTGTGATCACGTCTGCTTCAAGCGTCAGTTCTTTCATTCCATTTAACAGCCCCGGAGTAAAAAACGGATAAGCATTTCCGTCATCCCCCATAACAGGGTCAACCAGAAGAAGCGTATGTTCTTCCCGAAAATAGCGGATGAAATCAAGCACCTGCGAAATCTGTTTCGCCCCGGTCAGAAATCCGCTGTAGATGGCATCAAAATGTGCGTTATTTTTCCCCCAGGCATCGATATAGTCCGGTAACATAGCGGTCAGATCGGTACAGTGATAACAGGGATAACCGGTCTGGCCGGTCAGTACGGCTGTTGCAACCGGACAACACTGCACGCCCAGCGCGGATAATACCGGAATCGCTGCCGTGAGCGAACACTTTCCGAAACCGGACAGATCATGGATAACAGCTGCTTTTTTCATGGAAAACCTCCGAATTGGTGAAAATAGTTCTTTGTATCCTAGTATAGTGCGATCTATCGGTGTGTATATATCCAAAATGGGAAAAAAATATAAATCCAGTCTGCAAAAAATCATAGACAACCATTTGTGTTTTGATAAAAATAACGGAAAAAGCAAGGTTTTGCTGGACAAATATAGTAAAAAGTAATAAAATTATAAGCATATAGGGGTAGTGTTTATACGAAAATCATAATAAGGAGTGCGTTTATGGAACTGATTTACACAAATGATTTATGCACCGGATGCAACAAATGCGTGCGGGGCTGTCCTGTACTTACGGCAAATATTGCAACGCAGGAAGGTTATGTAACGGTAGACCCGGACAAATGTATTGCATGTGGGGAATGCTTTGATGTCTGCCCACATGAAGCGAGAGACTATTATGATGATACGGACCGCTTCTTTGAAGACCTTGCATCGGGAAAGAAAATTTCCGTGATACTGGCACCGGCATTTCTGGCAAATTATCCCAAAGAATACCAGCGTGTGCTGGGATATTTAAAGAGTAAGGGAGTCAACCATATCTGCAGTGTATCGTTCGGTGCGGATATCACAACCTGGGGATATCTGAAATACATTACGGAACACAAATTTTTCGGGGGCATTTCCCAGCCGTGTCCGGCAGTAGTCACCTATGTGGAAAAATATATACCGGAGCTGATTCCGCGTCTGATGCCGGTACACAGTCCGATGATGTGTACTGCTATTTATATGAAAAAATACATGCAGGTCACAGATGAAATCGCTTTTATCAGTCCGTGTATTGCCAAAAAATTAGAGATTACCGATCCAAATTGCGGCGGATATGTTTCTTATAATGTAACTTTTGAAAAGATGATGAAGTATATCGGAAACGATTATGAAGGATGTGAACCATATACCGATGAACTGGAATATGGACTGGGGTCTTTGTATCCGATGCCTGGTGGATTGAGGGAGAATGTAGAACATTTTCTTGGAAAAGAGCAGGTAGTGCGTCAGGTAGAAGGCGAGCATGAGGCCTATGAATATCTGCGTTCCTATGCAAAACGCATTCAGCAGAATAAAGAACTTCCGTTTATGGTAGATATCTTAAATTGCGCGAAGGGCTGTCTCTACGGAACTGCCACAGATTCGAAACGGGGAACGGATGATGTCATGCTGACAATCGCAAAACTGCGGAACAGCAAAACCAGTGCAAAACAGGGGAAGGCACACTTTGGCAGGAAGAGCAAAAGCAGGAGTCCGTGGGCAGAGACACTGACACCGGAGGAACGTCTGAAAAACTTCATGGACGCTTTCGGGAAGCTGGACATCAACGATTTTATGCGCAGCTACACCAATCGCGCAGTACATATTGAGGAACCGTCCGAACAGGAGAAGAACCGCCTGTTTGCAGAAATGAAAAAAGATACCTATGAGGAACAGCACAGGGACTGCGAATCCTGTGGATATTCAAGCTGCACCAACATGGTACGTGCCATCCACAATGGAGTCAACGTAAAAGAAAACTGTGTGCACTATGTGCGGGGCATGGCAGAGGAAGAGACAAAAAAGATTGCAGAACTTCGCGATCAGGAGCGGACGGAACAGGAAATCCGCCAGCAGAAGATTACAGATATCACAGACCGGTTTATTACCCTGAGCGATAACATTGCAGAACTGAACACGGCAAACGAGGAATCTGCAAATGAAGCAACCAATCTGGCACAGTATATTCAGGATATTTCCCGTCTGTGCGATGAACTGAATGAGTCCATCCGTATCATGTCGGATTTCATCAGTGTATATAAAAAGAGCAATGAAGATATTTCTGCCATTGCAGGACAGACAAATCTGCTTTCGCTCAATGCCTCCATTGAGGCGGCGCGTGCCGGTGAGAACGGAAGAGGCTTTGCAGTGGTAGCGGAGGAAATCCGTACACTGTCTGATTCCACGAAAGATCTTCTGACACAGAACGACCAGAAAGCTGAGGCAATTCTTCCAAAGATTACACAGAGTATGGATTCCATCAAAGATCTGGTAGAAAGCATGAATACCATGGCGCAGAAAGTGTCAACGATTGCCGCAAATACGGAAGAAATTTCTTCCCAGACGACCTATGTACAGAATATGACAGAAGAAATGCGGGATGAGGTGAAAGAACTGTAGATGAAAAAGGATGCGTATTACACATCCGGACAATTTGCAAAAAAAGCACATGTGACACTTCGCGCGATCCGGTATTATGATAAACAGAATATTTTAAAACCAAGTGCGCGGACTGCCGCAGGGGCGCGGCTCTATACGGATGCCGATCTGGCAAGGCTCCAGCAGATCCTTTTATTAAAATATCTGGGATTTTCGCTGGAAGATATCAGGGAGATGACACTTGCCTCGGCAGATCAGCAGTATCTTCTTGAATCCATGCGGATACAGAAGAAGCTGCTGCGGCAGAAAATGGACGAAATGCAGGCAATGGATGAGGCGATTGACCGCACCATAGAGGTCATCCAGACGGAACAGGCGATTGACTGGAACAGTATGCTGGATCTGATCCATCTGACGGCAGTGGAACGAAGCCTGAAAAACCAGTACCAGAATGCGGCAAATATTTCCGCCCGGATTCGCCTGCACAGGGAGTATTCCGTCAATCCGCAGGGGTGGTTTCCGTGGATTATGCAGCAGTGTAATCTGCAGCCGGGGATGCGGATTCTGGAACTCGGCTGTGGAAATGGAGCACTCTGGACCGAAAACAGGGAACAGCTGCCTGCGGATCTTTGGGTCGTTCTCTCGGACAAATCGGAAGGAATGCTAAAGGATGCACAGCGTGCACTGGGAGAGGACAGCCGCTTTTCCTATAAAAAATTTGACTGCGAAGAAATTCCTTATGAGGAGGGAATGTTTGATGTTGTGATCGCGGATCATGTGCTGTTTTACTGTGAAAATATCCCACTGGTGCTTGCAGAATGCAGGAGAGTCTTAAAAGATGAGGGACGTTTTTTGTGCAGTACTTATGGAAAGCAGCATATGTGGGAAATTACCGATCTGGTGCAACAGTTTCATAAAGAAATCGTTTTATCAGCGGAGGTGCTGTATGAGCGGTTCGGGCTTGAAAACGGAGAAAACCTGTTAGCACCGTATTTTCCGGAAATTCAGATGCGAAGATACGAGGATGCGATTGAAATAGCGGAAGCAGAACCGCTGATTTCCTATATTCTTTCCTGTCACGGAAACCAGAACCAGCTGCTTTTGAACCAGTACAAAGAGTTCCGGGAATTTGTTTCTGCCCGTGTGGCAGATGGATTTCATATCACAAAAGATGCAGGGATCTTCCTGTGCAGAAAATAGTTTGAAAAATCTATAAAAAAGACTTGAAGGTGACCTAGCGTCACCTTTTATAATGCAATCAAATAGAAAAATTGGAAACTCACACAGGAGGAAAAGTACATGACTATTATTGTAACGGGTGGTGCCGGTTTCATCGGCAGCAACTTTATCTTCTATATGTTAAAAGAACATCCACAGGATCGCATCGTATGTCTGGATTCCCTGACCTATGCGGGCAATTTGTCCACGCTCGCACCGGTGATGGATCAGCCGAATTTTCGTTTCGTAAAACTCGATATCTGCGACCGTCCGGGAGTATATACCCTTTTTGAGGAAGAAAAACCGGATGTGATCGTCAATTTTGCAGCGGAGTCCCATGTGGACCGCTCCATTGAGAATCCGGAAGTCTTTTTACAGACCAATATTATCGGTACGTCTGTGCTGATGGACGCATGCAGAAAGTATGGCATTTCACGGTATCATCAGGTATCCACGGATGAGGTGTACGGAGATCTGCCGCTGGATCGCCCGGATCTGTTCTTCCATGAAGATACGCCGATCCACACCTCCAGTCCTTACAGCACTTCGAAGGCATCTGCGGATCTGCTTGTTATGGCATATCATAGAACGTACGGCCTGCCGGTGACGATCAGCCGTTGTTCCAACAACTACGGCCCGTATCAGTTTCCAGAAAAACTCATTCCGCTTATGATTGCAAATGCGCTGGCAGATAAGCCGCTTCCGGTATACGGAGAGGGACTCAATGTGCGCGACTGGCTGTATGTCGAGGATCACTGCAAGGCGATTGACCTGATCCTGCGCAACGGAACCGTCGGAGAAGTCTACAACATCGGTGGACACAATGAGATGAAAAATATTGATATCGTAAAACTGATCTGCGAATATCTCGGCAAACCGGAAAGCCTGATCGAGCATGTGCAGGACAGAAAAGGACACGATATGCGCTATGCCATCGATCCGACCAAGATTCACAACGAGTTGGGCTGGCTGCCGGAGACGATGTTTAAGGATGGTATCCGCCTGACCATCCAGTGGTATCTGGATCATAAGGAATGGTGGGAGAATATCGTAAATGGAGAATACCAGAATTATTACAAAGAAATGTACGGAAAGAAAGGTATTTAAATATGAAAGTATTCGTGACAGGCGTTGCCGGACAGCTGGGACATGACGTGGTAAACGAGCTGACAAAACGTGGACATGAGGCTATCGGTTCGGATATCGCACCGGCACTGGAGACTACCGTAAAATATGTGCCGCTTGACATTACCGATGCCACAGCGGTAGAACAGACTATCCAAAACGTGCAGCCGGATGCCATCGTGCACTGTGCGGCATGGACCGCTGTGGATGCAGCAGAGGACGAAGAAAATCAGGCAAAAGTCAAAGCCATCAATGTAGATGGAACGAAACATATTGCGGACGCAGCGAAAAAAGCAGATGCCAAAATGATCTATATCAGCACCGACTATGTGTTTGACGGACAGGGCGAAACACCGTGGGAGCCGGACTGCAAAGAGTATGCACCGCTCAATGTATACGGACAGAGCAAACTGGGGGGCGAGCTGGCAGTGGCACAGACACTGGAAAAGTATTTTATCGTTCGTATCGCCTGGGTATTTGGATTAAACGGAAAGAATTTTATCAAGACCATGCTGCAGGTAGGAAAAAATCATCCGCAGGTACGTGTGGTAAATGACCAGATCGGCACACCAACCTATACCTATGATCTGGCCAGACTGCTTGTTGACATGATGGAAACCGAAAAATATGGTTATTATCATGCGACAAACGAGGGTGGCTACATCTCCTGGTATGATTTTACAAAAGAAATTTACCGACAGGCAGGACTCGCTACCGAAGTGCAGCCTGTGACAACCGCGGAATACGGTCTGTCCAAGGCAGCGCGTCCATACAACAGCAGACTGGAAAAAAAGAAACTGAAAGAAAATGGATTTACACCGCTTCCGACCTGGCAGGACGCACTGGGACGGTATCTGCAGGAATTAAAGCAACAGGGGGAACTTTAAGATGAAGGGAATTATATTGGCAGGCGGCGCCGGGACACGGCTGTACCCGCTGACCATGGTAACCAGTAAACAATTGCTTCCGGTATATGACAAACCGATGATTTATTATCCGCTGTCTACACTGATGCTGGCAGGCATCCGTGATATTTTAGTTATTTCCACGCGGGAAGATACCCCGAGATTTGAAGCACTTCTGGGGGATGGAAATCAGTTCGGGCTTCATCTGTCCTACAAAGTGCAACCGTCCCCGGACGGACTCGCACAGGCATTTTTGCTTGGAGAGGAATTTATCGGAGAGGATGCCTGCGCCATGGTACTCGGCGACAACATTTTCTACGGAAACGGATTCGGAAAAATTCTGCGTAATGCCGCAAAGGATGCACAGGAAGGACAGGCAACCGTCTTTGGCTATTATGTCAACGATCCGGAGCGTTTCGGTGTCGTGGATTTCGATGCGAACGGAAAAGCCGTATCCATCGAGGAAAAACCGGCACAGCCAAAGAGCAACTACTGTGTAACAGGATTGTATTTCTATGACAACAATGTTGTGAAGTATGCAAAAGAGTTAAAGCCAAGTGCACGTGGAGAACTGGAGATCACAGATCTGAACCGTATCTATCTGGAAAATGGCGATCTGGATGTTATCTTACTGGGACAGGGCTTTACCTGGCTGGATACAGGAACCCATGAGTCCTTAGTAGAAGCAACCAACTTTGTAAAGACGGTAGAGACCCACCAGCACAGAAAGATTGCGTGCCTGGAAGAGATCGCATACTTAAACGGCTGGATCACCAAAGAGCAGGTATTAGAGACCTACGAAGTTTTAAAGAAGAACCAGTACGGCAAGTACCTGAAAGACGTTTTAGACGGAAAGTATGTAGACAAGCTGCATAACCGCGAATTCTAACGAACAAGCTATAGGGCGCAAAATTCAAGAAATAAGCGGATGTTGAGCTTGCTCATAAGTCCGCTTATGGCTTGAATTTTACATCGGATGGATATCCGATGCTTCTTGTTGCGGCTTGCCGCAGCAAGAAGATGTCCCTCGCATAGAGCTATTTTAGGAGGAAAAATTTACATTATGAAGATCATCGTAACCGGCGGTGCCGGATTTATCGGAAGCAACTTTATTTTTCACATGTTAAAAAAATACCCGGATTACCGCATCATCTGTCTGGACTGTCTGACCTATGCAGGAAACCTTTCCACTCTTGCACCTGTCATGGACAACCCAAATTTCCGTTTCGTAAAAGAAAGCATCACAGACCGCGAAGCAGTTTACAAACTCTTTGAAGAAGAACACCCTGATATGGTTGTAAACTTCGCAGCAGAGAGTCACGTTGACCGCTCCATCGAAAACCCGGAAGTTTTCCTTACCACAAATATCATCGGTACTGCTGTTCTTATGGATGCATGCCGCAAATACGGTATCAAGCGTTATCATCAGGTATCCACTGATGAAGTTTACGGAGATCTTCCATTAGACAGACCTGACCTGTTCTTCACAGAGGAAACTCCGATCCACACAAGCAGCCCTTACAGCTCTTCCAAGGCTTCTGCAGACCTTCTGGTACTGGCTTACCACAGAACCTACGGACTGCCTGTATCTATCAGCCGCTGCTCCAATAACTACGGACCATATCATTTCCCGGAGAAACTGATTCCGTTAATGATCGCCAACGCATTAAATGACAAACCACTTCCTGTTTACGGAAAGGGTGAAAATGTACGTGACTGGCTGTATGTAGAGGATCACTGCCGCGCGATCGACCTGATCATCCACAAAGGACGTGTAGGCGAAGTTTACAATGTAGGTGGTCACAACGAAATGACAAACATTGATATTGTTAAGATCATCTGTAAAGAGCTTGGCAAACCGGAAAGTCTGATCACATATGTGGCAGACCGTAAAGGTCATGATATGCGTTATGCCATTGACCCGACCAAGATTCACAACGAACTCGGCTGGTTACCGGAAACAAAATTTGCAGACGGTATCAAGAAGACCATCAAATGGTATCTGGATAACAAAGAATGGTGGGAAACTATCATCTCCGGAGAATATCAGAATTATTATGAAAAAATGTACGCACACCGCGGGGAGGCATAAATTATGAGAGTTTTTGTAACAGGTGTAGGCGGTCAGCTCGGACATGATGTTATGAACGAACTTGCGAGACGCGGCTATGAAGGTGTGGGAAGCGACATTGCTCCTTCCTACAGCGGAATCGCTGATGGCACTGCAGTTACCACAATGCCTTATGTGCAGATGGATATCACTGACAAGACTTCTGTAGAAAAAGTCATCAAAGAAGCAAATGTTGACGCTGTGATCCACTGTGCTGCATGGACAGCTGTAGATGCTGCCGAGGATGAAGAAAATCAGCCGAAGGTCCGTCTGGTAAATGTAACCGGAACCCAGAATATTGCTGATGTGTGCAAAGAGCTTGACATCAAGATGCTGTATCTGTCCACTGATTATGTATTCGATGGCCAGGGAACCACTCCATGGGAGCCTGACTGCAAGGACTATAAACCATTAAATGTCTATGGACAGACAAAGCTGGACGGTGAACTTGCCGTATCCGGCACAGTTGATAAGTTCTTTATCGTCCGTATTGCATGGGTATTCGGCAAAAACGGCAAGAACTTTATCAAAACCATGATCAACCTCGGAAAAACTCATGATACTCTCTCCGTAGTCAATGACCAGATCGGTACACCTACTTATACCTATGACCTGGCAAGACTTCTGGTAGATATGATCGAAACTGAAAAATACGGTTATTATCATGCAACCAATGAGGGCGGATATATCAGCTGGTATGATTTCACAAAAGAAATCTTCCGTCAGGCCGCTGCCATGGGACACCCGGAATATCTCCCGGAAAACATGACAGTCAACTCCGTCACAACTGCAGAGTATGGCGCTTCCAAAGCAGCCAGACCGTTTAACAGCCGCCTGGATAAGAGCAAACTGACAGCCAATGGTTTCACACCACTCCCCACCTGGCAGGATGCACTTGGACGGTATCTGAAAGAACTGGATTTCTAAATAAAAAAATCCGGCAGGACACCCAAATGACAGGTGTTTTGCCGGTTTTTTTATTCTTCTCTATGCAGTTTTCTTCTTCTGCGCTGTCTGCCATACGCAGCATCCCACGATCAGAAGTATTCCCACAACATCAGTCATCAGTGACGGATCGATCAGCATCAGTCCGCCTGCTGCCATTAAGACACGAACCGGTACAGACATTTTCACTGACAGGAAGCCTTCCAGTGAGGAGGACAATCCAAACACACCGATCAGTGAGGTGATAAAGATCTGAACAACCTTAAGCGGTGTGGTATCGATCAGCAGCATTGCCGGATTGAAGCAGAATACATAAGGTACGATAAATACTGCGATAGCCAGCCTGGAGGCTGTAAATGCAGTCTTCATCGGATTGGCCTTCGCTATGGCTGAACCTGCGTAGGCAGCCAGCGCTACCGGCGGTGTGATATCTGCAACAATACCAAAGTAAAATACAAAGAAATGAGCTGCCAGTGTAGGTACTCCCATACGTACCAGGATCGGAGCACAGGTTGCTGCCATGATACAGTAATTGGCAGTGGTAGGTACACCCATACCAAGTACGATACAGCACAGCATAGTCAGAAGCAGTGCAATGATCAGTTTTCCGTTTGCAACACTGATGATTCCGTTGATCAGGTCATTGGCAAGTCCTGTCATTGTGATGGAACCGGAAATGATTCCTGCAACACCGCAGGCTACTGCTACGGAGATAACACCTCTTCCTCCTGCTTCCAGCGCATCAATACATTTGGTAACACTGATTATGTTTTCTTTGTCAA
>OGIU01001305.1_pt1 | contig 12083 bp, 9 predicted proteins | sample 1571791 | NCBI WGS metagenome assembly OGIU01 (sample SAMEA2582104, study PRJEB24529) | metagenome | biome: Human gut stool | place: China | collected 2011
TCTTTTTCAATTTGTGAATCTAATGCAATGTAAGCCGTAGGATCAGCAATAGCAACGACTAATCGCCATCCAGTTTGTGTACCATTTTGCTCGATAGGTTCGATGTAAAGAGCATCGTCCATATCCTGCGTGATTTCAGAGTCAATAGTGACAAAATGAAGTGCGGTCAGATCTTCACGCGTTTGTTGATCTAACATTTCATAACTTTCTGCACCTTGCACAGGATGACGAGATTGCTCATGACGTGCCAATGTGACCCACCAAGGGGCTAATTCATCGTCAGCACGGCAGATAAATTGATTGATAGTCGCATAGAAAAAACGATCATCACGTAATGGGTGCGTTTTCAAATTTGCTACGACCCAGTCGCCTTCTTGTAATTCTTCTTTTACGGATTTAGCTTGTTGCGCACCAATGGGTTGATTGATACTTGGATGATCAACCAAAACTTGCAATTTTTTGTCTTTATTGAACCGCACTTTGGCAATAAAGCGCGTGAGCATTGGCTCAATTAATTCTTCAGGTTCAGCTTGCTCTTTATCGCCTTGCTTTTCAATGGTGGCTTTGATTTTGTCACCGTGCATGACTTTTTTCATTGCAGGTGGGGCAATAAAGTAGCTTTTTTTATCGCACTCTAAAAAACCATAAGCTTTATCGGTACTTTTTACCACGCCTTCAACGTGTTCTTTGCTATCGTGGATTTGTTGCTTAAGTTGTGCGAGTAATGGATTATCTTGGAACATAGTTATATTTAAAAAAAGAGAAAAGGCAGACTGAAAAGCCTGCCTAAAAAATAGATTGTACGAAAAATTATTCTTCGCCTAATTCGCCCATTGCAGTGATGCTGAAACCTGCATCTACGTGAACGATTTCACCGGTAATACCAGATGCTAAATTAGAGCATAAGAATGCTGCTGAGTTGCCCACATCTTCGATAGTGACAGTGCGGCGTAATGCTGCGGTTTTCTCAAATGCAGAAAGCATTTTCTTGAAGTTTTTAATACCTGATGCTGCTAAGGTACGGATTGGACCCGCAGAAATCGCATTCACACGAATACCTTCTTTACCTAAATCCGCAGCCATCACGCGAGTTGCCGCTTCAAGAGACGCTTTCGCTAAACACATGACGTTGTAGTTAGGAATCGCGCGCTCTGCACCTAAGTAAGAAAGGGTTAATAATGCAGCATTTGGATTTAAGTAAGGACGTGCCGCTTGTGCCATAGCAACGAAGCTGAATGCACTGATGTCGTGAGCGATACGGTAGCCTTCACGAGTTGCTGCATTTACGTAATCGCCATCTAATTGGTCGCCTGGTGCGAATGCGATAGCGTGTACGAAACCATCAAATTTTTCCCAACGTTTGCTTAATTCTGCAAAGCAGTTTTGGATGCTTTCATCGGTCGCTACGTCTAAAGGTAATACGATGTCAGAACCAAATTCTTTTGCAAATTCTTCTACGCGTGGTTGTAATTTATCGTTTAAATAAGTGAAAGCAAGTTCAGCGCCTTGTTCTTTCATTGCTTTTGTGATCCCGTAAGCAATAGAACGGTTGCTTGCAAGACCTGTTACTAAAATACGTTTACCAGTTAAGAAACCCATATTTTTTCCTATGTTTGAGTTAAAAAAATCGACAAGATTATACTTGTTTTGTGTGCTTTCGGCAATTAATCACACTTTGTACCAGTTAGGCTGGATTATCAATATCTTTAAATTCTACATCCAAGCCATATTCAGCCGCTAACCATTCACCTAATGCTTTGATACCGTAGCGTTCAGTCGCATGATGGCCAGCAGCAAAGAAATGAATACCTTGCTCACGAGCAGAGTGAATTGTTTGCTCTGAAACCTCACCGGTAATAAAAGCGTCACAACCTTGAGCAGCCGCTAAATCAATATAGCCTTGTCCGCCACCGGTACAAATGCCTACTTTACGGATTAAGTGCGGTCCGTTTTCGGTGCAAATTAACGGTTTACGATGAAGCGCTTGTTCAATACGTTGCGCAAATTCTTCAGCGGTAACAGGATCTTTTAACGTTCCCCAAACAGGAATGCTAGTTGCGCTATTTTCTAAAGGTTGAAGATCGATAATCCCCAATAACTGAGCAAGTTTTGCGTTGTTACCTAATTCTGGGTGGACATCCAAAGGCAAGTGGTAGCCGTATAAATTGATGTCATTCACAAGCAAGGTTTTGATGCGTTTACCTTTCATGCCGCGAATACATGGATTTTCACTTTTCCAAAAATAGCCGTGGTGGACAAGTACCGTATCAGCTTGTTGTGCAACGGCATAATCAATCAAAGCTTGGCTTGCGGTGACACCCGTGATGATCTTTTTGATCTCTGCTTTACCTTCTACTTGCAAACCGTTAGGGGCGTAATCATTTATTCTGTCTGTGCTAAGTTTTTTGTTTAGTAAACGTTCAAGTTCTAGATTGTTCATCATTTTTGAGAAAAAAGAAAAGGGTGAGATATGGTAAGGGATTTAAAAAAAAATGGCTAGTGCAAAAGGAGTGGGGGGAATGCACTAGCCAGTAGTGTGTCTGTCATAACACAAGTTTACTATCTAAAACCTTAGAATGATTTCATTATATATTTAATTATATAAAGATCAAGAAAAAAATAAGGAAATTTTTCCTTATTTTTCGATATGTCGTTTTAGTATTCAAAAACAGATAAAAAATCAACCGCACTTATGAATACAAACTTGGCTCATCTTCCGTTGGACGCGTTTTAAATCGGCGGTGTAGCCACATGTATTGTTCCACACCTTTTAAGATTTCTTTTTCCACGACTTTATTCATTCTTGCAGCAATTGCAGTTTCATCTGAAAGATCAGAAAAATCCACAGGTGGAGAAATACTGACCGTATAGCCTGAACCATCTTTATTACGCAATGGGGCAAAAGGCACGACTTTACAATTTGGTGCGGATTTAAGCAGGTAATAACTGCCTGTCGTGGTTGCTGCTTCTTGAACAGCGAAGAAAGGCACGAATACCGCATTTTTTCTGCCGTAATCATGATCAGGCGCATACCAAATGGTTTCGCCAGTGCGAAGAGCTTTAATCATTCCACGTAAATCTTTTCGATTAAGTAAATCTTTGTTAGATTTTAAGCGCCCTTGAGTTTGCAACCAATCAAAAGCTGGATTATCGTTGGGACGATAAACGCCTACGCCAGGATGATGTAAGCCCACAATACGTGCGCCTAATTCAAGGGTAAGAAAATGGACACCCACAAAGATTATGCCGTCTTGGGCGTTCTCTTTTAAATAGTTTAGCCCTTCAATTTTTGACCATTTTTTAATGCGCGCATCAGACCAAAACCACGCGATGCCGGTTTCAATAATCGCCATACCAACGGCACGTAAGTTTTCTTGCAAAATGGCTTCACGTTCTTGCTCGGGCATTTCTGGGAAGCAGAGCTCAAGATTTCGGCGAGCAATTGCAGCACGGCGTTTTCCCACTTTTAGTTTTGAGAAAAGCCAGCCTAAGCCGTTGCCGATGTGACGTAAAATTGGATAGGGAAGTAACAAAAGGCTTCGCCAAATCGCCACACCAAGCCAAAATCCCCAGTATTTAGGGGCTAGAAAGTGCGGTTGAAATTGAGGGAGTTTTTCGTTTTTCATAATTCTTTTCTGGTTAGTTCGGCGTGTAGTTTATCGCAAATTTGAGTTGTGGTAAAATTGCACCAAATTTTTATTATTCCAACAGAGAGATTTCAAAATGGCTCAATATTTTGCCAATTTTAATCAAGCAAAAGTGCTAGTGTTAGGCGATGTGATGCTTGACCGTTACTGGTTTGGTGCAACTAATCGTATTTCGCCAGAAGCACCAGTTCCTGTGGTTCGTGTACAAGATAATGAAGAGCGTGCAGGTGGTGCAGCAAACGTGGCAATGAATATTGCTTCTCTTAATGTACCTGTGCAAATTTTAGGTTTAATTGGTCAAGATGAAACAGGTGCAGCCTTAACCAATTTATTACAACATCAAAAAATTGATTGTAATTTTGTGGCATTGGATACTCACCCAACCATTACGAAATTACGTATTTTGTCTCGTCATCAACAATTACTACGCTTGGACTTTGAAGAAGATTTCCAAAACGTGGAATGTAATGAGTTGCTTGCGAAATTAGAAGCGGAAGTGAAAAACTTTGGTGCGCTAGTGCTTTCTGATTATGGTAAAGGTACATTAAAAGATGTGCAAAAGATGATCCAAATTGCACGTAAAGCAAACGTACCCGTGTTAATCGATCCAAAAGGTACAGATTTTGAGCGTTATCGTGGTGCGACTTTACTGACACCAAATATGTCAGAGTTTGAAGCGGTGGTAGGTAAGTGTGATTCTGAAGAAGAGATCATTGAAAAAGGCTTAAAATTAATTTCAGATATCGAATTGACCGCACTTTTAGTGACGCGTTCTGAAAAAGGCATGACATTACTTCGTCCAAATCAAGAGCCGTTCCATCTACCAACTGTTGCAAAAGAAGTGTTTGATGTAACGGGGGCGGGCGATACCGTAATCAGTGTCTTAGCAACCGCACTTGCAGACGGTCGTTCTTTTGAAGAATCTTGCTACTTAGCCAATGTGGCAGCAGGTATTGTGGTCGGTAAATTGGGTACATCAACCGTTTCTACCGTAGAATTAGAGAATGCAATCCATGGCCGTTCTGAAACAGGCTTTGGTATTATGTCAGAAAGCCAATTAAAAACTACAGTAGCTCATGCTAAAGCGCGCGGTGAAAAAATTGTAATGACAAACGGTTGTTTCGATATTCTTCATCCAGGCCATGTGTCTTATTTAGAAAATGCTCGCAAACTTGGCGATCGTTTAATTGTTGCCGTGAATACGGATGACTCAGTCAAACGCTTAAAAGGTGAAAGTCGTCCAATTAACAATCTGAATGCACGTATGGCAGTATTGTCTGGTTTAGCTTCAGTGGATTGGGTAGTCTCTTTTGATGAAGATACACCACAACGTTTAATCGGTGAGATTTTACCGGATTTATTGGTAAAAGGCGGTGATTACAAACCAGAAGAGATTGCAGGCAGTAAAGAAGTGTGGGCGAACGGCGGCGATGTTCGTGTATTGAATTTCGAAAATGGCTGTTCAACCACGAACGTGATTGAGAAAATTAAAGCGCTGAAAGATTAATTTATTAAGGCATGAGTAGAATAAAGCTTGCCTTTATCCTGCTCAATCGTTAAAATTCAGGCTCCTTGTCATCGCTGAGTTAGAGATCGGCGAATGATGTATTAATAACACTACCTTTTAGGAGTAAAAAATGTCTCTAAGTACTGAAAAAAAAGCAGCAATCGTTGCTGAATTTGGTCGCGATGCGAAAGATACTGGTTCTTCTGAAGTTCAAATCGCATTATTAACTGCACAAATCAACCACTTACAAGCTCACTTTGCTGAGCACAAAAAAGACCACCATGGTCGTCGTGGTTTATTACGTATGGTTTCTCGTCGTCGTAAACTTTTAGACTACTTAAAACGTACTGATCTTGCTTTATACCAAAGCACTATCGCTCGTTTAGGTTTACGTCGCTAATTTTTATTACGATAGTAAAAATAAAAGCCTTCGGATTACCGAGGGCTTTTTTATTTTCTGCATATTAGAAAAATAAAAAACGGTCAAAAATTTGACCGCTCTTTTTTAGTTATTAGTTCGCAATGCCTTTATGGCGAAGCAATGCGTCTAGTTGAGGTTCACGCCCACGGAAGCGTTTGAATAATACCATTGGTTCTTCAGAGCCGCCGCGAGCGAGAATTTCATCTAAGAAGGATTTACCCGTAACTGGATTGAAAATTCCTTCTTCTTCAAAGCGAGAGAAGGCATCTGCAGATAACACTTCAGCCCATAAATAGCTGTAATAACCTGCAGCGTAACCGCCAGCAAAGATATGGCTAAAGCTATGTGGCGCTCTTGCCCATTCAACACCTTTAATCACGGCAACTTTATCTTTCACTGCTTTTAAGGTATCAAGCACTTGGTTAGCTTTACCCACTTCAAAAGTATGATGAAGGGTAAAATCAAACAAGCCAAATTCAAGCTGACGTAACACAAACATCGCTGCTTGGTAGTTTTTCGCTTTCAGAAGTTGATTTAATTTTTCTTCTGGCAATGGTTCGTGCGTTTCAAAGTGACCAGAAATAAAATCAAGGGCTTCTTTTTCCCAACACCAGTTTTCCATAAATTGACTTGGAAGCTCTACCGCATCCCAAGGTACACCATTGATACCCGCAACATCCGGCACATCAACTTTGGTGAGCATATGGTGAATGCCATGACCAAATTCATGGAAGAGAGTCGTGACTTCATCATGGGTGAATAACGCAGGTTTATCACCAATAGGCGCATTGAAGTTACACGTTAAATAGGCAACAGGTTTTTGAATTGAACCGTCGGCATTGCGTTTTCTGCCAATACAATCATCCATCCATGCGCCACCACGTTTATTTTCGCGTGCATAAAGATCGAGATAGAAACTGCCTCGTACTTCATCGGTTTCATCAATTAAATCAAAGAAACGCACATCTTTGTGCCAAGTATCTACACCAAAACGTTCAACTGCACGAATATTAAAAATACGTTTAATTAATTCAAATAAACCCGAAATAACGCGATCTTCAGGGAAATAAGGACGAAGTTCTTCATCATTGATCGCATATAAATGTTGTTTTTGTTTTTCTGAATAGAAACTGATATCCCAAGGTGCAAGTTCAGTGACGCCAAATTCTTTTTCACAATAAGCTTTGAGTTCAGCTAATTCTTTCTCACCTTGTGCTTTTGAACGATCCGCAAGGTTATTTAAGAAGTCTAACACTTGTTGTGGGTTTTCTGCCATTTTGGTCGCAAGTGAGCGTTCAGTATAGGTATTGAAACCTAACAATTTAGCTAATTCCACACGTAACGTCATGATTTCTTCAATGATCGCGGTGTTATCCCATTTACCTGCGTTTGGACCTTGGTCAGATGCACGAGTCGCATAAGCACGATACATTTCTTCGCGTAATGCTGCATTTTCACAATAGGTCATAATTGGCAAATAACTTGGGATTTCTAACGTAAAACGATAGCCTTTTAAGCCTTTACTTTCTGCAGATTGTTTTGCAGCAAGTAATGCGGATTCAGGAAGACCTGCTAATTCACTTTCATTTTCAATGACTTTTTCCCAGCCCATGGTGGCATCGAGTACATTATTGCTAAATTGTGAGCTTAATTCAGATAAGCGAGCAACAATCTCACCATAACGTTTTTGTTTTTCTTCGGATAAACTGATACCTGAAAGCTCAAAATCACGTAGTGCATTTTCAATGGCTTTCTTTTGTGCGACGGAATAAGCCACAAATTCAGGGCTATTTTTTAAGGCTAAATAGGCATTGTATAACCCTTCGTGTTGACCGACCCAAGTACTGTATTCAGAGAGTAGTGGTAAGCAAGCTTGGTACGCATCACGTAATTCAGGGCTGTTTTTAACTGAATTTAAATGGGAGATCGGTGACCAAGCACGACTTAAGTGCTCGCCTGCTTCAGAAAGTGGTTCAATAAAATTTTTCCAAGTAAAGTGCGGTTGTTTTAGAACTTGTTCAATGGCTTGACGATTTTCTTCGATGAGTTTTTGGATTGCCGGTTGAATATGCTCCGGTTTGATTTGAGAAAACGGAGGTAAGCCTTCAATGTGATATCCTGGATTAGACATAAATATTCCTTTTGCTAATAGTTTCTTTAATAAATTGCGGCAAATTCTATAATATCAAGGTTGAAAAATCTAAAAAATCAGTGATAATTGCGTATCACTTTTATTTAGGGTTTATGATGGACGGCACTTCCTTTTTTTCTATTATCATTTTTTCTGGCATCATTGCTCTTGCGATCGTTATAGGTGTTGTTTCACTTAAGTTTTTCCCAAAAACTTCTTTAACCAAGGTCATGTATGTTGTTCTTGGATGCATTTCTTTAATATTAGGTGTTATTGGTATTTTTTTACCTATTCTTCCGACAACACCTTTTTTACTGCTTACACTTTATTCTTTTGCGAAAGGTTCTTCTCGTTTAGAACAATGGTTTTTAGGGACGAAGCTTTATCAGAAGCACCTAAAATCCTTTAATGAACGTCGTGCATTGACGAAAAAAGCAAAAATTTCTATTCTAACGTTTTCAACCACAATGCTTTTAATTGGCTTTTACTTTACCCCAAGCGTTGTGGGTCGAACGATCATTGCCATTTTAATTGCGGTAAAATATTGGTTCTTTTTCTTTTGGATTAAAACAGAAGACGTTGAAAATGGGTAATTCTTTCCTTACTTGGTTTAAAAGTGCGGTTATTTTCGGTGTCGTTTTTGGATTGAGTGGCTGTGATAAATTAAACAGCTATAAATTGATAAACACAGAAACGGATCAGCAACCAACACAAAGCCAGTCTATCAAACAAGAGAATACTTCAAAACTGAACCGTACTTTACTGACTCGGGCGTTTACTCATCCCCCTTCTTTTGAGCCTTGGTTTGTTCGTTATCCAGAACAAGAGGACTTATTACGTGATTTGTATGAAGGTTTAACCGCTTATGACCCAGAAGGGAGAATCGTGCCGGGTATCGCAGAAAGTTGGCAAACCAAAGACAACAAAACCTGGATCTTTACCTTGCGTGAAGGACTTCGTTGGTCAAATGGTGATCCTTTAGTCGCCCAAGATATCATGCTTTCTTGGCAAGCACTGTCTCAATCAAATAGTCCTTTAAGATCTTATTTGGCTTATCTCAATCTAAAAAATGCGAAAGGTGTTTTAGACAAAAATAAACCTTTTAAGAGTTTAGGAATTTATGCGGAAAATGACCGCACTTTACGCATTGAGCTCGATAAAGCAACGCCTTATTTACCGGAAATGTTGGCGCATATCAGCCTTGTGCCTCAATATCGCGATCCTGATTCCCCAGTGACAAACGGGGCTTATATGATCGAAAGCGAAAGCGTGAAAAGCATACACTTAACTAAAAATCCCTATTATTGGCAGAAAAATAATGTGGCTTTTGAGCGTGTAGAATATCTGCCTTTTATCGCCGCTAAATTATCTGACTTTGATGTGGTGGTTGATGTACCAGAAGTGCACGCAGACCTTCAACATTTCCCACAGCTTTGCAGTTATTTTTATGAATTTAATCTCAACGATCCTAAAGTTGCTAAGGCCGATGTGCGCAAGGCGATTGCTTCGTTGGTCTCTGTCACCAATATCGTGAATAATGAAATTCCAGCGGCAATTCCGAGTTCGTATTTTTTACCGAAAGCCATGTTAAATGGACTAGATTCAAGATGGGAGCCCGTTGTTGCCGAGCAGCTATTGGCTCAAAATAAAATTAATGAAAGACATCCGTTACACTTAAATGTGCTTTATGATGATACGCCATTGCATGTAAATATCGCGCAACGTTTAGTAGGGCAATTAACTCAATCAGATATGTTGCGTGTGGATACCCAACCAGTCAGTTGGCAAACATTACAGGCTAAACGTCAAAAAGGTGATTTCCAAGTCATTCGTTCTGGTTGGTGTGCGGACTTTAATCATCCGATGGCATTCTTGGGTTTGTTCTATTCTAAAAGCCCCGATAATAAAAATGGCTATGCCAATGCGGAATATGACCAACTTTTTGAGCAAGCATTGAAAAGCTTAAATGAAAAAGAGCGGTCAGAAATTTACTTAAAATTAAGTGAGAAGATCCAACTGGAAAACCTTGCTTTACCGCTTTTCCAATACACCACGCCAGTTTATCTTTCTCCAACTATTATAGGAGCGAAGAAAAATCCAGTGGGTGTCATTTACAGTAAGGATCTATGGCGAAAAGTTAAAAGCTAAAGCTGATTAAGAAAGTTGTTCATGATGTGGTGAACAACTTTTTTTATTAAATTTAATAAAAGTGTAGAGTGACACTATTTACTTCTTGTTTTTATCCGCTACAATACGCAACAAATCAACCTAGAGGGAAATCCTTATGTTAAAAATGAATGATTTGGTTAAGCTTAGTCAGACACCAAAATCCACGGTACTGTACTATGTGAAAGAAGGTTTGTTGCCAGAACCAGTAAAAGATAAACCGAATTTTCATCTCTATGATGAATATTGTGTAGAGTTGCTCAGTTTTATTAAATATCTACAAAGCAATTTCAATGCGACGATTTCACAAATTAAAGCACTTTTTGCTCATCCTCATTTTGATTGGAATAATCCTTATGAAAGCCTTATTGGATTATTAGATATCATCATGGGCGCTGAAAATGAAGTGTTTACTATTGAGCAATTATGTGAAGAATTTCATCTTTCTGCTAAACAAATCGAAGACATGGTAGCGGAAGGATTATTGAATCCTCGTGACGGCATTTTTACAGCAAAAGAACGTGATATTTTGGCGATCTTGGCACGTTGTGATGAAGCCGAAATGGAGGTAGTGAAAGCTTATTTGACTGCTGCAAAAATGTTAGCGAAAAAAGAGGTGAATGTGACTTTAGCTTCATTAGCCAATAGCGAACAAAAAGATGAAAAATTAAAACACTTATTTGATTTATTATTGGTGTTAAAACCTTATCTCTTGAATATGAAAACCTTTAATCTTTATCAAGCGGAGAGTGCAAAATGAAACTCTTAAAATATGCTGGCTTTGTACCTTATTTAGCCATTGCTTTTATTAATGCCAGTGTGGATTTGGCACATAAAATTACCATTCAAAATGTGTTGCTGAAAAGTTTTTCAGGTGAGAGTTTGATTGTTTTAACGGCATTAATTAATGCGATGATTTTATTGCCATTTATATTATTTTTTTCGCCTTCGGCATTTATTAACGATAAATTTTCTCGCACCAATGTGATTCGTTATAGCAGTTTAGCGGCTGTGGCGATCAGTGCTGGGATTTTATTGAGTTATATGACGGGAATGTTTGCTATTTCCTTTGTACTGACATTGATTTTGGCAGCGCAAAGTGCGGTCTATTCTCCTGCAAAATATAGCATTATTAAATCGATTGTGGGCACTGAAAATATCGGTATGGCAAATGGTGTTATTCAAGCGCTTACTATTGTGGCCATTCTATTTAGTTCTTTTGCTTTTTCTTTCTTCTTTGAAGCGCATTATGTGGCATCAGATGATCCGAATGAAGTATTACAAAGTGTTTGGGTGATAGGTGTAGCATTAGTATCACTGAGTGCACTAGAAGCCTACTTTGCGTTTAAAATCCCATTCTTTAAGCAAGAAGCTGAAAATACAGATGGTCAGTTTGATATGAGAAAATACCTTTCTTTAGGGTATTTAAAAGATAACGTTCGCACATTAAAAGCAGATCAAAATATTTGGTTGAGTGTCATTGGATTAAGCCTATTTTGGGGCGTGTCACAAATTATTGTGGCGGCATTCCCTGCGCATTATAAAGCGATGTTCAATGAAGATAATGCTATTGTCATTCAAGCGATTCTTGCGGTGAGCGGCATAGGGCTTGCGCTTGGTTCATATCTTGCTGGACGTGCTTCTCGTTTGCATATTGAGTTAGGTATTGTTCCGCTTGGTGCGTTGGGTATTTGTGCGTCGTTATTCTTCTTAACCCTAGCCCAAAGTGGGGTGGTATTAGCACTTTGTTCTTTTGTTTTTGGTTTCTCTGGCGGTTTATTAATCGTGCCATTGAATGCGACGATTCAGTATTTCGCACCGGAGAAAATCAGCGGCAAAATTATGGCGGGTAACAACTTTGTACAAAACGTGTTCATGGTTGTCTTTTTGCTATTAAGCATTGTTTTTGTACAACTTAATGTTTCGACTAAAGGTTTATTCTTAGTAACTTCGGCTGCATGTTTTGCTGCGAGTTTATATACCATGTCGAAAGTGCCCCATTTATTTACGCGTTTATTCTTGCTCTTTGCGTTAAAAGCGAATTACCGTTTTCATGTGGATGGGTTAAAAAATCTTCCACAAAGTGGTGGCGTGTTGTTATTAGGTAACCATATTAGCTGGATTGACTGGTTAGTATTACAAGCGGCTAGCCCTCGTGCGATTAAATTTGTGATGTATCGTCCGATTTACAATAAATGGTATCTCACTTGG